>FLSC01002812.1_pt1 | contig 12988 bp, 17 predicted proteins | sample 1550561 | NCBI WGS metagenome assembly FLSC01 (sample SAMEA4031775, study PRJEB14383) | metagenome | biome: human; feature: oral; material: saliva | place: Philippines | collected 2014 | reverse complement strand
TCTGGTTCAAATTCTTTAATAGCTTTAGCCATTTGAGCATCGATAATAGCACCATTATTTACAGCTCTCCAAAGAGCGGCAGCGAATTCGTAGCGAGTCATTTTAGCATCGCCTTTAAATGTACCATCTGGATAGCCATTTAAATAACCTTTATCGGATAATTTCTTAACGAAATCATATGCCCAATGACCTTTAGGAAGATCGCTATATTCGAAGTCTACATCTTGACCTGCTTTTTGAGCAGAAAGATTTTTAACTAAGTTGTCATATTTTTGAGAAATAGCACTTAATTGTAATTTAAGATCTTGAACTTCTTTAGCGACAGCTACTTGTTTATTAGTAGTCATAGAGCTATGAGAACCGAAACGAACAGTTGCACCGGCATTAATCATATTTTCACCAGTGCCTAAAGTAGTACCAACACTTAACAATACGTTTTCGTTAGGTTGGTAGAAAGCACCTAAAGCAGTAGCATTTTTACCTTTATAGTTACCGAAGCCTACACTAAATTGCCATTTTTCATCGGCATTAAAATCTAATGGATGTAACGCACTTAAAGCAGCGGCATTAGCACCAACTTTAGCAGCTTGATTATCGGTATAAGATTTAGATTGATTTAATATATTACCAGCAGTAGAATTAATTTTGTTATCTAAATCCTTAACGTCGCTTTCTAAACCATTAATACGACCTGTTAATTGATCTTTAGTATTATTAAGTTGAGATACATTGACTGCATCAGTGTCTACTATACCAGCTTTTACATTGTTGATGATTTGATTGCCAGCACTAATACCGTCAGTACCAAAACGAACGTTTTTGCCGTTAGAATTAATATTGATGCCATCCATATTGTATTCTGCTGTATCAAGATTATCAGTATTTTCAATCTTGATACCATTAGGAGCATAGTTAGTGTTTACATCACCATCAAATACATGCATACCATCTTTGGATACGAAGTTACGTTGTGGATCATTAACTGTACCAAATTGAACAGAGTTCATATTAGTCAAATCACGGTTAACGTTAACTTTGTATTCTTTACGCCCAAAAGCGTTGTCTTTAGATGTAACTGTTGTATTAGTCCCATCTACAAGAGTATTATGTTTTTGCGCTTCTAATGCAACGTCGTATAGTTGGGAGCCATTAATACCATCAGTGGATGTAGCAGATACTCGACCAGCTGCTAAGTTTTGTAATTGACGAGTATAGCTAGTTACACCACCAGCGCCAGCACGACCATTTGTGCCAAAGCTTACAACAGAATTTGGTATAGAACCTGCATAAGTAGAATTACTGAAACGAATATCTGTTGTATTATCTTTGATATTAGTTGTACCAACAGGACTTTCAGTAACGCTATTCGTACCAATTGCGACGCCATTTTGAACGTCAGCAATAGTGTTATTACCTAATGCCAAGCTATCAACAGCTGTAGCTTTAGAATGAGAACCAACTACAGTAGAGCCTTGCTCTTTTGTAGTACTATTCACACCAAAGATTAACTGTTCTTTAGATGCATCTTGAACTACGTTATTGTAACCATAAACTGCAGATTGATCAGCGTCAATAGTACCATTGTTTGCCCCTACCACTGTGGTGTCATCGCCATTTACAGTTGTATCACGACCAACAACAATAGAAGATACGCCTTTTGCATTTACATTTGTACCAATGTTTATAGTTTTTACGCCTTCTGCATGAATACCATTACCAATGGCTACTGAAGATTCGCCATCAGAAATTACACCGTTGCCGATGGCAATAGTATCTTGAACCTTAGTTTCAACACCATTACCGATACCAATAGTATTAAAGTTAGTAGCAACTCCGTTACCGATACCAATACTATTGCTAAGGTTATTAACAATATTGTTACCAATACCAACACTATTATTAGATTTAGTAGTAACTGCGGTGCCGATGCCAACACTATCATTACTATTAGTAGTAACGGAAGTACCAATAGCCACATTGTTATCAGAATTAGATTTAACAAATGAACCAAATGCAAGAGAATCTTTACCACTTGCAGCAGTACTATAACCTACAGCAAGTGCGTTGGTATTACTAGCATATGCTCCATTACCTACAGCAACAGTGTTGGCTCCATTAGTTCGTGCCTGAGAACCAATAGCAAATGTGTAATCGGATAATGCTTGTGCAGAAGAGCCAATAGCTAAGCTACTATAGCCTTTTGCTTCGGAATTTTCGCCACCAGCAATAGAATTTGAACCAACTGCTTTATTATTATGACCATATGCAATACTATTAGCACCAGATACTTCATTTTGATAACCAACAGAAAATGCTGATGTACCTGTTGCAGTGATAGTATTTGTATAACCATAAGCTTCAGCACCATATCCTATTGCATTTGGATCTACAGTGTTGTTAACACCTGCCGCCATAGATGTGCCTGCTAAAGACGCCAATACTAAACCTGTTAATAAAATTTTGTTATTCATGATTTTCTTCCTTTTCTTTCATTAATTCAATAATATCGTTTACTGTTTTTTCATGGAATTCATTATCAGCTATATATTCAAAGAATATTTTATTATTGCCACTTTTTAAAATTCTAATACCATTAGTAAAATTAATTTCATTTTCAGTGGTGTAAATCAAAAATTCAAGAACTTGATAATATAATGTATTTTTAAAGTCTTCGAACCATTGATTTGAATCTTTTACGAAAATTCCTTTTCTTGTAATCCTCATTTTGTTCCTTGTTCATTTAACAAAATATATAAATTATCTTTATCTTTTTCTGTTGGTAATTTATCTATCAATATATCTATTTCATGTTGAATAGCAGATTGTTCCGATAAATAAATACTGTCAGTTCTTATTAATTGGCCCGGGCGAATACCTTTGCCGTAACAAGCAATTTCTAGTCCTTTTTCTTCGATACGATTAGGATAAAATTCTGAATCGTCAAAGCCTAATAAAGTTGTTTTCCATGTGTAACTAGAATTATCAAATAATAATTTATCGACAATATTCTTATAACTATATTTTTCTTTATTATATTCAAACATAATATCTTTTTTTTACATAGTAATAAATTCTTCTATTATCATAACTTTGTTATAATGCTTCCTAATAAAGTGCTCTTTGTATTGATATAACAATCCCATAATATCATCTTTATTAGAACTAGAAGAAATAACAATTACATTATTATAAATTGATACATCAATTTTAATTTTTTCATTGTGTTTGTCTTCATAAACAAATACCTTGGTAAAAAATCCAACATTTTCATTATAAGAATAACCATAACAATTTCTGCTATTGTCATAAAGTAATGGATAATGTTTTTCATTTTCATCGACCAAATCAAAGAATGTTTTAGCAAGGTCGCCATTTTTAAATGCTAATGTAGTTCTTTGAATTCTTAATCTTTTTAACAATTCATCTGACATGTTATTTAACCTATTATTCCTTTTACTTTGTTATTGATGTCGCTAAAAACAATTTCAAAATCTTTATCTGATATCCATGAATATAAGATTCTATTCTTTTTGAATTCTTCTAACTGAAAGTCTTCAACATAATATGTTCCAGTAATATTTGCTTTTTTAAAGACTTCTATCATAATCTCAAAAACTTTTGTTAACTTATCGTCATCAGTATTTTCAAGAACATCAACAAGATTAGGGGCATACTTTTCAATCAATGACCATGTAGTAGAATCGTTTTCTTGAATATATTCAAACAATATTTGTAAGCCATATTCTGTTTTAAAATCGAAGTAGTCAAAACCGTCATCATGATTATTAATATTTTCAGCCGTATATTCTAATACATTTTCTTCACTTTTAATGATCGTCAATACTGTTTTAATCTCGTTGTTTGCTTTTTCAACTCCTGTTATTTCAATTTGACCGTTAAAATCGGCTAAATATTCACAACCAGATTCGAAATCGCGACCTTCGACGATAGCACCAAAACCGACATAATCATTAATGTTATCAAAAGTAATAGGCATTTTGGCACTAGCGTCTTCGATATCTTTTTGGCTAAAGCTTAATATCCATTTAAAACTATTTTCATATGACCATCTACCAATCGAAGTAAAGCTTAAAGGTTCTGAATGGACATAATCAAAATCTTCATCGATTTCAATATCGCTAGAGCCTAATTCAGTATTGCCATAATATCCAGGATATACTTCGCAGAATTCTTCGATAATTTTTTTAAATTTTTCTCGATTTTCAGGAGTATCTTCTAGACCTTTATGATAAAAAGTAATATCGCCATAAAAGCTCGACTCATTTGCCATTAAAATCCCCCTATTAAAAAATAAGCGGCATCCTTAATAGAATACCGCTAATTAATTAATTACGCATTAACTGCGTCTTTAGCAGTTTTAGATGCTTTAAATTTAAATGTTTTAGTTGCTGCAATGTGAATTTTTTCACCGGTTGCAGGATTGTGGCCTTCACGAGCTGCGCGTTCACCGCGTTCAAAAGAGCCGAAACCAGAGATAGCTACTTTTTCACCTTTTGCTACTTCATTAACGATCGTAGTAAATACTTCAGATACGATAGCTTCTGCAGCTACTTTAGTAGCTACTAATTCTTTTTCGACAAGTACTGCTGCAATTTCTTTTTTAGTCATGTGGATTTCCTCCATTAAAAACAAAAATAGTATACATTTAATATACATTAAAAATTGGTCATTGTCAATTTTTTATTATGTTTCTTAACAAAATTCTTTAATCGAAGATTCTCTTGATTGAGATCTTTTGCTAACGAAATTAAAGTGTCGACCTTAGATTGAATATCTTCGTTATTTTTAATATATTTATTAACAAGCTCGGAAAGACTAGCAATTTCTTTTTTGAGTCTTTCATTTTCTAATTGATACATATTAAGTTCTGCTTTAATATTATTTTTTTTAGAGCCAGATTTAATAATTTGTTGTAAATTATAAGAAATTGCTTGTCTCGATACTCCGTATTGATTAGCAATATATTCTAAAGTATGGCCTTCCAAATAGAGCTCTGCTCTTTTTTTTCGAACAGGATCTAAAGAATTTAAATCGACATATTTCATTCGGTCTTTTCTTTCTTTAAGTTCTTGTTTTGAGCAAATATCTTGTTCTGATAATTTTTGTTTACATTTTAAACAAACATTGCCTTTACTATTAGGTCCAAGCAAAGTCCCACAATCTTTACAATGCCTAGATTCTTTTTTGTACTTTACAATAAGATTATCTAGATCAGTATTTTTATTGTCTCCATCTTTAAAGCTAATAGAATAGATAGGTCTTCCTTCGGCTAAAAAAGCTTTAGCTTTTAAATGAGATACAGCAAAACGTTTATTATCTGAGTTTCTCATTACGATATAACCTCGCCTTTGGTCATATGTTCCTTTATTAACAGTATAACCAAAATGACGAGTAAATTGTACTATCTTATCTTTGTAAACATAAAAGCCATCGACAATAATACAATTTTCGTTTTTAAGATCGTCACTAACCTGTAATGGCGTTAATCTAAACATTCTTTAACTCCGTCATAATATTCTTTTGGCGTAATGCCTCGGATATATTTATAAGTAATACTATGTTTAATTGCTTTATTAAGCTCTTTAATTTTCTTATCGTCTAAATTAGTCAAATCGGACCAAGATACTTTTAGATAACGAATTATTCCACATTCTTTTACTGTATAATAGAAAGAAATTTCTTGGCCGACAGTTTTTCTAATTATCGATACATTATTTAACTTTTCCATTAGATTTCTTTTCCATATCTAAAATGTTGTTATAGTCAAATTCATCATAAGCATCTGTCGTTATACCAATGATTGTATTTAATTTATTTCGAATATGAAAATAAGAAGAATCATGATCCTTAGAACAACTAGATTTTTTATGTTCTTCATCTATCATCTCTAATATTGTAGAAGCAATGTCACCTATAATTTCTAAACAGTTTTCTTTAGTTAACATTATCTTAATCTTCCTCGATATTTAAATTTAATAGGGACACAACCGTATTTCATAAATGGGCGTATATGACCTTCTAATTTTAAAGCTTTTTGTCGATTTCGAATTCGACCAAAACTATAGTCGTTAATCTCTAAATAGCGAGATGCACTAAAATATGGAGATGGCCATGTCCAAGACTCCCATAAGAATTTTTCTCTTTCATATTTATTATTTAAAGTTTTAAATACTTCTAAGAAGTCATTGTAAAGCTTTTCTTCTTGTAAGGCTTCACATTCGACTGGTTCACCATCTGGATATGTATAAGCACCATTGATATCTTCTAAGCTACTAGCATTAGTTCCATATTGAGCGCCAATTACAATTTCATACATATCATATGTATCTTTATCGACAATAATATATTTGCACAAACGACCATCGTAATTTTTAATACCAGGAGTTTTTGTCGTCATAATAATATGAATATCATCATTTTCATATTCGACAGTATACTCTTTTTTATCTCGATATTTTAGCCATATGATACTACAGTCTCGATTAAGTAGATTATCTAAACGATTGGGTATCAGCTTTTTATTTTGATGATCGACCAAAGTTAAAAAACAACAATCATCTTTTAAAGAAGATAAAACAAAGTTTTTTCCGAAGACGGCGCCATGCCCATCGATAAGTCTAGCATCTTTATCTAAAGCTTCTATAGAGTATCCTTTTTCTTTTAAAGAATTAATATATTCTTTAGCTTTATTCATCTGTTCTCTTGGCAATAATAGTTCATCATTTTTCCAAATGTAACAGCCATAATCTATAAATGCCATTATTTAACCTTCTTTCTAATATCCTAACAAAACCATCGTTATTTTTGTCATTATTCCAATTAAAAACAAAACAATTAATATTCCTAAAAATCCATATGACAAAAACATAATACAAATAGAAAAACGTTCTAAATATTTAGAAAATTTATTTTGATACAACTTAGATATAAAATAAATCATCATAAAAAATAATCCGATTATAAAAATTATTAAAGATCCGGAAAGAATAAATTCTGAATTTGCTATATTATACTTTTCCTTTTAATTTTCTATATTGACGCCGCCAATTTAAATTGTGACTTCGCTCTCTCGTTATACAGTGAGCTAATTCATGAACAAAAGTATCTTCGACTTCACCGGCATCAAAATTAATATTAATAATAGCTGGACCATTTTCGAAGAATATAGATTCTCCGTATACAGAATCTTTTTTAGTTTCTCCGATCATAATCTCAAGATCACAGTTATTTTTATATTTATCGACTAGATATTCGAATTCTTTTATACGTTTTTTTCTTAATTTGTGATCATAAAAAATTTCCATTATATATTTTCCAAATAAAAAAGACGACCCATAAAGGGCCGTCTTAATTGTAACCAACTAATTTGTTAATACTATTTTTTATCTTTAACGGGAATTTATCTAAAATTAATTGACTATACTTATAGGCTTTATATTCCCAAAAGATATCATGCCATTCTCTATATGGAACTTTAGTAAGCAAGCTTAATTTAGCTAACATACAGAATGGCATATCTTTTTTGCCGCTACAAATTCTTTTTAATTCGAACGGATTTACATTTAATAGCTTAGAGAAATCTTTTATCGTATATCCACACGATTTAATATATTCATTAAGAACTAAACCTGGATTGACAATATCACACATTATCTTTGATATGCTGTCCACATGACAGTTCCACCATCGATGTGAGCAGGATTTATGTCTTTAGTGTGCGCAATCAATTCGACACGTTTATATTGAACACCGTAGTTAACATAACCTTTGTTGTCGAGATATGTTGCACCGACTTTAACTTTTAAGTTCTTTTCATGGTTGATCTTGTAAACGTCGACAGATTTTTCTTCTTCGATAATTTTTGTTTCATCAGATTTTTCTTGAATCTTATTTTGAGTATCCTGAGAAATATAATCTGAACGTCCACCACGAGCAACATGTTGAACTTCTTTAACGACAGTTACTGGTTGTTCTCCTTGAATATATTGAGTACGAACGACTTCTTGCACGACAGGAGTGCTACGTTGTGAAATAAGATCTCTTCGTTCGTTCTCAAATTTTAATTTGGCGCCGCCTTTTAGCTTTGCCTGATCTTCTAAGCTATATGTTGTAACATGGTATTTACCATCATAAAATTTTTCTTGTAATTGATCGTATTTTTGTTTAAGACTTACTCCCCATGTAAGGATAGCAACAAAAACGGCTATAACAACCAAACACGCAAATACAAGCTTCTTATGTTCTTTAACCCATGTTACAAAAGAAGTAAATGCAAACATAATTCTAATCCTTATTTAAATAAAACATAAACTTTTATTAGGCATTATTTATATTACCAAGGAATTAGAATACGTCGTTTAATTCATTTACTTTTTCGACTTTAGGAGTTTCACTGTTATAAGATTTAAATACTTTATACTCAGACGGAATTTCTTTAACGAAACGGCTTGGTTGCATACGTTTAGGCACGCCACCAATTACGCAATAATTAAAATAGCTAATCATCAACATTTCTTTAGCACGAGTCATAGCTACATACCATAAACGACGTTCTTCTTCGATACCGTGTGGCTCATCGTAAGAGAACATATGTGGAAATAAGCTTTCATTGCCGCCGATAATAAATACAGCTTCAAATTCCAAACCTTTAGAAGCATGAATAGTCATCATGCTTACTGCATTTTTCTCTTCGTCGATTTCGACATCCAAGCTTGTCGACATAGTTGCTTCAAGAACTTCCGGGATTGTTTCGAAAGCATCGGCTACACGAATTAATTCACGAACGTTAACCATACGTTCCATAGTGTTACCATATACAGGTTGAACATGAGACTCTTGATAGTCGAATAATTCTAAATATTTACGAATAATAAGGCCCGGCAATACATTTTCTTCGGCATAAGCTTTAAGCTCATTCCATTTAGATAAAAATGTTTTCACGCCGGCATATGCTTTGCCTTTAATATCATTAAGATTAGAATTGGCTTTATTTAACACATTATTAGATTCTCCTACCATTAACTTATTAAAAGTAGCTTCACCGATACCGGCTTTAGGAATATTAATAATGCGTTCTAATGCTTCTTCATCACATTCATTTAATAATAGTCTTAATACACACAATAAATCTTTAACTTCTTTACGAGTACAGAATTGTACACCAGAGATGAGATCGTAAGGAATAGCATTACGCAAGAAAGCTTTTTCGATTAAATCAAATTGTTTTTTAGTACGAGCTAAAATAGCAATATCTTTATATTCGAAACCGTTACGTAATAAAGATTTAATACCGCGAACAATATAGTTAGCTTCGTCTTTATCGGATTTAACTTCTTTAATGAATACAGGAGCACCTTTTTCTTGTTCAGAAAAAGCTTTTTTGTCGATAATTTTAGGATTGTTATCGACAACAGCATTACTAGCTTCTACGATAGTAAACGTAGAACGATAATTTTGTTCTAGAACGTATTGTTCAAATCCGTCTTTAATTAAAGATTCACAAATAAAATCAATATCGGCGCCACGAAATGCATAAATACTTTGGTTATTATCCATTACTGCGCATAAATTACCATTTCCGCGAATAATCCAATTGATGTATTCCCAATCTTTACGGGAACTATCTTGAAATTCGTCCGCAATGACATATGTATATTTATTCCAAACATATTCCTGAACTTCACTATACTTGCTGATTAACTCTAAACCATAGTTTGCTAAATCGCCAAAGTCCATCATATTATCGTTACGAAGTTTTTGTTGATATTTTTCATAAACTAAAAATACAGTAAAATGATCGTTTTGAATCGTTTTATCGTTACGAGCAACGTCGACTGTAATACCATGAGTTTTCCAATCAGGAATTTGTGTTTTTGCGATATCGTACAATTTAGAATTTTTACCGCAAAAATCTTTAATGATTTTTTCTGTGTCATCGCTATCTGCGATAGTGAAATTTTTATCATAGCCAACTAAATGAGCAAAACGACGAAGCAACATGGAGCTGAAAGCATGATATGTGCAAATTGTAACAGCTTTAGCTTGTGGGCCAATTTTAGCAATCATACGCTCTTTCATTTCCATAGCTGCTTTACGAGTAAAAGTAAACATAAGAATAGAACCAGGATTAATACCTTGTTCAATCATATATGCTGTGCGAGTAACGATAGTGCTAGTTTTCAGATAGTTATTAACACTGAGCTTTTTATCTCAGCCTCTGGAAGTTTCCTTCATTTTCATCGACTAGTTAATTCTAGTCCAGCTTAGCGTACCTTTTTATCTCTCCCATAAGGGCAAAGTCTAAACAAGTGATGGGGCCTCTTGGAGATATTATATTCTTTATTTAAATAAAGGTTCAATCTCTACGCGTTGCGCCTGTTAATAATTTTACATATTAACTTCGGACTCTGATTAGCATATGCTTTCGCACTTAGCCTTCCAGCTTAATTCCCCATTAATAATCTAAGATCTTCGTTTAGAAGTTGATCTTAGACGGCAATGATTTTTATAATTAAATTTCAATACCAGATCCAGCACCTGCGTTAACGATAAATTTACCTTCAAATTTTTTCGCAACAGGCAGTTGTTGTTCATTTAAATTTTTTAATAATTCTGACATAGTATATAATCCTCTCTAAATATTTTAATTACTTAGGTATACATCTTATATTATTATAGGCTATATGCCTAAATAATTAAAGCCGATAGAAATTAATCTATCGGCTATTATAATTTATTAAATATTGTTAATGAATTCAGGCACACCGTCATAAAATTCTTTTTTCTTAGAATCTTCTTCGGTTTTACCGTTCAACATAATTTTTTGAATTTCTTCTTGACAAGTTTGACCTACAAAACCTTGAGTTTCATATTCAACAGTACCGTCAGCTTTAATTGTAACTTCAATTTTTTTCATCTTTTGAGCCTCCTAAAGATAAAAATAGCGGGGAACGAGTCCCCGCATATCATTATTTAAATTTAATTATGCCAAGCATTCCAATTTAATTTCTTGATTGCTTTGAGCAATAATATTAACCATATAACCAGCGGAACGAGCTGCTTTAACTACTTTATAGGAATTATAGATCATACCCAATTTTTCGCTGAATTGTTTAATATTAGTACCGGAACCATAGAAATCACCACGAACTTCGACAGAGAAGTCTTCGTTAAATACAAGACCTACATGAGCTTTGTGATTACGATCATGGAAAGATACAGTAGCATTAACTTCGCGTTGGTCACGAGGAATAACGATCATACCGGACGCATCAAGAGTTTTACCGTCAAAATCGATATCGAAGTCTTTGTTAAATTCCTTATCCATCATAGCATCCATGAAGTCTTTGCGAGATACATCTTTAAGAGTTTCTACTTTTTGTTTTAAATATTGAGACATAGCTATGTCCTCCTTATAAAAAATATAGATCTATATGCAAACGGCAATATACCGTAATTGCTTAACTATTCTTACGAACAAATTCGAATTCTTTTGGAAAATATTTTTTAATGAATTCTTTTTTAACAGTATTTCTAATGTTTTCACTGTCAACACTATTATAATGCGGATTGCCAGGAGTGTCAAGAAATATGTTATTAACACTAGATAATAGATCGACTAAAGTACTATATACAGGAACTGTTTGCTCAGTTAAGACTTTAAAATCTGAAATATTTTGAAGACAAATGTTAACGTCTCGAATTAAGATATCGAGCTCTTTTTTCATTTGTTCTTCCGCTTTTTTATCTAACTTTTCAAACAGTAACTCTGCTTTTTTACGATTACTTAATTGTCGATTACTATTGGGATCAAAAGTAACGATTGCCAAGTTAAAAATCCTTTCTATTCAGTTAAATAATTAGATTTGCTAGGCTTTTTTACTGGTTCGAGTAAGCTCGCTTTCTTTTCACTTGCATAGACTGCAAATTTGCGAGCATGTTCTTCTAAAGCTGCAATAAAATCAGAAGAACTTTTAACGACAGGAACAATCGTCATTACTGCTTCTTCGATAAGACCTTGAGTAACTTCTTTACGGTCGTTAACGAATAATACATGTTGAAGATTAATGACAGTTTGTTCGATTTCGGCACCAGTAAAACGATCGATAGCATTAACGAGATATTCTAAATCTGCTTTAGATTTGAATTTCAGGCCATACTTCTTAATATAAATAGATAGGATTTCTTGAGCTTCTTCGCTATTAGGAACACTAAAGTACCATTGAGTATCCAAGCGGCCAGCCCGCATCAATTCAGGTGGAAGTTTAGTAATGTCATTACTAGTAAATACTGTAAAACTATTTTCATTTTCATGCAAGAATGTTAATAAACGACTCATTACACGAGCAAGAGTTCCTGCATCACTTTGGTGACTAGAGGCAAATCCTCCAAGGACTTTCTCACTCTCGTCCAGAAGCACGACACATTGTTTAAGTTCTCTTACTTGATTTAGTGCTCGTTCCATATTGCCTTCAGAGGCACCTACAAGACCTTGCATAATTTTGCTTAAGTTAATATTTACTAACGGTACTTTTAACGTAGCCGCAATAATGCTTGCAGATACAGTTTTAGAACAACCAGGGACACCGAAAGCGATAAAGCCTTTAGGTTTTTTAATCCCGAGTTGTTTTGCTTCGTCTGTATAGAATTTCGGTAAAGTGGAAACATATTTTTTGAAAGCATGATAGCCACCTATATCGTTCAAAGACATTGTAGGATGAGAAATTTCTAACATGCTACCGTCGAAGTTTTCAGTTTTAAACTTATGAATATCGGCTACGCTTATATTACCAGATTTAGAACAATATTCTAAACATTGAAGCATTTGAATATATGTTAAACCGAGTAGTGCTTCGACGCATTGTAATTTTTCGTCGCCAGTGCGATATTTATTTAAATAAAGCTCAATTTCTTTAGCTGTCAAAGCATCTAAAGAAATTTTATAAGCGTATTCAGCAAGCTCTTCTGG
>FLSC01482031.1_pt1 | contig 13028 bp, 8 predicted proteins | sample 1550561 | NCBI WGS metagenome assembly FLSC01 (sample SAMEA4031775, study PRJEB14383) | metagenome | biome: human; feature: oral; material: saliva | place: Philippines | collected 2014 | reverse complement strand
CGCCTGCACATCCTCGAAGGCTACCTGAAGGCCCTCGACGCCCTCGACGAGGTCATCGCCCTCATCCGCCGCTCCCCCACCGTCGACGAGGCCCGCGCCGGCCTGATCGACCTGCTCGACGTGGACGCCATCCAGGCCGACGCGATCCTGGCCCTCCAGCTGCGTCGCCTGGCCGCCCTCGAGCGTCAAAAGATCATGGACGAGTACGCCGAACTCAAGGCCCGCGTCGACGACCTCAACGACATCCTCGCCAAGCCCGAGCGCCAGCGCGCCATCATCTCCACCGAACTGTCCGACATCGTCGACAAGTTCGGCGACGAGCGCCGCACTCGTATCCTCCCCTTCGACGGGGAAATGTCGATGGAAGACCTCATCCCCGAAGAGGACGTCGTCGTCACCATCACCCGCGACGGCTTCGCCAAGCGCACCCGTACGGACAACTACCGCTCCCAAAAGCGCGGCGGCAAGGGCGTGCGCGGCACCCAGCTGCGCGGCGACGACGTGGTCGAACACTTCTTCGTCACGACCACGCACAACTGGCTGCTGTTCTTCACTAACCTCGGCCGCGTCTACCGCGCCAAGGCCTACGAGATCCCCGAAGGCGGCCGCGACGCCAAGGGCCAGCACGTCGCCAACCTGCTGGCATTCCAGCCCGATGAGCACATCGCGCAGGTCCTCGCGATCCGCACCTACGAGGATGCCGACTACCTGGTCCTGGCCACTAAGCGCGGTCTGGTGAAGAAGACCCCGCTGAGCCTGTACAATTCGCCCCGCTCCGGCGGCATCATCGCCATCAACCTGCGCGAGGACGAAGACGGCAAGCCCGACGAACTGGTCTCTGCGCAGACCATCATGGCCGACGAGGACCTCATCCTCGTCTCCCGCGACGGCCAGGCCGTGCGCTTCACCGCCACCGACGAGCAGCTGCGCTCCATGGGCCGCTCCACCTCCGGCGTGCGCGGCATGAAGTTCCGCGGCGACGACGAGCTCCTCAGCATGGAGGTCCCGCGCGAGGACACCGACCTGCTGATCGTCACCGAATCCGGCTACGCCAAGCGCACCCCCGTCGACGAATACCCGACCAAGTCGCGTGGCACCCTCGGCGTGCGCGTCGGCAAGCTCGTCGACGAACGCGGCGGCCTCGTCGGTGCCCTCGTCGTGCGCCCCGACGAAGACGTCATGGTCATCACCGAATCGGGCAAACTCGTCCAAGTCAACGCCTCCGACGTTCGACCCACCACCCGCAACACTATGGGCGTCATCTTTGCCCGACCGGACGAAGGCGACCGCATTATCGCGATCACCCGTAACCCCGACTCCGGCGACGATTCCAGTGACGACTCTGGTGATGAGGTCGTGGTCGATTCCGCGCAGACCGCCTCCACCGAGGATCTCCCCCAGGAGAACACCCTCGCCGAGACGGATGCGCCCACCGAGGGCGGCAACACAGCCGACGACACCGATAAGTAAACGACAATCACGGGACGAGGCCTGCCCTCGTCCCGTGATCAACATTCCAAAGCGGCGCGGACCCTGCGCCGGGGCCCGGCGATACGGTAGCCTGGCTGTAGGAAGTGCGACCTGGAAGGAACCCCATGAGTGACCACGTCACGAGCGCCCGCACAGACGCTCCCCGCCGAGTTGACCTGGCGATCGCGCGCATCGACGCGTGGACCGTCATGAAGGTATCTTTCCTTCTGTCAGTCGCCCTGGGCATCGCGCTCGTCATCGCCACCATCGTCCTGTGGCTCATGGTCGACGCCATGCACGTCTTCAGCCAGATCGAAGAATTCCTCCAGACCGTCGGTGCTGGTCGCTTCGTCGACCTCCTCGACTACGCGCGCCTGCCCCGCGTCATCTCTTACGCGACCATCGTCGCCGTCATCAACGTCATTCTGCTCACCGCCCTGTCGACGCTGGGTGCTATGCTCTACAACGTCGTCGCGTCCCTGGTGGGCGGCATCAAGGTGTCTCTCATGGACGAGTGAGAACATCATGCGCAAGGGGTCGGCTCACGTCGGCCCCTTTTGCTATGCCCGTGTGCGTGTGCGTGTTGGTGCCCGGGGGCGGCGACCGTCTGGGTTCTGGGTGCCTTCGAGTGCTTCTATGCTCTTCATTCGGGCTGCACGTGGATAGGAAGTGGCTACATGGATAGGTTATGTGTATGTGGATAGGATATTAAGCTATCCGTGAGGCAGTAACCTATCCGCCTGCTCGTTTCCTATCCGCGTGGATGACGGGTCAGACCGTACTGGGTCCGTTCTTGCGGCGACCGTCCTCAACGCGGTCCTTGGTGCTGCATTGGCGTGATTCCCCAACAATGTCGCATGCAATTCCCCCAGGTCTCTTGTGGGATTTGACATGAGATCGTTGGAATTGCACCGTTTATCTGGGATGGATGAAAGTTCGGGTGACCGAATCGCGTGCGACTTTTCAGGAGGGGCACGACTGAGACGCCACGGCGGAGGTGGGCGTAACGTTGTGGAAGAGCTGGAATCGCCGCCGTGGAGCGTGGGCAGTACAGCTGAACCCACCTACTGGAGCGGTGGCGGGGCCGCTGAGCCACTACTAGGTGGGTTAACGTGCGCATTGGGGGGGCAATGGTGCGAGCCGATCCGAGGCAGCCGAAAGCCACTCGCAGAGGCCTCTCAGCGGTCTTGGACGACCCGAATCGGCCGGACCCTCAGTAGGAGATCGACGAGGCCCCCGAGCGCAGCCCCCGAGCGCGACGGGTTCCTTGAGTCGCACAGAAGTGAAGATCCGTCGATCAGCCACGTGTACGGGTTGTGGCTCAGCGGACCCCGCCAGAGCGATGCAATGATCGAAGCGCCTGTGGGCAGCGGAAACAGGGGACTCACCCAGGATTCGGCCGGCGTATAGACGCTCGTCAGAGGTGCGATGCCGGAAAATAAACCGTCATCGATGACGGATTCGGGGAAGCCGACGGGATCGAAGGAAAACACGTGCTGGAGCGTCGGTACGCTCGTCGCGGCGGCCGCATACAGGGCCAAGTTCCCGCCCTTGGAGTGGCCGATGACGGTGATCGGTCCGGGAGTGCGTCGGGCCATATATCGCAGGTAGCGCGCCGCCCACAGCTGAGCAATCGTCGGAAAATCCAGGCCGAAGTGCGCATCCTCCGCCCAGCCGACCGCAGTGCCATCGGTGCCGCGGAACGCCACGTAGCTCGCCCCGGCCTCGTCGATGAACGTGACCGCGCCGAACTGTGCGAGCGGCTGCACGCCGATCCGCGTGACGGCGTCGCGCACCCGCATGTCTCGAAACCGCGGACTCGCGCCGACTGCGCCCAGCAGGGAGCGCAGAAGCACACGGTTACGTTCGGTGAGCATCGCGTGATCGTAGAGGGCGCGGATGGACGAGGCCTGGGCGACCTCGCGCAGGAGGCATCCCCGGGCGGAGCGGGGGCCGGCCAGAGTATGGAAGTCCGCGTACGACAGTGTGGCGAGGATGAGGGCATCGGCTGGCGTAAGGTCTGTGCGCAGCGGCGTCGTTGCCCTGCGAACATAGTCGATAATCGTGGTCACGAGGGTTCTCTTTTCTGCTCCGCGCCCCTGCGCGGCGGGCGCGTGGCGGACGTCACCAACTCTCGATTTTACTGAAGGGCTCGATGCTGTGTACTATATCCGAGTGCCCGCAAGGGTGTCGGTTGGGCCTATAGCTCAGTAGGTTAGAGCGCAGTCCTGATAAGACTGAGGTCGGTGGTTCGAGCCCACCTAGGCCCACCATCCGCAGGCGAATTTGAGCGGAGGATCATCATGAAGAAGCTGGTCACATGTTGCGTGGCTGTCGGATCCGTCGTTGTCGTTGGTATCGTCGTTCGACAAATTCTCCTTGATCTTTCTGACAATGCCGATCTGTGGATGTCCGTGACGGACGTCGTGGAGGACTGAGCTTCTCCTACGGGGCTATGGCGCAATTGGTAGCGCACCTGCTTTGCAAGCAGGGGGTTACGGGTTCGAGTCCCGTTAGCTCCACTTTTCACCCGCAACCTCATGGTTGCGGGTTTTCTCGTATGTGAGCTTCCGCAATTTGTTGGTGATGGCCTCATATGTCAGCTTATCGGAGGCTGTGTGCCGTTATTTATCCGACCAGTTGGTCATGTATGTGGATAACGTCAATCATTAGTGATTACTTCTGGGACTAACGACCCTGAACTGGTATTCCGGCAATATGCATCCACAGACCTGTACACACGTGTGGATAAGTCTTTCGCACAATCGGTCAGATGTTCGAGATCTGGCCCAATAGACCTGTAGATACGAGCGGATTTGCGATAGTTACGACCATTTCACACGTGCTCTGCAACCGCTAAAATTAGCCTGATTCATCCTTTATCCACACAACAGGAGAACGCTGTGTACATCAACGACACATGGTGAAAGGCCTCGAGGCCGACCCAGATGCTTGCCATGTTGGTGACGACTACTCTCGTCATTCTTGGCGTGACATCACTGCCCACATACGCGGCCGCCCCCACCCTCAAACTTGCAATCAATGCCGACGAGGACTCCTACCTGTCAGGCGTCGAACAACGATACGTCGTCGAGTTTTCCTGCGCCTCCACCACTGAGGGCTGCCTGAACTCGGTCGTGACCATCACGCTGCCGCACACGATCGCTCCCGCAGGTAACTCCAACCCCGACTCGGCTCCCGACGGCGTCAACGCCACGGCCACCGCCGGTAACAAGGTCGTTACTCTCGAGATCAAGCGCCCTACGTGGTCCGGCTATCAGACCAAGGGTGGTACCACTATCCAGATGCGCGATAAGGTCGGCATCTCCATGAGCCTCGGCACCCACAAGAACGAGGCCTACATCTCCGCGACTGAACCCTAGTACGCGCTGACCTTCAAGTCGACGACCATCTGATTCTACGGCTCCATCGACGATAGCTTCGCGGTCTACGACATGCGCCGCCGCCAGGGCTGAGCCTGATTCAGCCTGAACCTCGACGAGGTCGTGGCTGAGTGAGGGGCGGGTACTTCGGTACCCGCCCCTTTGGCGTGCCCGGGTGGTCGTGTGGGTGTTGCTTGTGGCGCTGCTGGTGTTGCCGGGCGCCTTCGGGCCCGGCCGCCCGCGAGATCGACCACTCCGAGCGAAGCTCGCGTGTGGCGATCTCGAAGCCCGCCCGGGCCCTCCGGCGCCCTTTGTACCAGCGGCGCCTGCAGTTCTGACGTGTGGGTTGGCGCGTCGGCTCGTTGTCCGGCCAGGCCCTGCCGCCGTCCACGGACACCGCGGCCATGCCTTCCAGGGCCTCTGCGGACCTTTTGGAACCGAGGCGGGTGTGAGTCCATGTCGGGGTGTGATCGGGCCTCACAGACGCATACAGAAGCGCCCGGGGCCGTAGCCCCGGGCGCACCAGCAGCAATCAGATGTGACCTCAGCGAACCCAACGCAACGCGTTCGGTCGCAGCATGAACGGCGACAGGATCAGCGTGGAACCCAGGCCGACACCGAAACCGCCCAGCACGTCCGTCACCCAGTGGACACCCAGGTACAGACGCGTCACGCAGATAAACGCGATGAAGACGACCGCGGCGACCCACAGCAGGTGACGAATCTGGCGCCCGACGCGCGTCATCGTCATCACCATCACGAGGGAGACCACCAGCGCCGTGACGACCGTCGCGTGACCCGACGGGAAGGAATAGCCGTCCTCAGTGATCAAGCGGTACGCCTCTTCGGGGCGGGGACGCTCGTACAGGTGCTTAATCACGAAGCTATTCGCAGCCGAGAGCACAACCGACGACAGGACGTAGAGCGCGTGCACGACCTTCTTGATGAACCACCAGACGGCGGCCGCGACCAACAGCGCCAAGACGATAGCGCGCTTCGGATCAAACAGCCAGGACGCGCCCGTCATGAACGTATTCATCGCGGGAGAGCGTGACTCGATGAAGTTGGACCACACGGCGGTGTCGATCGGCAGGGGATTTGCAATGAAATCACCGGCGATAGCAACCGCCACGACGAGAAGAGCCCCGACGATAACGGGGGGTGACAGGAGTCGACGAACAAACATATGAAAATCCTACCGTAGTGTCAGTCGTTTGCGCCGTACTCGTAGACCCAGCGCCCGGCCCTACGCGAGAAGCGCGAATGCTCCCGCATCTGCCCGGTTTCACCGGTCGATGCGTCCCGCCATGAGGCCACGAACGTCACGGCGCCCTCCTCGTCGGAAGGACCCCCGGCCTCGGCCCCCAGGATCTGCAGACCCGTCCATTGCGTCCCCTCCACCCAGTAGGGGGGAGCGGGGCGCGTGCGCGGGTGCCACGTGCGGAACAGATAGTCCTCGTCGCGCAGCGCGAATGCCGTGTAGCGCGACCGCATGAGCGCCTCAGCGGTCGGAGCTGCCTCGCCGTCCAGGTATCGCCCGCAGCATTGCGCGAGCAGTGCCCCCGACCCGCATGGGCAGATACGAGGACGGAGAGAGCCAGCGCCGGATGCGCCGGTTGGAGTGAGGGAGATCACGCCTGGTCGCCCAGGGACGCCAGCCAGCGCTCAGCGTCCATGGCCGCGCGGCAGCCCGAGCCGGCCGCCGTGATGGCCTGGCGGTACATGTGGTCCACGGCGTCACCGCACGCGAACACGCCCGCCACGGACGTGCGCGTCGACGGCTCGTCGACCGTGATGTAGCCGGCCTCGTTGAGGGCGACCTGGCCGCGCAGGAAGCCCGTGCGGGGCAGGTGGCCGATCGCGACGAAGACGCCGTCCACGGCGATTTCACGGGTGGATCCGTTCACTGTGGACGCCAGGCGCAGGCCGGTCACGGCCTCGTCACCCAGGACTTCGGAGACGGTCGCGTTCCACTCGAAGGAGATCTTCGGGTTGTTCAGGGCGCGCTCAGCCATGACGCGCGAGGCACGCAGGGCGTCGCGGCGGTGCACGACGATGACCTCGGAGGCAAAGTTCGTCAGGAATGTCGCCTCCTCCATCGCGGAGTCGCCGCCGCCGATGACGGCCAGGCGACGGTCCTTGAAGAAGAAGCCGTCGCAAGTCGCGCAGTAGGAGACTCCGCGGCCGGAGAATTCCTCCTCGCCGGGCACGTTCATGTGGCGGTACTCCGAGCCGGTGGCCAGGATGACGGCGCGCGCATAGAAGACCTCGTCCTCGGTTGCCACGGCTTTCACGTCGCCCTCGAAGTTGACGGCGACGACGTCCTCGTAGCGAATGTCCGCGCCGAACTTCTCGGCCTGCTCGCGCATGTTGTCCATGAGCTCGGGGCCCTGAATGCCCTCGGGGAAACCGGGGAAGTTCTCGACCTCGGTCGTGGTCATGAGCGCGCCACCCGCGGCCAGCTGGCCGGCCAGCACGATGGGGGCGAGGCCGGCGCGGGCCGTGTAGACCGCAGCCGTGTAACCGGCGGGGCCCGAGCCGACGATGACAACGTCGTGGACGGTGGTGCCCTCGGGGACCTCGGTCGAGGGGATCGAGGCATCGACGGGAGCGGCGGCCTCGGTAGGTTCGGCCGTTACGAGGCCCGGAATCGTCACGAAAGACATGTATCCTCCTTCAGGGTTACTGGACGGTGAGCTCGGAGATCCACGCCCAGTTGCGTCCGTCCTGGCCCTTGGGCATCGAGCGGAACTGCAGCGCAATCGAGTCGGTCTCGACGGGCTGGGGCAGTGTAATCGTCGTCGTCGGGGACAACGACGAGGTGGCCAGTTCTGTTCCCTCGCGCGGCTTCGTCGGATCGGTGATGTTACGCACGACGAGCTCGCCGCCGGAGGTGGCTGAATCCATGTGCAGGGTCATCGAGGACACGGTGGCCTTCTGCTGCAGCTTGACGACGATGGTCACGGAGGTGTCGTCGCGGAACTGATTGTTATCGAACCAGCGCGAACTCCACGACGTCGACGGGTTCGAGTCGATCATGTTGATCGCGCGGTCCGGGTGGTCGCCGTCGTCGTTGTTCCACGACAGGACCTGCACGGAGGAGATCACGGGCGTCACGGAGGGCGCGGGCGGGGGAGTGGTCGTCAGGTTTGGCGCGGGAGTGTTGTCAGACTGCACCTGCGTGGTAGCCTCGCGCAGCGACTGTGCCAGATTGAGGTCGGTGACCGGGCGGGTCGCCATCCACGGACCCCAGATCGCGCCGAAGAGGAACACGATGACACCGAAGATCAGCGCGGGCTTCGTCGGGTCGATGAGCTGATCGGAACTCTCGGGTGTCTTCTTCTCATCTGACGAGGTCGGGGCAGCCTCAGCGGCCTGCTGCTCGGCTTGGGCGGCTGCCCGGGCGGCCACAGCGGCGGTGATCGGGGGGATCACTGCCGTGGCGTCAGCGGGGGCGTGAGTGCCGTCAGGGATCTTCGCAGAGGCGGGCGGTTCGGGCACAGGCGGCTGGATGCGCGGGATCTGGTGGGTTGAGGGTGCGTCGGTAAGGGGTTCTGGGTGCGGGAAGTCCGTCTGGAAGGCGGCCCCCTCGCGCTCGTAGCCGCTGGCGGTGGACTTGGGCGGCAGGGGGGCGACCGGGAAGGTGGTGGCGGGAACCTCAGCCGCGTCCGCGGCCTTGTCACTCACCGGCTTGACGCCGACCTCAGCCGAGGTCTCGGGGATCGGCTGCGCGCTGGCGGCATCCGTCGCTTCAGCGACGGCATCGACAGCGGGCGCGACCACTGCCTCGATAAAACCCGGGTTCACGGCAGGAGCCTGCGTCGCGGGTGCGATGGCCGGAGCTACGACGGGCGCGGGGGTCGGCAGAGCATCTGGAATTGGCGGAACGGAGGCGTCTTCCGAGGCTGGGGAGGGACTCGCCGGAGGCGCAGGGATCGGCGAGGGGTCAACGACCTCGTCGAACGACGGCATCTTCTTCTCGTCGCCGGTCGGTTCAGGCGTGGGGGCCATCGATTCCTCCGTCTGGTCGGATGCGTTTGACACCATTATCGCAGCTCCGTCAGCGGTCGGCGTAGAAGACGCTGCCAGGATGTTCACCACAGAGGTGGGGACGCGCAAGCGGGTCAGGAGGGGGCGCATCATCGTCGCGGATTCGTGTGGAGAAACGAAGCGCAGGAATACCAGGTACACGACGCCGGTGATCGTCGAGACGATGGCGAGCTTGACAGCGGCGATACCCATGCGTGCCAGGGTCGAGGAAGTATCCGTGTGGATGCCCATCAGGGACAGGACACCGAATCCGACGATACCTGCCACGATGGCGGCCACCAGGAACGACACGTAGGAGCGCAGCAGGCCCACTCGATCCACGTAGCGGTTCTCGCGGGAGACCCACACGACGGCGATGATGCCCTGCGTGAGACGGCAGACCGTCTCGCCCAGGGACGCAGCAATAACCCACCAGCGCGCGCCGGTCACCGCGTACAGGGACCAGCCCACGATTACCTGGATGATCGTGGGGCCAATACCCATGAGGAACACGGGCTTGACGTCCTCGTAGGCGAAGAAGACGCGCTGGCTCATGAGGACCATGCCCGTGGAGGCGACGCCGGGCATCAGCGAAGTCAGGACGAGGGCGTAGGCTGTCACAGCCTCGGGATCCCCGCCCTTGGCGGCCATCGCGATCTCCATCATGGGCACCGAGCCGGCCATGAGCATGGCCGCGGCCACGAGGGTCAGCGACGTGATTGTGCGGACGCCCAGATGGTAGCTGTCGGCCACCGCCCGGTCGTCGCCGTCGGCGACGGCACCGGCCATGCGCGTGAAGATTGCGGTCGTCAGGGACACGGTGATGAGCGACTGGGGGACCATGAAGATCATGAACGCCGTCGAATAAGCGAGGATGCCGACGACGCCGCCCTGGGTACCGTTGCGACCGATGAAGCCGTCGGCCATCGCGGCCAGGTTGTTGGTCGACAGGACGCCGACCTGCGAGACGCCAAGGGTCGCGAACGTCCAGCCGGCCACGCGCGGCATTGAGCCGAAGGAGGTGCCGCGGAAGTGGAAGTCCAGCCTGAAAGAGATGCCCGCGCGACGCATCGGCCACAGCAGACACAGGGCCTGGCAGATGACGCCGAGGGTCGCCGAGCCAGCCAAGACCCAGAACTGGGCTGAGGTGATGTCGCCTGCGGGGATACCGCCGTTGGGGGCACCGCCCCAGATACCCAGGAACAGGGCGAGGCCGGCGATGCCCACGACGTTGTTGACGACGGGTGCCCACATGTAGGGGCCGAAGATTTCGCGGGCGTTGAGGAGTTCGCCGAGCAGGTTATACAGGCCGTAGAAGAAGAGCTGCGGCAGACACAGAAGCGCGAAGAGGATCGCGAGGTTACGGATGTCCTCGGTGTAGCCCGCGGCCGTGATGATGACGAGCAGGGGCGCGAGCACCATCGTGATGAAGGTGACGACGAACAGGACCGTGCCAGCGAGCGTCAGCAGGCGGTTCACGTAGGTGTCACCGTCGTTACGTCGCTTGATCGCGCCGACGATCTGGGGAACTAGCACCGCGTCGAAGATGCCCGAGGCAAGCAGGTTGAACACGGTGTTGGGCAGCGTGTTGGCGGTCTGGAAGGCCGCGCCCACGCCGCCTGCGGTGGCGCCGACTGCGGCGATCAGCATCGCGTTTCGGATAAAGCCGAGGATGCGCGACACCATGGTTCCCGACGCCATCAGCGCCGATGCCCTCAGGATCGATCGGCCTGGCGTTTTCGAGCTCATGGGGTCTCCTTCGTCGTGGCGGTCTTCGAGTCAGTGTTCTCGTCTGCGGTGTCCGAGGCCTTCTCTGGGTCCTCGGGGTGTGTCTCGGGGGCGGATGCCCCCTGGGGGGCCTCGGTTGAACCGACGGGTTCGTCGGTACTCCCGGAAGCGGTGGAGGCCTCGGCCTTACGCCTGGATCGCCCGCGGATCGAACGCGTGATGCCGACGAGGAACAGGAGGCCGAAGAGCGCGGCGATAACCGCGGTGATTGCGTCTTCCCAGCCGGCACGCATGCGCACGAAAACGGTTTGTGAGTCGTCCAGGATGTGGCCGTCGGGGGTTGTGACCTTGTAGGTGACTTCGATGTTGCCACTGCCGATCGCGCCGACGGGCACTTCGACCGTGGTGGCACCGCGCGCGGCCAGCAGCTGGGATTGTGCGGGGGTGGCACGCAGTCGCGGGTCGTCGGGGATGAGGGTGACGTCGACGCGTACCGGCCAGTCCAGGTTGTTGCGGATCAGGACGGGGAAGTTCGCGGACTTGTTGATGAGGTTGACCGCCGAGGAGGGTTCGACGGTCACCGAGGATAGCATGGTCGTCACTTGGCTGGTCATGGCGGTCGCGGAGTCCAGCTGCTCGGAGGGGGTGCGCCCGGCAGTCAATGCCGGAAGGACCTGGGGCGTGACCGAGTCGAAGACCGCGTCGGGGTCGTCCGTTGCGTTCGCCAGTGGAATGAGCAGCGTCAGCGAGGTCGACATCTCGGTGATGGCGGTTGCCGTGTCGTCGGCGAGGGTGCCCGTGCCGACGGTGGCGCGCTCGACGTCCGTGGGTTCGCTGGTGGCCATGTCCGTGAAGCTCGTGGCGGTGACCCAGCGCGGGGAGAAGAGCGCGCTGGCACGGCTGGAGAGGCGGTCGTTGATGGTGGTTCCGCGCGCTGCCGTCGCGAACAGGGTGCGCGAGGTGGAGGGGCGTTCGCGCGTGATGATCGCCGTGATGGCGGTGAGGGCCTGCTCGGCGTCGAGCGCGTCGCCGCCGGAAGCATTCCACGACAGGATCGAGGAGATGTCTGCCTGCTGGGCGAGGATGTGCGCGCCCGTCCCGTTTGTCGAGGTCTCACCGGTCGTCGGGTTGACGTTGACGCGCGCCATGGAGGTGAAGGGGACCTCGTCAGTGGGGGTCAGTGCCGAGGTCGGGGCGATGGCGATCTGGTCGGCCGCAGCGAAGTTCGACAGGAAGGTTGTGCCGAAGGTTGCGTCATCGGGCCAGCCGACGTTGCGCAGGATCGTGGGACCCGAGTCGGGCTTGGAAGTCATGGTTCCGCTCGGACCGGTCGCGGAGGGCGTCGGGTTCGGCGTCGCGGATGCCGACGGCGAGGCGGTGGGGGATGTCAACGGGGTCGCGGAGGGACTCGGAGCGCCGGGATTGTGGGCGTGACTCGGCGCGACCCAGCCGGCCGCGCGCGGCGTGCCCGGGAAAGCGTCGATGGATTCGGAGGCCAGGCCCCAGAAGCCGGTGTTGCCGGACAGTGCGAGGGCCCCGAGATCCGCATCGGCGTCGGGCAGGGCGATGATCTCGGAGGCAGTCGACATGAACGAGGACACGAAGGCCTCGGCCTGGAGGTCGCGCGAGCGCTGTGCCGGGTCGGTCGCGGTGGGCGCGGGCGTCGGTGCGGCGGAGGCGGACGGACTCGGCGAGGCCGTGGGGGCGTCGGACTGCCCCGACTGCCCCGACTGTCCCTCCGACTGTGCCTCATCGTCGGTCACAGACGCGGACGCGGATGGGGAGGGGCTGTGCTTGGTCGTGGGCTGGGGGCCGCGAGGGATCAGGAGAGGATCGACGGCGAGGGTGACGCCCGAGGTCCCGGCCAGGGTCAGGACCGCGGAACGCTCGGCCTGGGTTGATGCGGCGTTTCCTGAGGTCCAGGGAACCACCGCGGACACGCGGGAGGGGGCGACCTGCGCGCCGGAGTCCCACACGAGGATCGTGCGGTCCTTGCCGGAGAAGTCGCCGGAGGTCGCAGTGACGGTCGTGACGCGAGGCCCCCACTCCTCGGTGTCGGTCAGCGGCAGGGAAGAGGTGGGGATACGAATCTCAAAAGGGGTGGTCACGCTGCGGCGTACGTCGGTCAGCGTCGAGGAAGCGGCGTGCGTGGCGTCGGGTTCGTCCTCGCTGAGCTGTGTCGTCATCGACGAGATGGAGATGGGTGTCTCGTTAGCGACGAACACCTCGACGGAGACAGAGGCCAGCGTTGTCGGCGAATCGTTGCGGATCGTGCCAGAAATAACCACTTCTTCCTCGGTCGTAATGATCCGAGGTGACAGAGAGTCAATCGATACCGAGAGTCCCGAATCTGCGGACACAGTGCCCATCACGGAGGGGCGCGACTGATCCTGCGCGGACGTCGCCGAATGTACGGGA
>FLSC01000441.1_pt2 | contig 13034 bp, 12 predicted proteins | sample 1550561 | NCBI WGS metagenome assembly FLSC01 (sample SAMEA4031775, study PRJEB14383) | metagenome | biome: human; feature: oral; material: saliva | place: Philippines | collected 2014 | reverse complement strand
GAGTGAATAGCGATGCGGCGCGGGCCGGTGAGAGCCCGCGCCGCCTCGTTATTGGTTATAGCCTAGGCAGCGTTCGCGATGAACTCGACTGCGTCGCCAACGGTCTTGAGGTTCTTGACCTCTTCGTCCGGGATGGTCACCTCGAACTTCTCCTCAGCGTTCACGACGATGGTCATCATCGAGATGGAGTCGATGTCCAGGTCCTCGGTGAAGGACTTGTCCAGCTGAACGTCCTCAACCTCAACGCCGGTCTCTTCGTTAACGATTTCTGCCAGACCTGCGAGGATCTCTTCCTTGTTAGCCATTCAGGGGCTCCTTTGTTGTTTCGATGGTCATCGCACCCGCCGGGTGGGGGTACGCGTGCATTACCGAGTTTATCGTGTCTGCGTGGTGTACGCATGGGTCAACTCGGAGTTTGTGGGGATGCTTTTCCGCTTTATTTTCTTTCTCGTGTACCGGCGCGGTGCCGGTTGTGAGGGGCGGTGAGCATCGGGCTCCGGTGGTTTTCCTTAGGGAAGGACGACTACCTGAGCTGCGAATGCCAGGCCGGCACCGAAGCCGATCTGCAGGGCGAACTTGCCGGAGAGTTCCGGGTTCTCCTTGAGCAGGCGGTGTGCGGCGAGCGGGACCGATGCGGCGGAGGTGTTACCGGCATCGACGATGTCGCGTGCCACTGCCACCGTGTCGGGAAGCTTGAGGGTCTTGACCATCTGGTCAATGATGCGGGCGTTTGCCTGGTGCGGGATGAGCGCGCCGAGCTCGTCGGGGGTGATGCCGGCGGTTTCGAGTGCCTGCTTGGCGACCTTCGCCATTTCCCATACTGCCCAGCGGAAGACGGAGGGGCCGTCCTGGCGCAGGGTGGGCCAGATCTTTTCGCCTTCCTGCACGGGGTTTGCGACGAAGTCGCGGTTGCGGATGTCTAGCAGGGAGTGAGTCATACCCACAGTGCCCCAGCGGGAGCCGTCCGAACCCCATACGGTGGGGGCGATGCCGGGTTCGTCGGAGGCGCCTACGACTGCTGCGCCTGCGCCGTCACCGAGCAGGAAGGAGATGGTGCGTTCGGTGTTGTCGATGAAGTCGGAGAGCTTCTCAACGCCGATGACCAGCACGTGCTTTGCGGTGCCTGCGCGGACGAGGGCGTCTGCCTGGGCGATGCCGTAGCAGAAGCCTGCACACGCTGCGGAGATGTCGTATGCGGGGCACTTGGAGCCGATTGCGTCGGCGACCAGGGTTGCCAGGGAGGGGGTTGCGTAGGGGTGCGAGATGGTCGAGATGATGACCGCCTCAATGTCCTCACCGGCTACACCGGAAGCGGCCAGGGCGTCCTTGGCGGCATCGATGGCGAGGTCGGCTACCGACTGGTTTTCGCTGGCGCGGTGGCGGGTTGCGATGCCGGTGCGCTGCTTGATCCACTCGTCGGAGGAGTCGATTGCCTCAACGATGTCATCGTTGGGGACGATGACCTCACCGCGGGCTGCGCCGTAACCGAGGATGCGGGAGTAGCGGTTGATTTCGTACTGCTTGAGGGTAGTCACGTATTCAATCCTTAGTGCTGATGCTCGCAAGACACTGTGTGCCTCGCATGTCTAAAGTGATGTCTAGTGTGAAGGGTTCCTAGCGTGGGGAGGGCTGAGCGCTCTCCTGCGACGTTTAGCCCTTCAGCGAAGCGAGGTCCTCGGGAGTGTTGATGGAGGTGCCGGGCACGCCGCGCATCGCGCGCTTTGCCAGGCCGACCAGGGTGCCTGCGGGGGCGACCTCGATAATGCCAGCGACTTCACGCTCGAGCAGGGTTGCCATGCACAGGTCCCAGCGGACGGGGCTGGTGACCTGGGAGACGAGGGTCTTGACGAACTCTTCACCGGATGCCACGGCGGAGCCGTCGCGGTTGGTCAGCAGTGCGGAGGTCGGGTCGGATACCTGCAGGGATGCGGCGAACTCTTCCAGGGCGGGCACGGCGGGTGCCATTGCCTCGGTGTGGAATGCGCCAGCGACCTTCAGAGGGATGACGCGAGCGCGTGCGGGCGGGTTCGCGGCGAATGCTTCGATGGCGGGGATGGAGCCTGCGGCTACGATCTGGCCGCCGCCGTTGGAGTTTGCTGCGACGAGGCCCGCTGCGTCGATGGCTTCGCGGACGTTTTCTTCAACACCACCGAGTACTGCAGCCATGCCGGTCGGGGAGGCGGCTGCCGCCGCCGCCATACCGTTGGCGCGCACGCGTACGAAACGCATTGCGTCTTCGTCGCTGAGCACACCTGCGAGGGCTGCCGCGGTGATTTCACCGACGGAGTGGCCCGCGAAGATGAGCTCTTCACCCTCAAGTTCACGCAGTGCGAGGCGACCGGTGACGATGCCTGCAGCCACGATGAGGGGCTGGGCGATTGCGGTGTCCTTGATGGTTTCTTCTTCGGCTTCGGTGCCGTAGTGAATCAGGTCGATGCCTGCCGCTTCGGAGAGTCGTTCCAGGTGCTCACGCACACCTTCAATCTCGAGCCAGGGGCTCAGGAAGCCCTTCTTCTGGGAGCCCTGTCCGGGGCAAACGAGTGCGCGCATGCGGTGCGACCTTTCTGGTTTTTAGTACTCGTACGCGGTGCCTCCGCAGAGACGGAGACCACGGCTAGTCTGTTACCTATGCTACCTTGTTCAGCCGCTTTGCATAAACATCGCAGTGCAAGAATTTTGGGGTGCACTGGGAGATTAGACAGTGGTTGAACAGTGTATAGCTTAGATTGAATTCACCCATTCGCACAACCCGAACGGGCAAGGTTCAAATAGAGAGACAACTAACTTTCGGGTTGCCACCCTATGCTCGTGGATGCGCCCGCGCGTATGTCTCCGCCAAACGCTTCATCGACACGTGCGTGTAAATCTGCGTGGTCGCCAACGATGAGTGCCCCAACAGCTCCTGCACCGAACGGATATCGGCACCACCATCGACCAGGTGAGTCGCCGCCGAATGACGCAAAACGTGCGCACCCGACGCCTGAGTGTTCTCCACCGTGCGCAGCAGGCGGGTCAGGTCCTCACGAATCTGACGGGCATTCGCACGCCCACCACGAGGGCCAATAAACAGCGCCGTCACGCCCTGGGAACCCTCCGGAATCCACTGCGGACGACCATAGGACACCCAACGATTCAACGCCTTGAGCGCCGGGGTACCCAGCGGCACCACGCGCTCCTTATTGCCCTTACCCAGCACGCGCACCGTCTTATTCGCCCGGTCCACGCTCTGCAAATCCAGGCCGGTCAGCTCGGAAATACGCATGCCCGAGGCGTACAGCACCTCGACCACAGCTTCGAGGCGCAGCAGGCGCGCATCACGAGGATTCTGCGCCCGACGCTCCTGCAGGGTAGTCAGCAGCTGGTTCATCTGCTCACGGCTCAACACCGGCGGCAGGTGATTCTCCCGCTTGGGGGTGCGCATACCGCGCGTGGGATTGGCGTGCACCAGCTCCTCTTCCTGAGCCCAGGTGAAGAACGTGCGCAGGGTCGAACCGCGGCGCGCCACCGTAGAACGAGCCGCCTGCCGCAGATGTAGCGAACCCAACCACTCACGAATCAGGGATGCATCAATGCTGTCCAGGTGCCGCACACCGCGGCGCGCCATGTAGCCGAAGAAGCCCTCCAAATCCGAAATATAGGAACGGATTGTCTCTTCGGAACGGTGCTTCTCATAGCGCAGAAAACGCTCAAAACGGTCCAGGACGGGGCGGAACACCTCGCCGGAAACGCCCAGTGCAGAATCGGGTAGAGCAGAGTCCAGGCGTTCACCGTGAGTCTGGGGATTGTCCGCGGCGAGGCTGCGGGTATAGGTCACCGGCAGGGTTGTGGAGGGAGCCTCGTCTCGGTATTCCTCCCGGTTCTCGCTCCGGTTTTCAGCTCGGTTTTCGTGCTGGCGGGCGGGGGTCATGCGTCCCTCCTTTCGTGGTTCTGGTTCCTGGCTCTAGTCGCGTTGATGCTTCTCAACAGCCTATTTCTATCCCCCGGCGCTTCTGCCGATAGGGCGGCGGGGTAGGCTCACGCCAGTACGCGCGAGCCTACCCCAATTGTAGAGAGGTTCAGCCTCCCCCACGTGCCGTCCTGTCATGATTGACCACCGCATCCCGCTATAGCGGGGGTGTTCACCGAGGGCTCTCCTACGCTGCGGCAGCCGGGCGGACCTTCCTCCAGCTCGTTCCGCTGCTCTCCGCCAGACCGCAGCGCCCCAGGTGGAACAGGTCAGCCATCACATCGCGAGCGCTCAAGCCCAAAGCGGCGGCAATCTCGTCCACGCCGCGGTAGGAGCGCGGGCTCAGGTCATCCCAAACTCTGCCCTGTCGTTCGGTCAGTTCATCCAGCGCGCTGGAGGACGCCACCCGGTCCCACTCGCTCTCGTGCTCGGTACCCAGCTCAAAACCCGCGGCGGCATCGTACTCGAGAATATCGGCGGCCTCGGTGAGTGTTTGCGCTAGTCCATCGCGTAGCAGACGGTTCGTGCCCACCGAGTTCGGCGAGTTAATCTGCCCCGGAACAGCCCAGAGGGTACGCCCAATTTCCATCGCGTGACGAGCCGTATTCAAGGCACCGGAACGCCAGCGCGCCTCCACCACAATGGTGTGCCGCGCCAACGCCGCAATCAGGCGGTTACGCTCCAGAAAACGCCAGCGCGTGGGGGTGTTGCCCACGCTCACCTCACTCATGATGAGCCCGCGGTCAACAATCATGTTCAGCGCATCCGAGTTCTGCGCCGGGTACAGCCGATCCAGCCCACCCGCCATGAAGGCGATGGTCGGCAGGTCGCTGCCCTGCTGGGTCAGCGCCGCCCGATGCGCCGCAATATCAATGCCCATCGCACCGCCAGAAATCACTGTGTACCCGCGGCGCGCCAGCTCGGCGGCGAGGTGGGTCGTCGCCTCCGTACCGTAAATGCTCGGGTCACGCGAACCGACCAGCGCCACGCTCGGGGCAGAGGCCAGATCCAGCAGGTGCCGCGAATCGCCTCGGCACCACAGCCCGTACGGTCGGGCGGGCCCCAAATCGTTCAGCTGCGGCGGCCACAGCGGATCGGCGGGAGTAACCAGCCACGACCCGCAGGTTGCCGCCATGTGCGCCTCCGCGTTCAGGGTGCGTTCCATGCGGCGGTTCCAGCGCAGGCGGCGGGTCGCGAGCGCCTTGCCGAACTTATCGCGGCTCATCTGATGCTCACCCGGCGTGTAGTAGCCATTCGCGCTGAAAAACAGGGTGGACTCCCCCTCGGCGGGCGCACCCACCGAATGCAGAAATTCGCTGAGCTGTTCGTCCGGTTCGCCGTGCTCCCAGGTGTGCTCATCCGGGATGTGCCCGGTCAGCAGGTAGTGCAGGGTCAGCGGCGCGCCCAGGGTGGTGAGGGATTCGACCACGAGCTCATCGGCGGGTTCGGCGTAGCGCATCAGCTGGGCGGTGCAGCAGCGGATGTACTCGCGGCACGCCGCCTCAACCTGCTCCGCGCTGAGGGCGGGATTGAACAGGGGTGCTGGATTGAGCAGGGGTACTGAATTAAGCAGAGGCGCGGGGTCAGAACTGCTGGATGCTGTGCCCGCCGCAGGTTTGGGGTGCACACCCTGTGGCACCTCGCTCTGTAGCCACTCCCCCGGTTGTTGCTCTCCTGGCTGTTTCTCCTGGCTCAGGTCCTGCAGGTTCATCTCTTCCAAGTACACAGGGTCATCTAAGTACACCGGATTCAGGCAGGAGGCGAGGAACCCCGGCAACCGCGCCGCGTTATACGGGCTTGGCGAAGGCTCCTGTCCCAGCGACAGAATATGCGCCACCCTCTCGCGCACCAGGGCGTGCACATCCAGGGTGCGACCGGGCAGGCGGATCTGCAGCTCCTCCTGCACAAAATCCTGCGGCACATCTTCCGGCGCATGCTCTTCCGGCGCTGTTTCTCTCAGCTCGGTGTCTTTCAATTCGGCCTCTTCAGCTCGTTTTCTCAGTTTCTTCTCACTCATGATCTTCTCCTCTCGTGAGTTGCTCAATCTCGTGAACACTTCTTCGTTAACGCCTCGGCGTTCAAAGCGTCGGCACGCTATTTCAGCTGCCCCTGCTGCCTCAAAAAGAGCGCCACGTCCAGGTGTTCCCGGGTTGGGTAGGCGGCGCCCTCCAAATCGGCGAGGGTCCAGGCGATACGCAGCACCCGGTCATAGCCGCGAGCCGTCAGCGTTCCGCGATCCACAGCGGCGTTCAGCTCGCCGGTGAGCTTCGCATCCAGACGCAGAGGGCCGCGCAGAATCTTGCCGTTCATCTCCGCATTCGTCTTCAACCCGTACGGCTCCAGGCGCTCCTTCTGAGCCTGCCGCGCCGCCATGACGCGCTCACGAATCTGCGCCGAACTCTCATTCACCTGACCGCCCGCAAGCTCCGTGGACGACACCTTCGGAACCGTCACATTCACGTCAATGCGGTCCACCAGCGGGCCGGACAGCCGCCCAAAATAGGCGCGACGCTCACGCGGGGCACACGTGCACTCCGTACCGGTGCCAACGTTCATGCCGCAGGGGCACGGGTTCGCCGCCAGAATCAGCTGAAAACGCGCCGGATACGTCGCCGATGCGCTCGAACGGTCCAGGGTCACGGTCCCCGACTCCAGGGGCTGACGGAGCGAATCGAGCACCGTACGTTTGAACTCCGGCGCCTCGTCGAGAAAGAGCACGCCGCGGTGCGCTTTAGACACGCAGCCCGGGCGGGGAATGCCGCTGCCGCCGCCCAGAATCGCCGGCGCGGAGGCGCTATGATGCGGCGCCTCAAACGGCGGCTGACGCACCAGCTCACTCAGGTGCTCCCCCGCCGAGCAGAGGGAACGAATCGCGGTCACCTCCATCGCGGCATCGTTGTCGAGGGTTGGCAGGATGCTCGGCAGGCGCTCCGCCAGCATGGTTTTACCCGAACCGGGAGGGCCGGTCAGCAGCATGTGGTGACCACCCGCAGCGGCAATCTCCAGGGCGAAACGACCCTGCGACTGACCGGCAACATCGCTCATGTCCGAGGGAATTTCAGCCGGTTTTGCCGCCGGTGCGCTCGCCTCCATCTGCGGGGCGGGCGGGTAGGTCAGCTTCTGACTCTCAGCGCCAAGAGCGGCAAAAACCTCAGCCAAGCAGCGGAAACCGCTCACCTGCGCGCCGGGGATGAGCGCCGCCTCCTCAGCATTTTCGGCGGGCACAATCACGCGGTGATGTCCAGCATCCACAGCGGCTTTGACCGCCGGCAGGATGCCCGGCACGGGGCGTAGCGTTCCGTCCAGTCCCAGCTCACCCAGGAAAACGCTATCGCCGCTGGGGTGCAGCTTCTTCTCTGCCTGCAGCGCCGCAACCACAATGGCCAGGTCGAACGCCGAGCCGCGTTTGGGCAGGGTTGCCGGGGTCAGGTTCACGGTGAGCCGGTGCTGAGTGAGGGTGATGCCGGTGTTCTTCGCCGCGGAGCGCACACGCTCTTTCGACTCGTTGAGGGCGGTATCGGGCAGGCCCAGCAGCACAAAGCCGGGCAGGCCCTGCGAAATGTCAGCCTCGACATCAACAATGTGTCCGCGCAAGCCAACGAGCGCCACGGAATAGGTACGTGCGAATCCCATTACGCCACCGCCTTCAGATGCTCAAAGGTGAAGGTTTCGCAGGTTCCGGTCACCGCAATTGCGTCAATGCGAAAGCGCGGAAAATCCAGGTTCTCGCGCAGCCTGCACCAGAGAATCGCCAGCGAGCGCGTGCGGCGCGCCTTATCGCGGTCAATGGACACGAACGGGTGCCCGAAGTCTTCGCTGCTGCGAGTCTTGACCTCAACGAAAACCAGTTCGTCCTCGGGGTCAATGGCGATTAGGTCGAGCTCGCCACGAATCTGTTCGTGTTCCAACCCGGCAGGCGGTCGCCAATTCTTCTCAAGAATCCGGTAGCCGTTCGCTTCCAGGATGCGGGCGGTCAGCTCCTCGCCCCACCTACCGACGCTGTGGGCGCGGGGTGGGGTTCTGCGGAGCTGGGGTCTGTTGGGTGCGCTTCGGGTTGCGGCGCGGGCTGTTATTCGGGCTGTTGTCATGGGTCTCTCCCCCGGTAGATAGCGGTAGTGCTTCTACTGTGCCCGCCGCGCGCGTACCCGAAGGCGGTTAACGAAAAACTGTGGATAACCCCGGCTCTCAGAGAGAATTAGAGGTTATCCACAGCCATTTATTTGAAATTTTGGGGCATATTTTTCAAAAACACCGCTCGGGTGCCGATTCGGCGCGTCATATTCGCGCAAGTTCATCACGCGGTTTCGTCGCGCTGGGTTCATAACGTAGCTTCATCACCTAAGTTCTGCCACCCGGCAGCTCGTCAGCCGCGCTTACCACCGGCAAGGCGGTGAACCGGGCGTGAGCTAGGCGTTCGTGAGCTAGGCGTTGAAGTCCGGCATTTCCGGCACGGTGAACTCCTGGTTGGGCAGGCGCTCCTCCACGTTCACATCACGCACCGAGTAGGCGTGCACCTTCTTCACAAAGCGGTTGGAGCGGAATACATCCCACACCCACACGTCGCTCATGCTCACCTCAAAGTAGAGGGTGCCGTCCTGCACGTGCGGGGTGACGTCCACCTGGTTTGCCAGGTAGAAGCGTCGGTCGGTTTCTACCGCGTAGCTAAAGAGCGACATGACGTCTTTGTATTCGCGGTAGAGCGCCATTTGGGCGTCGGTCTCGTAGTTTTCGAGGTCTTCTGCGCTCACTACTCTTCCTTTCCTGGGCTTTCTAGTACTGATTCAGCGATAGTACGTTAGGCTTTCGCAGCCTTCGGAGGCGCGGTCTTCAGAGTGCCACGCACCCTAGCCGCACTCTAGCCGCGCTGTGCCGCGGCGGCCTCAATCTGCTCGGCGGTCGCCGGAAGCGACCATGACAGTCGATGCTGCGGGCTGGGGCCCTGCACGCTAATCGCCTCGCGGTGAGCGGCGGATCCGTAGCCCTTGTTCTTTGCCCAGCCGTACCCCGGGTAGCGGGCATCCAGCTGGACCATCAGCTCGTCACGTTCCACCTTCGCAACCACCGATGCGGCGGCGATGGAGGCGCACTTGTAATCGCCCTTAATGACCATGGTCACCGGCATCTGCGCGGGTTCACCCGCACCCTCCCACGCCTGGGCGAGTAGCGCGTTGTAGTGTGCCTGCGCCGGATCCGGTGCCAGCGCACTGAACAGGTCCTCCTGCGGAGGGGTGAACCAGTCGTGCTTACCGTCCAGCAGGGCGGCGTCGGCACGGTATCCGCGGCGCGCCAGTTCGGCGAGCGCACGCTGGGCGGCAAGCCTCAGCGAGAGGGTCATGCCGAGCCGGTCAATATCTGCCGGTTCCACGTGCCCGACCGCCACGGCGCACCACTGGCGGATTTCGGGAACCATGGATTCGCGGCGTGCCGGTGAGAGCGCTTTGGAGTCGATCAGCCCGCCCACCTCGAGGGTGGCGTCCGGGGTGAGGATTGCGACGCCCACGGTGACCGGGCCCGCCATGGAGCCGCGGCCCACCTCGTCGATTCCGGCAACCGTGCGGGCGCCGGAGGCGAAGAGCTGTTGCTCGTACTCGAGGTCGGCGGCGGGCGGGGTTGCTTTCACGGGCTTAGCTTTTGCGGGTTTCGTTGCGCTCTTCTGGGCGCTCACCATCTTTCCCAAGCTCACTTACTTAGAGGGGGTGGAGGTCGGCTCGGGAATCGAGGAGAACACCGAGCTCTGATCCTGCAGCAGACCGAAGTGGTTCAGCGGCCACGCCACCACGAACACGTTACCCTGCACGTCATCCTTGGAGATGAACGCGGTGCCGTCGCTAATGTGGTAGCGGGAGTCGGCGGAGTTGCTGCGGTGGTCTCCCATGACGAAGTACTTGCCGGCGGGCACGGTCACCTTGAAGGGGACCTCCGAGGGGTTGTTGCCGGGGTACAGGTACGGTTCGGTGATTTCTACGCCGTTGACCTTGATCTTGCCGTTGCCGTCGCTTTCGACCACGTCACCGGGAGTACCGATAACGCGCTTGACCAGGAAGTTCGAGGAAGTATCCGGCAGAATACCTGCGAAGGACAGGGCATCCTTGAGCGGGCTGCTGGTCTTCTGGGTGGAGGGAATCCAGCCCTGAGAATCCTTGAAAACGATCACGTCACCGCGCTTGGGCTCGCTAAAGTAGGAGCCCGCCACGTTAATGAACACGCGGTCGTTGACCTGCAAGGTCTGCTCCATGGAGCCGGAGGGAATGTAGAAGCCGCGCAGCAGGAAGGTCTTGACCAGGAATGCGATGACCAGCGCGTAGAGGATGACGGTGCCGCCCTCACGTGCCTGCACCCAGAACCATTCGCCGAGGCGGCCTTCTTCCTGTGCCTGGGAGTAGGTCAGCTCTGCCTGTTCGGCGCGCTTTGCCTTGCGGCGTTCCTTGGGGGTCATTTCGGAGAAGTCCTTGGTGGTTTCCACGTCTGCAGCGTTCTCCTTATCGGTGGTTTTTTCGCCCTCGGTATTCTTCACTGCGGCACTCTTCTTCGCATCCTTCGCGGCGGAAGAAGCTGCGGCGGCACTCTCAGATGCACCGGTGGAGGCGGTGCTCGCCTCGGCGCTAGCTACCACCTCAGGGGTGCTCTTGGTGTCGCTTTCGGCCCCCTCAGTAGCGCCCGTGGATGCCGCCCAAGGGGCAGCCTTCTCGGACTTCTCAGCACCCGCGTTCTCAGCGTCCGCCTTCTCTGCTGCAGCCTTTTCGGCGGCGAGGCGCGCAAAGTATTCTTCCATTTCGCGGCGCTCACGGCGGCTTTGAGGCTGGTATCCCTCGGGGAAGGGGCTGGTGTTCGCAGTGTTCTTATCGTCTGCCATGCTGGAGTGAGCCTTTCGTTTGAGAGATACCTAGCTCGAGTGAAACGGTACCTAGCTATTGTATCGAGAGTGTTTGCGCTCTTGGGCTTTTATTTTCTGAGAGCGGCAAGGTTCTCAGAATATGCAAAAACCGCTCCTTGCCCGCGGAATGCGGTTGGGGAGCGGTTTGCAACAGAATTCTGTATCTATAAAGATTAGAACTCGCGCTTCTCGCGGATACGAGCAGCCTTACCGTGGCGGTCGCGCATGTAGTACAGCTTTGCACGACGGACGTCACCGCGGGTCACAACCTCGATCTTCTCGATGGAGGGAGAGTGAACGGGGAAGGTACGCTCAACACCAACGCCGAAGGAAACCTTGCGGACGGTGAAGGTCTCGCGAACGCCTGCACCCTGGCGGCCAACGACGAAGCCCTTGAAGACCTGGATACGGTGGTTCTTACCTTCAACGATCTTAACGTGAACGTTCAGGGTGTCACCGGGGCCGAATGCGGGGATGTCGTCACGGAGGGACTTCTTGTCGAGGAAGTCAAGAGTCTGCATAGTTGTAGATCTCCAGAGTCATCTGCCGCAGGTCAAATAGACTCAGATTGCTCTGCCCCACTGCGGGACAGAAAACCTCATGCTTCGGACAGGATTGGTGCCCGAAGGTTGACATCGTTGGTCGCTCTCCCCCCTGCGGCAGGGGCGTGCCCGATGTCAACACAATGCTCCATTATCCCAATGCACCCGCGTTTATGCAAGCATCCGGGGAGCACTTTTAGAAGGGGGGTTCGTCACTCTGCGCTCCCCCGTTCTGGGATGCGCCATCCTGGGACGCACCACCCTGCGCGGTTACACCCGGCACCTCCGCGTTCTGCTGGGGTGCGTGCGGCGGGGCATACTGCGGCGCGTACTGAGGCGCCTCCTGAGCAGACGCATACTGCGGCGTGTCCTGCTGCGTTGCGTTCTGCTGAGGTGCCCCCTGCATGGCACCCTCGTTGACCGCGCGCTTCTCCACGGTGCGGGCGAAGGTGCTCGTACCGTAGTTCAGGTCGTGGCCGATGCCGAGGGCATCCACTTCTACCGTGGTGCCCTGCGTGCCGTCTTCGCGGTTCCAGCGGCTAATGCGCTGGCGGCCGCTCACGACCAGCGGCTGCCCCTTCTCAATGGAGGTGGCGATGTTCTGGGCGAGGCGGCGGTAGGCTTTCACGGTGTACCAGTTGGTGGTGCCTTCCTTCCAGGTGCCGGTGGCGTCCTGCCAGCGCGGGGTGCTGGCGAGGCGAAAGTTCACGACGGGCACCCCGTTGGGCAGGGTGCTCAGTGCCGGGTCGGAGGCGGTGAATCCGCGGATCAGGATGGTGTCGCTCATGGTTTCTCCTTAGAAACTAGTGGATGGGGTTCCTCCACCCTGCCAGGGCTGAGCCGACCCTGCACCTACCGACCACTGCATCTGTGGATAACCTTGCGTTTTGCGGTTTTGAGCGCCGCCTGTGGATAAAATTTTTGAACTTTTTGCCCCGTTTTTTCAAAATTTGCCCGCGGGAAACACACTCCCTGCAGAAATATGACAGCTACTCCCCCGCCCTCATCACGCCCGCACCCTCAAAGCTGCCTCCACAAAACCCCACCCCATCCGGCATCGTGATAGGTATCTCAGCGTCGAGGCGGCTATTTTTGCCCTCAAGTTCACTAATTCAGCCCCGCGCACTCTATCCTTGATGATGCGGTGCACTCAGCCGCATCCCGTCTACCCGCCTTGGAGAATCCGTGAGCAAAAAGCCCGCGAACAACAACCTGCCTTCTTTGCAGGAACTTCAGCAGCTGCAGCGCAACCTGCCCAAGCTGCCCGATTCGATGGACCCGCAGAAGAAGCGCCTCATTTACGGTCTGCTCGCTGTGTTTGCCGTGATCGTGCTGATTATTGGTCTGGTCTACGTGAGTAAGAACGGTGTGGACGGCCTGCTCGGTTCGGATACGACGACCTCCGCCACCGATGAGGAAGAATCCAACGTTCCCACGGAAACCCTCGCCGAGGTCAAGAACCCCTACAAGGCGGTTGACCCCGCGACCGCGCTCGCACCGGATTTGGCGACTGCGAAGAGCGAGCTGGCGTCCCTGCAGGTGAAGGAACGCGCCTCGAAGAATGGCTACTCTCGTGAACAGTTCGGCCCCGCCTGGGATGACGTTGACGGCAACAAGTGCAACACTCGCGACGACATTCTGCGCCGCGACCTGACCAATGTTCGTTTCAAGG
>FLSC01007253.1_pt1 | contig 13135 bp, 13 predicted proteins | sample 1550561 | NCBI WGS metagenome assembly FLSC01 (sample SAMEA4031775, study PRJEB14383) | metagenome | biome: human; feature: oral; material: saliva | place: Philippines | collected 2014 | reverse complement strand
CAGAAGAGCCGCCCGGACTCCCCCATCGTCTCGATCTCCCCGGTGCTGATTGTTTTGGGTGCCATTGCGGCGGCGCTGTACGGGCTGTGGCAGAGCTGGGCGTGCCTCATTCCGCTGGTGCTGATTCTGGTGCTCATGTGGGTGCGGTACACGATGCAGCGTCAGGCGCTCAACGATTTTGCGGAGCTGGAGGCGGCACGCACCGCGTGGAAGAAGACCCGCGACCGCCAGTACCTGGAGCTGATGGCGGCGCAGTCGGCGCGCATCCTGGGTGAGAATAAGGCGCTGACTAAGCAGGCTCGCGCGCACGTGCAGGAGTACGCGGATTTCGCGGCGCAGAAGCTGGGTACTCAGCGCTAAAGACCCAGCTGCGCTCGCTCGTCCCTCCATCCCCAAAAGTATTCGCCGAGCGTCGCGTGAAATGAACGTTTAGGCGCACTACAACGGTTAGGCACAACACAAAAGACCGTAACCACTCCCCCATGCGGGGGCGGTTACGGTCTTTACGTCTTAGGGGGGGACACCCTGGTTGGTCTTCTGCCTAGTTGACCTTCTGCACGGGTGCTTCAGCGGGCTCCCCTGTAGCTTCCTCGACGGGCTCCGCAGATTCTTCGCCTGCGTCATCAGTAGCCGCAGCGTCGTCAGTAGCAGTAGCGTCCAGGCGCTGCACCACAGCGGGGCGGTCATCAAAGCCGCGGCGGGTGCCTCGGGCAGCCTTCGCGTCAAGAGTGTACAGCTGCTCGCGGTTCGTCAGCACCACCAGGGTCATAGCATTCAGGCAGACACCCACAATGCACAGAATCCAGCCGATCAGCATGAACCGGCCACCGGAAAGCACCGCACCGGAAAGCATCAGAGCAATTGAAACCAGGTACGCCGGGGAGAGCAAAAACTTCGTATTCACGACCGACCGACCTAGCGTGCGTTGGAGCGGGGCTTAGGGGTGCGACCCGAACGCGGGCGCGAGGGCAGAACGCCCATGCGGCCGGGGGCACTCTCAACAATCGGCTGGGACTCGGTGGGCTCTTCCTCGCGGACTTCTGCAGTTTCAGCGGGCTCGGTCACCTCAACAGCCTCAGCGGGAGCCACTTCCTGCTCAGCCTGCGCGGTTGCTTCCGCTGACTGCTCAGAAGCTTCCTGCTCAGCTGCCTCTCGTTCTTCACGGCGGTGCTCTGCGCGCTCGCGGATACGGTTCTCCACGGAGGACTCGAGACCGTCCAGGTTGGCAACCAGCGCGGGGGTCGGGTTACCCTTCGCCTTACCCACGGACAGCACAAAGGCGAGGACGTTCAGACCCAGCGCAAGAATCAGAAGGATCCAGCCGAGCCACAGGAGCCAGGGGTTGGAGGTTCCGACCATGAGCGCGCCGCAAAAAATTACGCCGAGGGAGGTCAGGTACGCAGGCGAGAGAGTCTTGAAGTCCATGTCTACTTTCAATGTGTTCGTGAGTTTGAGAGAGCTAACGTACGTTCACTACGTTTCCTGTCTCATTTTAGGTGATAGTTGAGGCTTAATCTGCTTCTGCCCCTGTCTATCGCCTGTGAGCTAAAGACCAGAGGGCTTATCTCGGTGGCGTAGGCAGGGGCAGAAACGTAGCGTTCATGCACGGGGGTACCGGCTACGACTTGGGGGTTACCTCGTGGGTGACCAGGGGCGAGGCGGGCGCGTTCTCCACCACGGGGATTGCGCGGGTGCTCAGGGTGCCCTGGTGCTTCTTCCAGAGGTTGTAGCGTTCCATGGCGACCGCGCCGGCGGTCATGGCGGGCAGAATGAACATGCCGGAGGAGCGGATGCTTTCAGCCTGCGCCAGGATGTCCAGCTTACGCACCACGCGGGTCACGTCGTGGGAGTCGTAGCGGTCCTGTGCGGAGATAACCTCGTTCTGCGCGGCGACGAGGGCGGCGTCGCGCAGGCGTACGAAGTCGTTCCTCTTGTCCTTAAGTTTCTCCACATGCTGCTTGTATTCTTCGGGCAGCGCCTCGCTGATTTCGTCGCGGCGGGTAATGGCGGAGCACATTTCCTTCACGCGAGCGTAGGTTTCGGGGTCGGTGGTTGCCTTCGCCTCAGCCTGCAGTGCTTCGAGGGCCGCGTCCTGCGCAATCTTGAGCAGCTCGGGTACGGCGGTTTCTTCTTCGTGGTTAGCGCGCACACCAAGGACCTTCACGAGCAGGGGCAGGGTCAGGCCGGGCAGCACGAGGGTGAAGAAGAGTACGGAGAGCATCATGACGATGGCGTCCTGGCGGACCTGTTCGGTGCCGTTGACCACGGGGATGGACAGGGCAAGAATCAGGGTTACGAGGCCTCGCATGCCGGACCAGGTCATGACGATAACTTCGGCAAAGCTTTCGGGAGCGCCCTCGTGGATGGGGTTCTTGCGTCCGGCAAGCCAGACGATGGTGAACCAGATGAGGCGCACCAGGATGGCGACCAGGGCAACCATGGCGCCGTCAGCGAAGAGGCCCGCGATACGGGAGGGGTCGGCGGTGGCGATGATGCTACTTGCCTGCAGGCCGATGAGGCCGAAGGCGACACCGGTCATGAGCAGCTCAATAATCTGCCAGAAGGAGGTGGAGGAGAGGCGTTCTTCCGCTTCGAGTGCCGCCATGTATTTGGTGCTGGTGAACTGGATAGCGCCGATGACCACGGCAATAACGCCGGAGGCGTGCACGCTTTCAGCAGCGAGGTAGGCGCCGAAGGGGATCACGAGGGTCACGGCGTTGCTGGTGACCACGTCGTGGGCGCGCTGGCGAACGTAGCCACCGAGCCAGCCGAAGATATAACCAATAATGACCGCGAGGATCGAGCCGAGCACGAAGTCCTTAGCGACGGAGAGCGGGTCAATGTGGTGGCCGCTGGTCATGGAGTGGATTGCGGCGTGGAAGAGAACGATTGCGATAGCGTCGTTGAAGCTACCTTCGGTCTGCAGGGTGCCGATGAGTCGTCGGGGAATACCGACGGGCTCTGCGACTGCTTCCACGGCGACGGGGTCGGGCGGGGAGACGGCAGCGCCGACGGCAAGGGCGACGGCGACGGTCATGCCGGGGACCCACCACATGGCTGCGCCGGCAATTGCCAGGGCGGAGACGGTGGTGAGCAGGACCGAGTAGAGCAGTACGGATTTCCAGCGGCGGCGCAGGGTACCCCAGGAGAATTTAACGCCGATGGCCCACAGTAACGGCGGAAGGAAGATCGGCAGGATGATGTCGCTGTCGATGGTGAGGTCCGGCCGGTTGGGGATGAAGAGCGCGGCGGCGCCGAGCAGGGTCATCATGACCGGCCAGGGGAGATTGAGTCGATCACCGACACTGACCATGAACACGGTCGCAATCAGGATCATGACGATAACGGAGAGGTAAAGCATTAGTCCGGTGTTGTTCCTTTCGTGCGGCCACGATTAGTCGGCTACGTCTTTCTACTCTACCGGAGCGGCGCATACCGCTTTCGGGATATGGGGGCTCTGTAGCGTTTATTATGGTGTTGTTTACCTCTAAGCCTAATGCCCTGTGTGGAATATAGAGCTTTCCCCTGAATATCCTTGCTTTTCAGTAGGTTATTCAGGGGAAAATTCTATATTTGGAATATAAAGTTTGAGGCAGTCACTACCCTAGCAGGCTACTTGGAGCCGCAACCGCCAGCACCACAGCCGCAACCACCCGCGGGAGCTTCCTCCACGACCGGTTCGGGCTCGTCATGGCCACCGCAGCAGCCACCCTTTTCTTCCTCGGGCTCGTCGTGGCCACCGCAGCAACCGCCGCCACCGTGGGAGTGGCCGTGAGATTCAGCCGGAGCTTCAGCGGAGGAACCGCATCCGCCCGAGCCGCAACCGCAACCACCGGCGGAAGGCGCCGGCTCGTCGTGGCTACCGCAGCCACCCGAACCACAGCCACAGCCGCCACCATCGACCGAGCCGCAAGCGGAGCCGCGCGCGTCGCGGTGACCCATGAGGTCCACGCCGAGGTCGGAGAGGTAACGCAGGTATCCTGCGAGGGCGTCGCGACCTGCGGTGCCGGAGATGACAATGCCACCGTGGCGCAGTGCCTTGAGCACCTCGTTGACCATGGGCCACTGCTCAATGTCGTCGGTAATGGTGATAGCGCTGACCACGTGCATTGCGAGGGAGGTCAGCGAGCGCAGGGACTGTTCGTAGCCTTCAGGCAGGTGAATGACCTTAGCGGGTGCTGCCAGGCGCAGGATGGACAGTACGCGCATGAGCATCATGGGCACTGCATTTTCGGGCAGCAGTACGGTTACGCCGATTGCGGAGGATTCTGCAATACGTTCGATGGTTGCCGCGAGTTCTTCGGAGTCGATATCGCGGGAGATGTCCAGAACTTCGTAGGAGTCCACGGCGATGGAGCGGGTACCGAGGGCGTCGGCGAGTGCTTCGTCCTTGGTGTGGATCGCAATCATGTTGCGGAATTCATTGCGGCGCACAACGGAGGCTGCCTCGATGAGGGCGAAGTCCTGTCCTTCACCGTCCACGAGGAGGGTGTGGATTTCTTCGCGGTTGAGGCCTTCACCTGCGGTGGCGCGCTCGATTAGTTCAGAAAATGCGTTGCTCATACCGAATATTAAACACCTGATTTTGGGGAGTGCGCCCGCGAGGTTTGCCTGTCTTGGCGGTTTTGGGCGGTTTATGACGTGATTTTATGCCGAGAGCGTGGGAGTGGCTGTTTTTCTCTGCTTTGTGGGGTGCGCTCTGATGTAAAACTCCCCCGTAAAACGCGAAACGTTCGCTCTGATTGAGTGAGAATCAACATTGGTTTTTGGGTTTGTACCGCGTATTTGTGGGGTTTTTGTTTGCCGCGGGGTGCATCTTGCTCACGTTACAGATTTGAACACCCTAAAATGAAAGGGTGGTACTTTCCCGTGAAAAGATTCTAGATACCGCCTACGAGGTCTTGGCGACCTACGGTTTGGCGGACCTTTCCATGCGCCGACTTGCTCAGGAGCTTCACGTGGCTCCCGGCGCTCTGTACTACCACGTGAAGAATAAGCAGCAGCTTCTGATTCTGTTGGCGGATTACATTCTGGCTCGTGCCCCGAAGTCGATGTCTGAGGAGGCTGAGGCAAATCCGGAGGCTATTCGTGCTTCGATGATTCGCCGCGGTGATCTTTTGTTCTCTCTGCTGTACCCGATTCGTGAGTGCCCTGAGGTGGTACGTTTGAGCTTGACTCTGCACCCGCGTGAGTTGAAGCCTGTGGTGGCGATGGCTCATGAGTTCCAGGCTCTTGGTTTGGGTCATGCGGAGGCGCTGCGTCGTGCTCGTTTGTTGACTCATATTGCGTTGAGCCTAGTGGAGGAGTATCAGACTCTGCCGCTGATTTCGCCTCAGGAGGCTGTGGCGAGTGGCGATGTTCCTCTGATTGAGAATGCGTTTAACCGTTACCGTCAGGATCTGCTGTCTGCGATTGATTCGATGATGGTGGTGCAGGAGCCCTATACGCAGGATGCGTAATCGCTTGGCCCTTCTTTTGGTTTATTAGTTATGTATGGTGCCCCGTGCCCCCTCGTGGGGGTGCGGGGCTTTTGCGTGCGTTGGGCTGCCCTGCCGCGCGCTGATACCGGTGCGGTTTGGCGGCTGAGTCGATGTTCGCTGGTTTTCTGCTTTAGTCTAGAGGTGACACGTGCTTGTGCTCGGAGTGTATCGGGTGCGGGTGGGGTGTCGTTGATGTCTTAGTGCCCTGCTGGGCTTTATCAGAGGTGTTCCATGTCGATGACCGCTACCGCCCAGTGGGCGGCTCTTCCGGACCATAGCGCGGAGATTGCCCGCGTTCGTGAGGAGTTTATTACTGCGTATGGTTATGAGCCGGATGGTGTGTGGTCTGCGCCTGGGCGTCTGAATCTTTTGGGCGAGTACATTGATTTTTTGGGTGGCTCGTGCCTGCCGATGCCGCTGCCGTACCGCACCTATGTGGCGGGTGCGTTGCGTCGTGATGGTGTGTTGCGTGCTTCGTCGTTGCAGATGCCCGGCGATGAGCGCACGGTTGTGATTCGCGATATTCAGCCGGGTCATTTGAAGGGCTGGTTCACCTATGTGGCAGGTGTTGCGTGGGCGATGAATCAGGAGGGCGGCAGGGATATTATGCTGCCCGATGAGTTTGGCGCCGACCTGCTGATTAATTCTCGTGTTCCGGTGGGTGGCGGTTTGTCGTCTTCGGCGGCTTTGGAGTGTTCGACGGCGTTGGCGCTGTTGGAGCTTTCGTGTCCGGTGCGTAGGGATTGCCCGGATGCGGATGCTACCCCGGCTGATAGTGATGCGTTGCGTGCGCGTCTGGCTCAGGTGTGTATTACGGCTGAGAATAAGGTGGCTGGCGCGCAGACGGGTGGTCTGGATCAGACGGCGTCGTTGCGTTCGCATCCGGAGCAGGCGCTGGTGGTTGATTTCCGTGATTTTTCGATTGAGCCGGTTGCGGTGGATATTGCCCAGCACGGCCTGAGTTTTTTGGTGATTGATACGAACACCCCGCATGAGCTGACGGATGGCGGTTTTGCGGCTCGTCGTGCGGCGTCTGAGGCGTGTGCTGAGGCTTTGGGTCTGCGTTTTTTGCGTGATGCTTTGCCGGAGGATTTGTCTTGTGCGGGTATGGATGCGCGCGCGGCGAAGGCGTGGCGTGCTGATTTGGTGGATTCGTCGGTGAATCGTGCCCTGGACGCCCTGGAGGATGCGGGTCGTCCGTGTTCGTTCCCGCGCGGTTGGGTGCGTCATGCGTTCCACGATATGACTCTGGTGGGTCGTGCGAGCTATCTGCTGCAGCATGCTGATGAGCTTGGTTTCGCGGCGTTTGAGGAGGCGGGCCGTATTTTCACGGAGTCGTTTGTGTCGATGCGTGATGAGTTGCGTGTTTCTCGCCCTGAGATTGATGTTGCGGTGCAGGTGTGCCTGGATCAGGGCGCGCTGGGTGCCCGTATTGTGGGTGGCGGTTTTGGTGGCGCGGTGATGGCGTTGATTCCGACCTCTCGTCTGGAGGCTGCCGCGGATGCGGTGGCGACTGCGTATGCCGTGCGTGGCTATGCGGCGCCTCGTTTTTTGCCGATGGTTGCTGGTTTTGCAGCGTCTCATGATTGGGCTGCGGGTGCTGATCCTACGGATATTCCGGTGTTTTAGGGTTGGGCGCTGAGATTTGTCATAAATCGTCCATAGATCGTCGGGTGTCATGCTGAAAATCGTCGGAGTGTCATAGGGGGCGTTTTTTGGGGTTTGAACGATATTCATAGCTGGAAGTTTCCTGCGAGTTTCTGCAAATTTCTTCCGCTGATCCCCCGTAATAACGCGCTGATAAGCCACAATTTTTTGGTCATTGATCAAAAGTGACGCCACGTTTTCTGAGGGTGGTTTTTCTTGCCCTCGCGGGTATGTACACTTATCGACGGACGCAATCCGTGAGCTGTAAAGTTTCGATGCGCACAGTCCGGCATATGGATGGCATCTACACTGGGTTCGACCGTCACATACAAGCCCAGCTTGCAGGTTTCGTCTACCAAAGCATCACACTCCAGTTTTCTGCCCACCCCGGGCAGGTACCTCACCCAGAGTGAGGCTTTAGAGCGCGAAAGCGCAGAAAGGAGGCCCCCGTGGGCTTCGATATCAAGGGTACCGTTGAGCAGGGCCTCGACAAGGCTCAGGAAGTCATCAACGAGAAGGCTGGCAAGGAGGTCGTCACCGACGAGCACGTTGCCAAGGTTGAAGAGGTCGTGACCGAGAACGTCTCCAAGCTGACCGAGAAGTTCGGCAAGTAAGGCGATAGCCTCCTTTGGATTGGCGCCTTACCTCGCCTTCTCATGGGGTAGGGCGCCATCCCTTGGGTCAGCATTACAGGCTTTCACTCAACATCTCTCTCGAATAATGGGGCGTTCTGCCCCGCCAGGGTTCTTTCATTCACTGACTCACTCGGCATATTGCTCAGCTTCGGTTACCGTCGGGTAGCCTGTTTTCACTCTTCTTTTACTCTTACTCAGCACAAGTGCTCGCGCTTTCTCGCGAACTGTATACGCCCCGCATCATTGGTCCGGCAACCGTGGTGTGGGGCGTATGCCGTTAATGCGCGGGGGTAGACTTCCGTGGGAGTGCTGCGCGGGCTGTGGGGAGCGCGGCGCGGGCGTTCGCCCTATGAGGACCTCTCCCCCACCCTTGTGCCCTCAGCTATGCTTGATATGTCAACTTATTGAGCTGCGCCCTCAGGCAGGCTTCAGCGCCTCCTGAAGACCGCGGAGCACCCCGTCTATGGAGGAACCACATGTTTGAACGTCAGCAGTCCGATCAGCAGAAGGCACGCGAGGTTATGAAGGATGGCGGCGTCGTCATTTATTGGCGCCCCGGCTGCCCCTACTGCGAGGCTCTGGATTCTAAGCTGGGCGAGCTGGGCGACCACGCTACCTGGGTTAACATTTGGGAGGATCCGCAGGCTGAGGCGCATGTGAAGTCCCTCAACGACGGCAACGCAACCGTCCCCACCGTGGACACCGGCGACACTCACTTTGTGGTCGCTGACCTGGTGAGCCGCAACAAGGTAAAGAAGCTGATTGAGAACACTCTCGACGCTGGCGGCGAGGCTTAAGATGGCTCGCCCGGCGCTGAACCGCGATACGACGGTCTGCATTTCTCTGTCTGGTCGCCCGTCGAATCACGGTATTAAGTTCCATAATTACCTGTACGAGAAGCACGGTCTGGATTACCTGTACAAGGCGATGACCACCACCGATATTGAGGGTGCTATCGCCGGCGTGCGTGCGCTGGGTATTCGCGGCTGCTCGGTGTCTATGCCCTTCAAGCAGGCTGTTATTCCGCTGATGGATGATATGGACCACTCGGCTGCGGTCATTGGTGCGGTGAACACGATTGTGAACACTGACGGCTTCTTGAAGGCGTACAACACGGATGTGATTGCGGTGGCTTCCCTGCTGCGTTCGCATAACGTGGATCCGTCGCTGCCGTTCCTGCTGCGCGGTTCGGGCGGTATGGCGGCTGCTGTGGCTGGTGCGTTCTTTGACGCGGGCTTCTCGCAGGGCATGATTATTGCCCGCAACGAGGAGACCGGCCGTGCGCTGGCTGAGCGTTACGAGTACGCCTGGGCGCCGGAGGTGGGCAATCTGCGAGCGCCGATTCTGGTGAACGTGACCCCGATTGGCATGGCTGGCGGTGAGGAGAGCGAGGAGCTGTCCTACCCGCAGGAGGCTATTGCTGAGGCGCAGGTGGTTTTTGACGTGGTGGCGATGCCCGTTGAGACTCCGCTGGTTCGTGCGGCTCGCGCGGCGGGTAAGGAAGTTATTCACGGCGGTGAGGTGATTGCTCTGCAGGCTGCTGAGCAGTTCCGCCTGTACACCGGTGTGGAGCTCACCCCCGAGGAGGTTGAGGAGGCGGAGGCTCAGGCGAACTAGGTTCGCGCCCGCTGCTTCTTCGCCCCGTAAGGGGCTCGATACGTAAAAGTGCCCGGAAGGTTGATCCTTCCGGGCACTTCTGTTGTATCCGGTGCGTAGCGCCGGAATTTTTTGTAATTACACACACCCTGGTGTTTAAGGTTTTCCACATCTGTGGAGAAATCTGGGGAAAACTCTTACATCCATGTAATTCACTCTGTGTAATTCGGTTGTTTTAGCCTGTACCCACAGGTTTTTAACATGTACTCACACTCGTGGAATTACACGAATGTAGTTATACACAGTGTGGAAAACTATTGTGGATAACCCTCTTCTGTGGCGGATTCTCGCGGTTTTCCAGGCTCAATACCTGCCGTTGAGCCACCGTTGCGGGCTCTGCGGCGGCGGATTCGAGGACTCGGGCTTCTTCACGAACGGGATGATCAGCAGGGTTGCTAGTGCGCCGCCGACAAGACCGCCGAAGTGTCCCGCATGGGAAATATGCGGGTTGAAGAGGCTCTGCACCACACCAATACCGATGAGCAGCATAAAGAGGCGTGCGGTGTCCTTTTGCCTCCTGAGAAGCAGAATCACGAAGAAGGCACCGTAGAGGCCGTACACGCCGCCTGAGGCGCCCACGGCGCCACGGTAGTAGTCGAAGATGTACACGCTGAGACCAGCACTCACAGTAGCAGCCATATATACGAAGAGGAACTTCCAACGCCCCATCATGCGTTCGAGAGATACACCGAAGATGAAGAGGTAAATCATATTCCACACCATGTGCATCGGGTCATTCTGTGAGTGCACAAACCCGTGCGTGATCAAGCGGTAGTACTCACCGTGGCGAACACCGGGCCCCGACATCATGCCGAGGTTGTGCACCCAACGGAATGGAATGATCTGTTGCAGACCGTACACCACAACATTAATGAGAATGAGCGTGTACGTAATATGCCAGTGACGCGCCAGGAACGAGCCTTTCGCCTTCGAACTGCCGCCCGTGAGTTCGCGGTAGCAATCGGGGCAAACTATACCCGCATCCTGTGCCGTCTGACATTCACCACAGACGGTGCGGCTGCAGCGCCCACACTGGGTGTAGCTGACCCGGTCGGGGTGGTTGGCGCAGACCGTGGGGCTCTGCCCGTAGCCTGCGTAGTTGGGAAAGTTTTCCACTGACCCTCCAAAGATTTTTGTGCCGAATTTTCCGAAGATTTTCCACGTATTTTCAGGCTTAATACCTGCCGTTTTGCCGCTGCTGCGGGCTCTGCTGCTGCTGAGGCTCGGGCTTATCCACAAGCGGGACAAACAGCAACGTCAGCAGCACACCACCGACAAAACCACCCGCATGGCATGCGTGGGAGATATTCGACGGGGTCATAATGCTATAGATGATGTTCGGGGCAGTAATCATGACGAACACTCGTGCGGTGTCCTTCTGCTTCCTGATGATTAGCAGGGTCAAGAACGAACCCATGAGGCCGAATAGACCACCGGAGGCACCCACCACGCTCGTTCCAGGAGCCAGCACGTACACGCCGAAGGCTCCAAAGACGATAGAGCCCAGGTACACCACAAGGAACTTCCAGCGCCCCATCATGCGTTCGAGGGACACGCCATAGATGAAGAGGTTAATCATGTTCCACACCAGGTGCATCGGGTCATTCTGCATGTGCAGAAAACCGTAGCTGATGACGCGGTAATACTCGCCGTGCTGGACGTAGGGCCACCAGATGTTGCCGTGCCTAACCACCCATTCGTTGGGAATGATTTGTTGCAGACCGTACATCGCGACGTTCATCAGAATGAGCGTGTACGTAATGTGCCAGTGTCGAGCCAGGAACGAGCCTCGCGCCTTCGAGCCCTGTGCTTTCGAGCCCTTCGAGCTGCCGCCCGTGAGTTCACGGTAGCAATCGGGGCAGACCATACCCACGTCCAGCGCCACCTGACATTCGCCGCAGACGGTGCGGCTGCAGCGCTTGCACTGGGCGTAGCTAACGCGGTTGGGGTGGTTGACGCAGACGGTAGGGGTCTGCCCGTAGCCTGCGTAGTTGGGAAAGTTCTCCACTGAACCTCCAAGAGTTGTGTACCGGTTCGTCCGAAGGTGGTGTACGTGGGCATATAAGCGCAGGGGCCCACCGGAAGAATCCTGGCGGGCCCCTGAACTATACGTGTTTTCTCAACACCTTCAGCAGAATGCTCGTATGAGCCTTCTGATGGGGTTTATTAGAGCTTTTCGATGTCGATCGAGGAGATGACAACGTCCTTGACCGGGCGGTCCTGGAAGCCGGTCTCAACGCTCTCAATAGCGTCGACAACCTTCTTGGATGCCTCGTCGGTAACCTCACCGAAGATGGTGTGGCGGCCGTTCAGCCAGGGGGTTTCAACGGTGGTGATGAAGAACTGAGAACCGTTGGTGCCGGGGCCTGCGTTAGCCATTGCCAGCAGGTAGGGCTTGGAGAAGGAGAGCTCGGGGTGAATCTCGTCCTTGAACTGGTAGCCGGGGCCACCAACGCCCATGCCCAGGGGGTCACCACCCTGAATCATGAAGTCCTTGATGATTCGGTGGAACACGACGTCCTTGTACAGGGGGGTGTTCATGATTTCACCGGTGCGGGGGTGCTTCCACTGACGGGAGCCGTCAGCCAGGCCGATGAAGTTTTCAACAGTCAGCGGTGCGTGGTTGCCGAAGAGCTCGACGACGATGTCACCGTAGTTAGTGTGGATAGTTGCCTTAGCAGTTGCATTAGTCATGGCTCTATTGTGGCATGGGGCGGCGCTCATTCGCCATCTAACATGTTTTTTCGCCCCGGGCGCACCGTTGGGCGGGCTTTTTGGGCGGGAATTGAATATCCTGAGAGGTGAACACTACGCGCGCGGCGGCGTTTTCTGGCTGCTGGCGCATTTCAACCGATGGAGGTCACCCCATGTTCTGCTGCAAGAAGCGCAAGGCACGCAAGGCTGCTAAGGCTCAGGCTGTTGTCTCTTCTCTGGCTGCTGTTGAGTCCGCGCTGGAAGGCAAGACCGCTGAGATGTTCGCTGAGAAGCTGACCGGCAACAAGAAGGCGCTGAAGAAGGCTCGTAAGGCTACCGCGAAGACCGTTCGCGCCGCTGAGAAGGAACTGGCTCGTATTGAGCGTAACGGCGGCAAGCGCCCCCGTAAGGGCCTGGCATTCCTGGGCTTGCTGGTTGCTCTGGGTGTTGCAGGCGCCGCAGCCTACAACGCAGCTCGTCCCGTGGAGGACCCCTGGAAGAACGCATAAGCGTTCCCGTATCTTCTTCTCTGAAGCGTTCTAAATAGCTCTCTGAGGCGCCGCTAACGGCGTGAGGGAGCGCCCGATCAGAGACGATGAGAGAGATAGCCGCCCGCCAGAGTAAAACTTAGGCGGGCGGCTATTGTTTGTCTTTTTTCGGAGGGAATCAGCGGGGAGAGGAGGCGCTGCAGATAGAGCGCTGAATCTGCCCGTGCATATACCGGCCTCCGTGCATATGCCCCTGGTATTTCCCGGACATACCCGGATATATATCCCAGATATACAAAGAACCCCATGTCTTTCGACATGGGGTTCTCGGTTCAAAAATAAACCGGCGATGACCTACTCTCCCACACCCACAAAAGTGCAGTACCATCGGCGCGAAGAGTCTTAGCTTCTGGGTTCGGAATGGAGCCAGGCGTTTCCCTCTTGCTATAATCACCGGAAAGTGGAGGCGAGGGGACTCGAACCCCTAACCCTCTGCTTGCAAAGCAGATGCGCTACCAATTGCGCCACGCCCCCG
>FLSC01023844.1_pt1 | contig 13174 bp, 10 predicted proteins | sample 1550561 | NCBI WGS metagenome assembly FLSC01 (sample SAMEA4031775, study PRJEB14383) | metagenome | biome: human; feature: oral; material: saliva | place: Philippines | collected 2014 | reverse complement strand
ATAATAAAGTGTAAATGCGTTAAACCTCTTATTTCCTGCATCTATTACAGTGTTTTTTAGTATCTTTGCAGAATAAATCCTTGCCAAGAGGCAATGGACAGAAGTATCAATTGACAATAATAAATCATACAGAGATAATCATGTTAATAGACTACAAGAAGGTAAACATATATCAAGATGAACGCTTAATTCTGAAAGATGTTGACTTTCAGGCAGAAACAGGAGAGTTTATCTATCTCATCGGCCGTGTTGGTTCGGGCAAGAGTTCGCTATTGAAAACCATCTATGGCGAATTAGATATTGACAGCGAAGATGCTGAGAAGGCTGTTGTTCTCGACGAGAGTATGCCTAACATTAAGCGTAGTCGTATCCCTGCACTCCGCAAACAGATGGGTATTATCTTCCAAGATTTCCAACTCTTACATGACCGCTCTGTAGCAAAGAACCTCAAGTTTGTCTTGCAGGCAACAGGTTGGACCAGCAAACAGAAGATTGAACGACGCATTGAAGAAGTGTTGGCACAGGTGGGTATGACCGACAAGAAGAACAAGATGCCAAGTGAACTCTCTGGTGGTGAACAGCAGCGTATTGCCATTGCACGCGCCTTGCTGAACACTCCTAAGATTATTATTGCCGATGAGCCTACGGGTAATCTTGACCCAGAGACGGCTGCGAACATTGTTAGTATTCTCAAAGACTCATGCGAGGCTGGTACGACAGTTATCATGTCTACCCACAACATCAACCTCATTGACCAGTTCCCCGGTAAGGTTTATCGTTGTCATGAGGGCGAACTTCACCAACTCACCGACAAGAAAGAAGTTTGCGAATTAGCAGAAGAGACGGCTCCAGTAGAGACGATTGACGAGCCAGAAGAAAACGATTAAGCGCATAGAACTCAGCATAAATCCACATTTAGAAAGATTGAAGATGATGAAAGTAATGAAATTTGGAGGTACATCCGTTGGTTCACCAGAACGTATGAAGGGTGTAGCTTCCTTGATAACAAAGTCAGGAGAACCTACATTTATCGTGCTCTCCGCAATGAGTGGAACGACAAACACACTGATAGAAATATCTGATTACCTCTATCGCAAGAATCCAGAGGGAGCAAACGAACTTATCAACAACCTCGAACAGAAATATCTCGGCCACGTTGAAGAGCTTTATTCTACTGAGGAATACAAGCAGAAGACACGCCAGTTCTTGACAGAAGAGTTCAACTACTTGCGCACCTTCACAAAGGATTTGTTCACTTCGTTTGAGGAAAAGAGCATCGTTGCACAGGGTGAGGTTCTCTCAACCAACATGGTTGTAAACTATCTGCAGGAGCAGGGAATCAAAGCAACATTACTTTCTGCACTCGACTTCATGCGCACTGACAAGAATGCAGAGCCTGACAGTCAGTATATCAAAGAGCATCTGACAGCGATTATGGATGAGAATCAGGGCTATCAGATCTATATCACACAGGGCTTCATCTGCCGTAATGCCTATGGTGAGGTAGACAACTTGCAGCGTGGTGGTTCTGACTATACCGCTTCACTTGTGGGTGCTGCTATCAACGCAGAGGAGATTCAGATATGGACAGATATCGATGGAATGCACAACAATGACCCACGTGTCGTGGAGAAGACAGAGGCTGTACGCCAGCTGAACTTCGAAGAAGCATCAGAGTTGGCTTACTTCGGTGCGAAGATTCTCCACCCTACTTGTGTTCAACCTGCTAAATATGCGGGTATTCCTGTTCGTCTGAAGAACACAATGGATCCAGATGCAGAGGGTACTATCATCGACAACACATTGGTGAGAAGAAAGATTAAGGCTGTTGCAGCTAAAGACAATATCACTGCTATCAAGATTAAGTCAAGTCGTATGTTAGGTGCATCGGGCTTCTTACGTAAGGTATTTGAAATCTTCGAGAGCTATCAGACTTCTATCGACATGATTACTACCAGTGAGGTGGGTGTGTCAATGACCATCGAGAACAATAGCCATTTGGCAGAGATTGTTGATGAGTTGAAGAAGTATGGCACTGTAACCGTTGACACAGAGATGTGTATTGTCTGCGTTGTCGGCGACCTTGATTGGAGCAACGTTGGCTTTGAAACATTGGCAACTGACGCAATGAAGGATATCCCTGTACGTATGATTAGCTACGGTGGCAGCAACTACAATATCTCTTTCTTGATTCGTGAGGAGGATAAGAAACGTGCCTTACAGTCATTGTCAACCGTACTCTTTAACTAAAAGAAATATTTATTGTAGGGACGAACGCCCTCGACTGTTCATTACTGGAAGCAGACAACTGGACATACGAGGGCGTATGTCTCCTCTACAACTCAGATAAACAAACTCCACGACACAACACACATGATGCAAAAATTCCCTATAGATAAGTTTGAGAAGATTGAAACTCCTTTTTATTATTATGACTGTGAGCTCTTGAGAGATACCTTACAGGCGATTAATCATGAATTGAAGAAGTATGAAAACTTCATCGTCCACTATGCTGTTAAAGCCAATGCGAACGCTAAGGTGCTGAATGTTATCCAGCAGACAGGTATGGGGGCTGATTGTGTAAGTGGTGGAGAGATACAGCGTAGCTTAGACTGTGGCTTCCCAGCAGACAAGATTGTCTATGCAGGTGTGGGTAAAGCAGACTGGGAAATCAATCTTGGATTAGACCATGACATCTTCTGTTTCAACGTAGAGAGTGTTTCGGAGTTGAAGATTATCAATGAGTTGGCAGCGAAAAAGGGTAAGACGGCAAACGTATGTTTCCGTATCAACCCAGACGTGAGTGCAAATACTCATGCGAAGATTACCACTGGTTTGGCTGAGAATAAGTTTGGCATTGCCATGCAAGACATGCTGCTTACCATCCTTGCAGCAAGTAAGATGTCGAACATTCACTTTATCGGTTTGCACTTCCATATCGGTTCACAGTTGCTCGAAATGACTGATTTCCGTCACCTCTGCAGCCGTATCAACGAGATACAAGACGGCTTAGAGCAGGAGAATATAAAGATTAAGAATATCAATGTTGGTGGTGGATTGGGTATCGATTACGACAATCCTGACAAACACCCTATCCCTGATTTCAAGTCTTATTTCTATACTTTTGCACGCTATCTGAATCTAAGAGAAGGACAGAAGCTCCACTTTGAATTGGGTCGTGCAGTAGTAGGACAGATGGGAAGCCTCATCACTCGCACCCTTTATGTGAAACAAGGAATGGCAAAGCAGTTTGCGATTGTCGATGCTGGTATGACCGACTTGATTCGTCCTGCCCTCTATCAGGCAAGCCATAAGATAGAAAATCTATCGAGCGATGACGCTTTACACGCTTATGATGTGGTAGGACCGATTTGCGAATCGAGTGATGTTTTCGCAAAAGAAATCGAACTTAATACCGTTCATAGAGGTGACTTGATTGCGATGCGCTCTGCCGGAGCATACGGAGAAATCATGGCTTCGCAATATAATTGTAGGAAACTGCCCATAGGTTATACCTCAGACGAACTATAATCCATAACGAAACGAATAAATGTTCACTTTTGATAATACGACCATCATCATCTCAGTAGTGTTACTTTTAGTAGCATTGCTGACTTCTTTTCTCAATCCTTTCTTCCGAAAAGTAAGGATTGCAGAGTATGGTCTGTCAACTTCCACAGCCGAAAGTGAAGAAATAAGTAAGGAAGATGAGCCTGTAGAGGAGGAGAAGGAAGCAATAACGGAGCTAATTGTCACTGAAGAGCAACTCCCTACTTACCCCCCTATCTCGATTATCTTCACGCCCCATGACAATGCACAGGAGCTTGCAAAGAACCTCCCACTCTACCTGAATCAGGACTATCCAGCAGACTTTCAGGTGATTGTTGTGGCGCCACAGAATGATCATGAGACGAGTGATGTATTGAAACGCTTTGCATCTAACTCACATCTATACACCACCTTCATCCCTGAATCATCACGTTATATGAGCAAGAAGAAGCTTGCTATTACGCTTGGAGTGAAGGCAGCAAAGTACGATTGGGTGATAATGGCAGACATCTGTTGCTATCCTACGAGTGACAATTGGCTGCAAGCTATAGCCCGAAACTGTAAGGAAGGGAAAGATATCGTGGTAGGCTACACTCGTTATGAGGACGAAACGCCTGCTTATCGACACTTCGAAAGACATTATTTGGCACGCTATTTTATGCGTGAATATCAGCATAATAAGTCCTATGCGTGTCCGTTTAATGCTTTAGCTTTCCGCAAAAGTCGTTTCTTAAGTGAGGAAGGATTCCGCGGAAACCTCAAATATATACGTGGAGAATACGACTTCATGGTAAACAAATATGCAAGTGGTAAAAACCTTGTGTTTGAGAATTCGTTTGAGGGAACACTCATAGAAGAGGCACCAACAGAGAAGGTTTGGCTCGGCACACACCTTTTCTATATGGAGAATCGCCAACACTTGGAACGTACATCACAGCATCGTTTCCTCCCGTATGTCGACCAAACGGCACTACATGGTAATTACTTCTTGCAGTGTATTGCACTTGCAGTCTCTCTCCTATTGGGTATGTGGACCATTTCTGTTGCTGCAGGATTATCCCTAATCATCTCTATCATTCTACGCTTAGTCATTGGAAAGAAAGCACTGAGACGTTTCGATATAGAGATTCCAGCATGGAAGATTATCCCATACGAGATTGCTATCGCATGGAAGCACCTTGGTTATAAGTTGAAATACCATCGTGCAGACAAGTATGACTTCATATCTCACAAACTATAAATGCGCATCATCCATTACATAGACAGTATAAAGGCAGGCAATCTGCTTTCTGATTACCTTCTACGACTCACCACAGCACAGAAAGAATATGCTGATGTCAAGACGGTTACACAACAAGGGGATTTCAAAAAGCTCCTTGCAGACTTCCAACCTGACATCGTTCATATTCATACCTGCTGGGAATATCAAGCTGCCACACACGCTTATTGGGCTACTAAGAAGCAGTGTGCGGTAGTGTTCTCACCGCATTGGGAACTCGATGAGAGAGCAAGAACGACCGAACAGAAGTCTACTAAGACTGTGAAGACACTACTCTATCAAGCGAAGATGGTAAGAGGAGTGGATGCGCTCCTTGTGAGTAGCGAGCAAGAAAGGCAAGACATTCTAAAGTTAGGATGGACCAAACGCATTGATATCGTACAAGACAGCGTTCTTAATAGTTCGTTGAGCGACGACGACATGGCGCTGCAAACGATTTCTTTCTATCGTAAAGTACTTGACACACGCTATCAATTCGCCATGACAGCAATGGAGAAAGATGCAATTCCAAGTCTGTTACACGTTGGCTTAGCACAAGAGACAACCCACAATCTCTTGCCCAGCGACCAACTTCTGAACCTCCGAAGTCTGAACCCAGAACAATGGCGAAGAATCTTCCTCTATGCTGATGACGAGGGAATAAGAGAGATTGTAGACAACTGTATCAGCCGCCTACAACTCAATGCACCCACGATTGACACTGCTACCATACAGCGATTCCCACTCTTGTCACCAAAGGAAACAACCTCGGTTGACACAGATAAGTTGATAGGAAACCAGCCCATGACGCGACAGCGACTCAGTGACTACTCCAATGAGGAAGATGCTATCATCAAGAAGATAGCAACCATCATTGCAAACACACGACAGATAGAGCGAAAGAAGAAACTTTCCCTACGTCTGTTGGCTGATTTATACACAGTTATAAAGTATAATGACTATGACGAAGACCGACTTGCAGACGCGCTCCGCCACCTTCGTCTCTATCGCTATTCATGTCGTATGATACAGCTCCTTGCCGAGAAGGTGCTTCTTAAAGAGGGATTCATGCCTGTCCCTCCACGTGATGACAGGAAAACAAAGGGCATCAAAAGAAATAATTTCGTACAAAGACATTAACGCATGACACAGAAGAAATACGATTTAAAAAAGGATGAACGCTACTTACGACTATTAGCAAAGTCGTTCCCAAATATTGCTGACGCTGCAACTGAGATTATCAACCTTGAGGCTATCGCACACCTCCCAAAAGGTACTGAACACTTCCTTGCCGACATTCATGGCGAGTATCAAGCATTCCAACACGTGCTTAAAAATGCCTCTGGTAACATTAAGAGAAAGGTTAATGAGCTCTTTGGTGAAAGACTAAGAAACATAGAAAAGCAAGAACTTTGTACTCTGATTTATTATCCAGAACAGAAACTGGAGCTCGTTAAGAAAGAAGAAAAAGACATCAAAGACTGGTATCATATCACCATACACCGCTTGATAGAGGTTTGTCGTGATGTATCCAGCAAATATACACGTTCAAAGGTTCGGAAGTCTTTGCCGGATGATTTCTCTTATATCATCCAAGAGTTACTGCACGAACATGCAGACGACAAAGACAAGACCGACTATGTGAGTGCTATCATCAAGACGATTATCTCTACTGGACGAGCTGATGACTTCATCATTGCTATCTGTGAGGTTATCCAACGATTAGTCATCGACCAGCTGCATATCTTAGGTGATGTGTACGATCGTGGACCAGGTGCTCACATCGTTATGGACACCTTGAAGAACTATCACAACTGGGATATCACATGGGGAAACCATGATATCTTGTGGATGGGTGCGTGTGCTGGTAACGATGCTTGTATCTGTAATGTTATTCGCATAGCCCTGCGTTATGCGAACATGGCTACCATTGAGGATGGATATGGTATCAACCTTATTCAGTTGGCTACCTTTGCAATGGACGTATATGGTGATGATCCATGCGAGGAGTTCATGCCAAAGATATCGAAAGACAATCCACTCGACGAGCGTAGCAAGACGCTGACAGCACAGATGCACAAGGCTATCAGTATCCTTCAGTTTAAGATTGAATCACAGATGATCAGCCGTCATCCGCTTTGGAAGATGGACGACCGTCGTTTGCTCAAAGCTATCGACTATAAGAAGGGCACGATTACCCTTGATGGTAAGGAATATAAGATGTGTTCATGCAACTTCCCAACCATCGACCCAAAGAATCCAGAACAGCTTACTGAGGCTGAACAGGCACTCATCGATCGTCTTCATCAGTCGTTTACCGGCAGTGAGAAGTTGCGCAGTCATATTCGTTCTCTGCTCCGTCATGGCTGTATGTATAACGTCTTCAACCATAATCTCCTTTATCATGCCTCTATCCCACTCACGAAAGAGGGCAAACTGAAAGAGGTTGAGATTGGTCCAGGTGTGAAGCTGAAGGGTAAGGAATTGCTTTATCAGACTGGTATGAAGATTCGTTCAGCCTTCCAGACAAACAATGAAATGCAGACAGAAGAAGAACGTCAAGATGCTATCGACTTCTTCCTCTTCCTATGGTGTGGACCTGATAGTCCGCTCTTCGACAAGGCAAAGATGGCTACTTTCGAACGCTACTTCATTGCTGAGAAGGAAACTCATCATGAGGAGAAGGGCTACTACTTTGGTATGCGCGACAATGAGGAGATTGCCGATATGATTTTAGATGAGTTTGATGTGCCACAGCCTAACCGTCACATCATCAATGGTCACGTCCCTGTTCATGTTGTCAAGGGTGAGAATCCTATCAAGGCAAACGGCAAACTGATGGTGATTGATGGTGGTTTCTCTCAAGCCTACCACAAGGAAACAGGTATTGCTGGTTACACCCTCGTCTATCACTCACGTGGTTTCCAGCTCGTACAACACGAGCCTTTCACATCAACAGAAGATGCTATCAAGCGAGGAACAGACATCGTTTCAACCATTCAGATTGTTGAGATGAACCAACAACGCCTACGCGTTGAGGACACCGACAAGGGTACAGAGCTCCGTCTGCAGATTGAAGCCCTCAAAGAACTCCTCTATGCTTACCGCTGTGGCTTCCTCACCGAGCATGAACGTAAGACTCCACCAAAGGCATAATACGAAAGAAGGGACGCACAATCTGCGTCCCTTCTTTTGTATACATATCTCTGTTATAGAAATCTAATGGTCAATATCATGAAAACAAAGTTTACATTCCAAGCAAATAGTAATCATCACAGCAGGAATGCCCCACCCACCTTGACGTAAAATAGCAAAAAAATGGGGTTTATCCGAACTCATGATAACAGCACAACTATATATTGTTGGACTTATTTTCTTTCTTTTTTCTCATTAGCTTGCGTATATACAAACCTACCAAAACTATGAATGCAATGCCACCAATAACACCGCCTACAAGCTTTCTTACAAATGGCACATTGTATGACACAGCAACATTCCGTCCGTTGAAATGGTATTTATTGATATCATTCATCAGCTTACGCTGGTTTGTAAGCGGATCGTTCTCCATACGGCACTTGCTACCGAGTATCATTGTTGGATGAGTAGCAGTATTATATTCGCTCCATGCCAAACCGTTGATACTTGGGTTACCCGTCTTAGCAAAGTTCACCCACATCTGTTGAACCTGCTTAGACAATTCGGGGTTAATGCTATCGGCAATATAAACAGGCTCGTTTAGATTACCAAAGACGTAGGCAAGTTCTGCGGTATGGCATGCCCCGTAATGAGGTTTAGATGATGGATACGTCCAATAATAGACAAACGTCTTTCCTCCACTATTGGCATGGTCTTCAGCCATAGCTATCATCGGTATGCGGAACATCGTTTCATTCATAAATTCAGTATACTTCCACGTGTCACCCATGTCGAGACCGTTCATGAACGTCTTTACTTTTTCTTTATCCGCATCACTCAATTTAGCAAAGTAGTTCTCATAGATTATAGGCATACCTATCTTGTAGGGCAAGAGACCGCCAACCTCTCCAATCCAATAACGCGCCTCATCTTTGTTGCTACCCATGAGCATATCAATATCTTTTGCAGCACCGTTGGCATACGCCTCATACAATTTTTTTGGCACATTGATACCATCGCGCTTAGGAAAATTATTCCAAGCATTAAGGTCTTTGTTCAGTTCTTTAAGCTTAGCTGGACTTAATGCCAAAAGATCTCTCATGTTTTTGGCTCCACTTTTTTTCATCAGCATCTCAGTAAGATGCTGGCATTCATCCGTACTATAAGTGGACACAATAGAACCACTTTGAGCTATGACACGCTTGAACAATCCTTTTGCAGCAGGCATTAGAGGGAGCAGTGATACACAACCACCGCCTGCCGATTCACCGAAAATAGTTACATTGTTTGGGTCACCACCAAAATTAGAGATATTCTGTCTCACCCATTTCAATGCAGTTACCTGATCAAGCAAGCCAAGATTACCACTCTCACGATAAGCCTCTCCTCCCTTTACCTTTGAAAAATCTATGAACCCATAAAGCCCAGTACGATAGTTAATGGTGACAAGTACCACATCGGGATGTCCTTTGACAAGGTTATAACCGTTGTACAAGGGGTCTACGCTACCTCCCCACCCATATGACCCACCATGGATGAACACCATAACAGGCTTTTCCTTATCTGTTACTCTGTCACTTGTCCACACATTGAGATAAAGACAATCCTCACTTTGCGGATAGAAAGAAGATAGCTCAGAATCTGCATCAGACTGAACTGAAGACTTTCCGAAATAGTATGCCTCATAAATTCCACTATCTGCTGGGGCTAACTGTGAAGGCTTCCACCTTCCTGATTTAGAAGGCTGAACGGCATATGGTATACCCTTAAATGACTTGACACCATTACTGTCAACACCTACAAACGTACCATTTGAACATATTACTGACGGCTTAGAATCTGGTAACGAAGTTAGTTTCTTGTTCTCACCATACATTTTCTGCATACGCTCCTTAGCCACATCACTATTACTACTTGAACATGATGCAACGAGGACAATTACCACCAAGAGTGACATGGCGGTCGTAACCTTTGATATAATACGATGTAATGTTTTACCCATAACAACTAAATAAAGTTTTTCAATAAAATATCTAACTTCTTTCAACAGCATATCTAAAGTTTCTTATCTCTTTTTAGGAAAACCCAATAGCACTTAAAGATAGGTAACCCCTACCACTCTGTCATCCATATAAATTACTACACAATGATAAATACTGCACCTTTCCAGACAATTTAATATGTTTTTTATTATCCCGATGACTGTCGTTTCTTTTTTTGTACGTAATATCAAGACAATTATCAAAAATATCTTTCTATCACGACATATGATTCGAGCGGACTGGCACACAATAGATAGCATAAGACGGTTTGTATGTACCTATCCGCTTTCGCACATGAATTTGATTATAGGTCACATCGAACCTAAAACAAAAACACAAGAAAAGCTATAATATAATAACACCGCCATAAAGTTTATACCCATTTATATCTACTATGAAACCTTCCTTATTAAGTGCTGTTTAAAATGTTTTGCAAAGATAATACCAAGTTTTTAAGTTTCCTAAAAACATTTGTTATATTAACAAAAAAGACATATTGAAAAAGAGAATAGAACTTAACCATCATACAAGATAAAAAAACTATCCATGTTCTCCTTACCTTTCAACAGAGAAAACACTACCATGTTAATGCCTAAAACTCGACCTGTCGAACTAAAAAATATTTACACAACTTCAAGTAAAGCCCTTGAAATAAATACGAAAAACAGAATTAACAAGCAAGGTCGTAATAAACAGACAATCACTTAGTTACAGAAGCGCTTTTCAGAAGGTGCTTAATTAGCCTTCAAAAGGGCGTTAGTAAGGGGCTTAAAGGGCATCTTTTGCAAGCCAAAAGGGCGTCTTTTCGAAGCCAATTAAGCATTAATAGATTTTTAAGTGTTAGAAAAATATTTACAACACATTACGCATAGACAAGTTCTTTATTGTTCATTCTTTGCTTTCACTATGTATTAAAACAACCTACTCACAAAAGAATATTAGGCAGAGAGATTGATTACAAAATGTTAAAGCCATTATATTTTATGTCTCTCTGTTGTGTATCTGAAATTATCTTCCTACATTTGACATCCTGAAGCAAAAAATAACATCATTCATTTCTATCTAAGAGTAAAACAACATTCCATTTACAAATTACAATATAAAAAGTAATGGTACACTATCAGATAAGTTAAGAATGAAACCAAAAGACTTACTTCAATGAATGGAGAGACAAGGATGCATAGATTTAAGAACGGGAAAGGGAGAGCAGACTGATTTCTCAAATCCACCATTCCATATTAGTTTCACACATAATAAAGGTAGTCATGTGAAATGGTATGTCTGCCGTGTGACAATTTATGGTCCAGAGTATTTTGTTATAGATGCAGAAACGAAAGAACTTATCAATCATGGAAAGACGTTAAATCTACAATAATGTTTTTATATATACAAGATAAATATTAAATAAGATACAGAATGAAACTATATACTTTGTGTTTATTGCTCTTAATAGCTTCACAGTCATGTGTTGCACAAAAGAACAAGAAAACAACAACAATGAAGACAACAGAAAGATTCGATGTACAATATTATAAAAATATAATCAAAGAGAAAAGCAGCTATGAAGGTGCTACATCTGCTCAATATGTAGAGAGGAATGGTACTGAGACCTATGTGTCATTTAACGATGATGGATTTGTCTTACAAGAAATCAAGCCATTTACTTATGAAATGATCGTTAGGAACTATTATAAGAATTGTATTATTAAATCCAAAGGGAAATTCCTTTGCCATTCAAGTGTCAAAATTGGCATTTGGCGCGAGTATGACAATCAAGGCAACCTTATAAAAGAAACCGATGAGGACAAGAAGTTTGAGAAGCTACGCCTGAAACCGATAAATATCCTGCGCTGGCTTGAGCATGAGGGGTATATAGACAGGAAAACTGGAAAGGGGCAGGAGAAATTCTTGAAAGAGGGCGATGAGCCTAATATTGACATCTACTTTTGGCTGTCGACTCGTGCTGAAGGGTCAAAGACTATCCCTGCGGGGTGGTCTATCGATATTACAGAACACGGAATGTGCACTACCCATAGCTTCAATGCGGAAACGGGTGAATACTTGGGAAAGACAACACAGGTCTTATATGAATAAGGCATAGTCTCGTCAATCTTAGAACTATAAGTAGAAACAGATAATGACAAGAATAAAAGTATGAAACATCTCATTCTAATATTACTAACTGCGTTGTACTGTACTTGCTGCAATGCGCAAAAAGACAAGGAGACTACAACAATGAAGACAACTGAAAGATTCGATGTACAATATTATAAAAGCAAAATCAAGGAAGTAAATGGTAAAGATGGAGACAACAGCTTTGCCATTTATGTGGATAGAGATAGTACACAGGTTAAGGTGTATTTTGATAAGGATTATGATGCTTTGGTAACAATTCCTCCTTTTACTTACTACAAAGAAGTAAGAATATTCCATAAAAACGGAGTTCTCATGGAGTCGGGAAAACGCTTTTTCTGTTCATCTATCGATATTGGCATTTGGCGCGAGTATGACAATCAGGGCAACCTTATAAAAGAAACCGATGAGGATAAGAAGTTTGAGAAGCTGCGCCTGAAACCTATAAACATCCTTCGCTGGCTCGAGCATGAGGGGTATATAGACAGGAAAACGGGAAAAGGTCAGGAGAAGTTCGTAAAAGAGGGCGATGAGCCTAATATTGACATCTACTTCTGGCTGTCGACTCGTGCTGACGGATCAAAGACTATCCCTGCGGGTTGGTCTATCGATATTACAGAACATGGACTGCGCACTACACATAGTTTCAATGCGGAAACGGGTGAATACTTGGGAAAGACAACACAGGTCTTATATGAATAAGGCATAGTCTCATCAATCTTAGAACTATAAGTAGAAACAGATAATGACAAGAATAAAAGTATGAAACATCTCATTCTAATATTACTAACTGCGTTGTACTGTACTTGCTGCAATGCGCAAAAAGACAAGGAGGCAACAACAATGAAGACAACTGAAAGATTCGATGTACAATATTATAAAAACAAAATCAAGGAAGTAAATGGTAAAGATGGAGACAATAGCTTTGCCATTTATGTGGATAGAGATAGTACACAGGTTAAGGTGTATTTTGATAAGGATTATGATGCTTTGGTAACAATTCCTCCTTTTACTTACTACAAAGAAGTAAGAATATTCCATAAAAACGGAGTTCTCA
>FLSC01482987.1_pt1 | contig 13200 bp, 8 predicted proteins | sample 1550561 | NCBI WGS metagenome assembly FLSC01 (sample SAMEA4031775, study PRJEB14383) | metagenome | biome: human; feature: oral; material: saliva | place: Philippines | collected 2014 | reverse complement strand
GCGATGGCGGGTGCGTCGATGGTGCCGGAGCGTACGGAGCGTTCCTGGCCGCCTCCGTGCAGGACGGGGGTCATCTGCACGGCGCGGGTTGCAACGAGCGCACCGATGCCCATGGGACCACCGATTTTGTGGCCGGAGATTGCGAGGGTCGCCACCCCGCTGGCGTGGAAGTCGATGGGCACCGCGCCGAATGCCTGCACCGCGTCCGAGTGCACGGGAATACCGTATTCTGCGGCGATAGCGGCGATCTCGGGGATGGGCTGTACGGTACCGACCTCATTGTTCGCCCACATGACGGTGACGAGTGCGACGTCTTCGGGGTTCTTTTCGATGAGTTCGCGGACGGTCTGCGGGTTGACGCTACCGTGCTCGTCTACAGGGATCCATTCGAGCTGCGCGCCTTCTGCCTTTTCGAGCCATTCGCAGGTTTCTTCCACGGCGTGGTGCTCAATGGAGGAGACGAGAATTCGGGTGCGCTGCGGATCTTCTTCGCGGCGCTTCCAGTAGATGCCCTTGACGGCGAGGTTGTCCGCTTCGGTGCCGCCGGAGGTGAAAATAACCTCGGCGGGGTCGGCACCGACTGCGCGGGCGATGCGTTCGCGGGCGTATTCGACGGTGGCGCGGGCGTCGCGTCCTACGGCGTGCAGGGAGGAAGGGTTGCCGCCGTTGCGCATCTGTTCGACCATGGCGTCGATGGCGGCGGGCAGTACGTCGGTGGTGGCGGCGTGGTCGAGGTAGACGCGACCGTTCTGACGGTTGGTTTCTGCGCTCATGGCTCCTCCTGCTGGGTTGTTGGGCGGTTTTCCGCCTCGCTTATTTTATCGCGCTCTATCCACGCTCTTCTAGGCGTGTTCACCTGCGGCTGGGTTGGCGAGCGCTACTCCCCCGGGACGTGCGGGGCTGTTCGAGGGCTGTTTATAGGCTGCGCGGTACACTTAGGAACGTGTTCAAGATTCTTTTCTATACCCCTGAGATTCCCGGCAATACCGGCAACGCTATCCGTTTGGCGGCGATTACTGGCGCTGAGCTGCACCTGGTGAAGCCGCTGGGCTTTAACTTTGATGATGCACATCTGCGCCGCGCGGGTCTGGACTATCACGACCTGGCGGTGGTGACGGTGCATGAGACCCTTGAGGATGCGTGGGAGGCTCTCGCTCCAGAGCGTGTTTTTGCATTCACGACGACTGCTTCGACTTCGTATGCGGATATTGAGTACCGTCCCGGTGACGTGTTCATGTTTGGTCCGGAGTCGGTGGGTCTGCCCGCTGAGGTTCAGCAGGACCCGCACGTAACTGAGCGTGTGAAGATTCCGATGAAGCCGGGCCGTCGTTCGCTGAACCTGGCTAATTCTGCGTCTATTGCGATTTTTGAGGCGTGGCGTCAGAACGGTTTTGAAGGAGGCGCCATCTAGCATGACTGCAACACACCATAATCTGCCGGAGCATCTGGTTCAGCAGATTCTGGAGACGCGCCCTCCTCTGGCCGAGCAGATTCGCTTGGATCCGCTGAATAGGGAGTTCACGGAGCGGGGTTGGGAGCCGGTCTATTCGGCGTCGCCTCATGCCCGTATTGTGGTGATTGGTCAGGCGCCTGGGCGTGCCGCGCAGGAGAGCCGCATCCCGTGGAATGACCCGAGCGGTGTGAAGCTGCGCGAGTGGATGGGCGTGACGGATGAGCAGTTCTACGACCCCGAGCTGATTTCGCTGCTACCGATGGACTTTTACTACCCCGGCAAGGGCGCGCACGGCGATAACCCACCGCGTAAGGATTTTGCGCCCAAGTGGCATCCGCAACTGCTTGAGCTTATGCCGAATGTTCAGCTGATTCTGCTGGTGGGCGCATACTCGCAGAAGTATTACCTGGATGGTGTGCACGCCCCGAAGGCGCAGAAGAACCTGACGGAGACGGTTCGTGCGTGGGAGTCCTATCTTCCGAAGTTCCTGCCGCTGGTGCATCCTTCGCCGCTGAATTTTAGGTGGCAGGCGAAGAACCCGTGGTTTGAGCAGGAGGTAATCCCGGCTTTGCAGAAGCGTGTGGGAGAGGTCCTCAAAGACGCTTAGCCCGCCTATTCTGCAGTATCGCTATAGTTTGCCTCGCTAATAAAGATGCTCCCACCCCAGGTACGGGGTGGGAGCATCTTTATTGTGCGCGTTATTTAGACTGACCGAGCAGTCTCGTCTGAGCGGATGCTTCTCAGCTGCACCGCCCTACTACTTCAGGGCTGCTACTTCAGGACTGCTACTTCAGGATTAAGGGGTTACTTCTGGCTGTCGGCGTTGCCCAGGGTCACGGTGATGTCCTGGGTGGAGGATCCGCGCTTGACCTTCAGCTTCAGGTCGGAGCCTGCCGCCGCGGCACGTACGGTACCGTTGAGCTCTTCGCTCTTGTTTACGGCATGACCGTCAGCTTCAACCACCACATCGCCAGCACGCAGACCTGCCTTGGCGGCGGGGCTGTTCGGTTCTACCGAGACAATTTCAACGCCACCGGGGATGAGCTTGGACGAGCCCGAACCGGTGTCCGCGGGGCTGTTCTTCACGCTCGCGCCCAGGTAGCCGTGGGTTGCCTTGCCCTTGGCAATGATCTCGGAGGAGATGCGCTTGGCGTAGTTCGAGGTAATGGAGAACGCCATACCGTCGGCGGTGCCGCCGTCCTGGCTTGCCTGGCCCTGCGCGTTAATGCCGACCAGTTCGCCCTTGAGGTTCACCAGCGGGCCACCGGAGTTACCGTGGTTGATGGGCACATCAACCTGAATCATGGGGATGTAATTCTGGCCCTTCGAGTCAGCGGGCTGCACGCGGTTGACGTTCGAGACTACGCCGGCGGTCACCGATTCGCTACGACGATACGGTGCGCCGAGGGCAACCACAGCCTCGCCGGAGACCAGCTTGGAGGAGTCGCCCCAGGTAATGGGCTGCAGGTCCAGGCCGGAGGGGTTAATCTTCAGAACCGCCAGGTCAGCGGCAGAGTCCAGGCCCACCACGGTTGCGGTGCGCACGGTGCCGTCGCTCAGGCGCACCTCAATGGTGGATGCAGCGTTCGAAGATGCAAGGGTGACCACGTGGTTGTTGGTGAGGATGTGGCCGTCCTTATCGAGGATAACGCCGCTACCGCCGCCGGTGCTGGAGCCGCTTGACGCCATGATGGTCACGGTGGAGGGCAGGACCTTCTTCGCGGTTTCTGCTACGCCTGCCACGGTGGAGGAGTTGCTGATATTGGAGCTGACGGAACCGCGCGAGGAAGCGCTGGAGGAGCTGTTGTTCGATGCTGCGATGCCGCCTCCGACGCCCGCACCGACGCCACCGCCGACGAGGGCTGCGAGCAGAGCTGCGGTGAGCACAACACCGGCACCGTAACGCTTGTTGTTATCGGTGGTCTGGGGTGCAGGCTGTGCCGAAGTAGCCTGAGCGGCAGCCGCCTGGGGGTAGGTGTATCCGGGCGAGGCGTATGCCTGCGGGTATGCGTTCTGACCCTGCTGGTAGCTTGCCTGTCCGTTCACACTCTGCATGGGACGGGTTGCATCCGTGACGCCGTCGTTGCCGCCGTAAGACCATCCGTTGTTCTGAGTCATAAGTTCTCCTAGAGTCGCGCGTGTGCGTCGCCCTGGGCGCACGCTATCTTTCTACTGTAGAGGGTGTTTTATGGAGTTCTATATCTTTTTGCTGTTGGTTATCGGGGAGTTCCCTGGGAATTTTTCTCAATCCCTTTCATTTGGGGCAGATTAGCGGCTCTGAGGTACCCGGCGATTCACCCGGCGGCTAGTTTATTTTGGGGCTTTGTTCGCTACTCGCTCTCAGGCTTCTCTTTTAAAGCATTCGGTTTTTCTCCACGGTTTACACAGCATGACGCCTCCGCATACACAGCTTGAGCACAGGGTTGCTCCGTAATGTTGAAGGCACGTAGAGCCGACGACAAAGGCAATGGACAAAGGCAAAGGAGAAACCCACGATGATCGGAACCCTAATCTTCTGTGCGGTCTTGGCAAGCTCCATCGGTATCGGTGCGGGTATTGTGGCGTGTTGCTCGGGAATGGTGTACCGCCGTCATCGTGCGGAGAAAGCCGCCGAGTTGGCGCAACCGCTGACTACCCAGGCGTTGACTGGCGGTAGGTAGCGCATAAAGTTTGATAGTTTTCGAGTTTGATAGTTTTCCGGGGCGGGAGATGAGAGCCCTGCACCGGAAGGGGCGAGAATCCCCAGTATGTCCCGAAGGGTCGGTGTGAGGACCGGCCCGGGTGTGATAGTGAGTTGAGTGATGATTGATGCGGCGTGAGCCCCTGCATGAGGGTTTGCGCCGCATCGTCTTTTAACCGTGATGCGGGCGCGGGAGGCGCTGGTGGAAAGCCCCAGTGGAAAGCACCGGCGGAAAGCACCCGGTACCCCGGCTACTTCCCTTTTAGTATGCGGTAAGGCGACGGCGTTGCGGGCACCCGGGATTTAGCTGGGTTATGGTGAAGCTATGAGGATTATTTCTGCTGCTTTCGCTCTTCTTGGCGCGCTGCCGGTCATGCCTGCGGCGGTGGCGTCTTCTTTGGACGGCGCAACCCGCCTGTACGCGCTGCTTATATTTGTTCTGATCTGCGCGGCGGTAGCATTTTTTGCGTCGTTGAGCCCCTCACGCCGTCGTGCGCGTGAGATTAGGCGGCAGGTGTTGCAACAGCAGCAGAACCAGGCGATGAATCAGCAGGTACCGCCCCAGCAGGCACCTTCACAGCAAGTACCCCCTCAGCAGGCACAGCCTCAGCAAGTTCCTTCGCAGCCAATACAGGGCGCGGTGAGCTACCCGATGCATTACCTGCCGAAGCAGGCACAGCCGGGTCATAGTGCTCAGCAGGTTCAGGTGCCCTCGCCTCAGCCTCCTCAGCCGGTGGCGGCACCTTCCCCTCTGGAGCCGATGCAGGTAGGTGGTGAGTCTAGTTCTTCTACAGCCCAGAACCATTCGGCGCAGAACCATTCAGCAGAAAGCCCTTCAGCAGAAAGCAAAGTGCAGCAGAGCATGTCCCAGAACACCCCGGCGGAACCTGAAGAGCGTCCGCAGCAGGAGGCTCCCGAACAGGCGCCTGAGAGCAAGCCCTCCGATCGTTTCTCTTTGAGTACCAACCATAAGCTCATTTTCCCGCTCGAGAACGCCCAACGCAGCCGCTACCCCATGGTGCTTTCTATCAGTACATCTGAGGATGAAGTTTTTGCGCTGCCTTCGATTAGCGGTGTGCCGCAGCATCTGTTGGTGGGCACGCAAGAGAGTCATGTTCCGCTGAATCAGCGTCAGCGCTGGCAGCAGATCGAAATTCTAGAGAACTACCTCATGCGTGCCGTCATGAACCTGCAGACGCTGGAGCGTGCGCAGGTTTCCCCGCTGCACAGTTTCAAGGAGACCACCCAGGCTGACCGCACGGTGCTTGCCGCCGAGCTGGAAGAAACCATCCGGGTGTCTCGGCTGAAGCTGAGCGGGGCGTTGGAGTTCTATGTATCGTTGCCGCGTTTGGCGGAGGCGCCGGGCTCTTTCGCTTTTGCTCGTGATCGTGCGCTCTCCCTGAGCGCCACCGTCATTAGCCTGACGGAGCAGTGCTTTGAGCGTACCTTCCGTTGGCGTCTGCTGGAGGATACTCTCCCGGATTCTTTGAACGACCGCCTCTACGCGGTGCGTTATCTGCGTGAGAGCGCGCAGAAGCTGGCGGCTTTTGTGGAGCTGAGCGATTTTGACCGCGCCATGCAGCTTGCCGAGATCTGGAAGAAGACTGCTCGTAAGGACTCAAAGATCGATGAAGCCAAGGTCTGGAATGAGATGACGGAAGTTGCCTTTGACGTTCTGCCCCAGTTGCGAGAGCGGACGTTGAAGGGCGTTCAGTCTACGTTGGAGTTTAGCGAGCTTTTCTACCGTGCCGGCGAGGATGGTACGCACCGTATGCTCAACCCGGAGCAGCTAAGCGAGTTTGAGCTCAAGGGCGTGCAGTCCACGCTCGAGGAGCGCCTGGAAAAGGTGCGTCTTGAGCTTCAGGACGCGGAGTTCTGCGCCGCTGTTTTGAGCCTGCAGGCGCGCGCTGTCATTGAGCTTCTCCAGGAGCTTCTGCAGGTCGAGCAGGACGGCGTTCTGGCGGAGATTGTGACCGATTTGCGGGCGCTTGCTCATCACTCACCCGACCTTGCCGAGCTGCCTATCCAGACGTTGATGTTCAGCCGCGAACAGTACGCCCCCGATGGGGAGGATCTGCCGACCATTGGCGAGCGCATCCGTGCCCTCTCGAGCGTGCCCGAGGTTCTGGCGTTCGTTCACTACGAGGGACCGGCGCTTCTGACGGGCGTCGCAGATCCGTATAAGGCGTTTTCCGGGGAGGGCCTCTCCGAGGGGCTGCTCTCGGAAGAGAAGAAGTTGTCTTCCATGCCGCTGTCGGTGTTGCGCACCCATTCGCGGCTTCTGAAGCAGGTGCTTCGCCTGCAGAATCTGCGGTTGAAGCTGGCGTGGGTGAGTAGCTGTAGCGGCTACATGCCTTGGTCCCTGGTTGATCGTCATTTCGTTGGCCCCTCTGCCGCTGACGAGGATTTGAAGGAGCTGACCGAAAATATTGAGGCGCTCGCTGATCTTCTGGACGCCCGATCTAGCTCCCAGGTGTATAAGGGTCGCGGCGTGCCGACTACGCCCTTCCTGTGGGTGCAGATGCGTAAGCAGGCAGATCGCAGTTCTAGGTTGCTGAATCATGTGCAATTCTTGGGCTGGATGTACGCCTCGTCTTCACGGGTTAAGATGGTGGACGGCATGGTACAGAGTATCCACGATGTTAATGCCGCGGAGGTAGTGGAGCATCTGATGAGCAATCTGGAGATTGCGCGTCGGCGCTAATTGACTGAATATCCGGTGAGCCGGGGTCTAGCATGAGGCTAGGCCCCGGCTTTCCTGTATACCGGTTTTCCGGTACACCGGCTTCCTATATACCGGCTTTCCTGAATAAAGCCTGGGAAGTCGGTAAACGGGTGGCAAACAGCGGCGCAATATTCTCGTATCTGTGCGTCTGTGTAGCTATGCCACCGCTACACTAATAATGTGACCAGCACTAAGGTGTGCGATGTTCAAGCACGCCGTGAAGTGCAGGTCCGTTCATACTTCACGACAACGGAGGAAAGACCATGACCGAGCACGCCTTTGCGCGTCAGATTCGTCCCGCACGCCCTCGCCTGCGCACTATCTTGGGTGCCACAGTGCTGGCGGCAGGTCTTTCTTGTGCCCCGGCGGTTTTGCCGGCTGGTTCTGCATTTTTGAGCACGTCGGCGCAGGCTGCTGCCCCGATGCAGATTACGGGCACCACCGTGTACGATTCCACGAACTCTTTGGGTGATACCTCTACCCTGAAGTCTAAGATTTCGGCTCTGTCGAAGAAGCACAACGTGGATTTGCACGTGGTGGTTATCGATAAGTTTGAGAACCCGTCTACTTCTTCGAGCTGGACGAAGGCGCTTGCCACGAAGAACAATTGGGGTTCTGCCGATGTGGTGCTGGTGATTGCTACCGAGTCCCGCCAGGCGTATTTCTTGGCGGGTAGCACCAAGACCCTGTCGAGCGATCAGCAGACGAAGGTGTACCAGAACTACATCAAGCCGAAGTTGCAGAACAGCGACTATTCGGGTGCGGCACTGGCTGCGGTTGAGGGTATCGAGGCTCAGAAGGGCGGTAGCTCTTCTGGCGTGGTGACCGGTGTGCTCGGTGTGGGCGCGGCGGCGACCGTGGGTGCTGGTGGTTACGCGATGTACCGCCGCCGCAAGAAGAAGAACGCTCAGCAGCAGCCTCAGCGTTCCTACGGTGCGCCTCGTAACTACTCCCCCATCCCGGAGATTCCGCTGGAGGAGCTGCGCACTCGCGCCGGTAGCGCCCTGCTTCAGGCTGATACGACGATGAGCCACGCGAAGCAGGAACTGGATTTTGCGCGTGCACAGTACAGCGACCAGCAGGTGGCGGAGTTCGCTCAGGAGATTGCGCGCGCTGAGGACCTGATGCGTAAGTCCTTCCAACGTCAGCAGCTCCTGACCGATAGCATCCCGGATACCGAGGCTGAGCAGCGTGCCTGGTTGACTGAGATTATTGATAACTCTCAGGAAGTCACCCGTATTGCTCAGGAGCAGGACGCTAAGCTGGCTCAGCTGCGCAACCTGGAGCAGGAGGCACCTCAAGCTATTGAGGCTCTGGCTCAGCGCCTGCCGCAGCTGCGTGCCTCGGTGGAAGAGATTGCCGCCCAGTACCGCGCGTTGAAGGAACGTTACCTGCCCAGCGCTCTGGAGCCCATCTCCAAGACTCCTACCCTGTTGGAGTCGAACATGGTGCTGTGTGCTGCCGAGGTTGAGAAGGCTCAAGCGACCGTTGCTACGGCACGTTCGGAGGCGGTCGCTCACCTGCGCACCGCCGAGGAAGCCGCCTCGCAGATTCAGGCGCTGGGTGCGGCTGTGCATGCCCGTTCGCAGGAACTGGAGCAGGCTCAGCTGGGTCTGAGCACCGACCTGCTGAGCATTCAGCGTGATGTGGCTGAGGCGAAGAGCCTTGCTGCCTCTCAGCGTCGCGATGATTTGGGTGCGGTCGCCGCCGGTATGGAGGCGGTACTCAACCAGGTCAACCAGAGTGCTTCGGCTCGCCCGAATGACCCGCTGACTCTGGCGAACCAGCTGCGTCAGCTCTCCGCTGAGCTGGATAAGGCAATGACGAATATGCGTGCTACCCGCGAACGTTCTCGTGCGGCTTCGCAGAACCTGGATCGTACGATGCGTTCTGCCTACGCCGCGGTGAACGGTGCGCGTAGCTACATCAATAACCGCCGCGCTGCGGTGGGCCCGATGACCCTGACCGCTGTTTCTGAGGCGGAGCGTCACCTGGGTCAGGCTCAGCGCCTGGCTTCTTCGGATCCGCTGAACGCCATGAAGGAAGCCAATATGGCTATCCAGAAGGCGACCGACGCGCAGAACCGCGCTCAGAGCGAGGTCGGCAACTACTACAACAACCAGAACGACCGCGGCGGCGGTAGCTTCGGCGGTGACCTGGCGAAGGGTCTGCTGCTGGGCGCTCTGATGACCGCGATGAACTCCGGCACCAGTAGCTGGGGTAGCAGCGGCGGCCACAGCAGTGGCGGTAGTAGCGGCGGCAGCTGGGGCGGCGGCTTCAGCGGAGGCGGCGATTGGGGCAGCGGCGGCGGTGACGGCGGCAGCTTCTAACCGCCTCCACACTGGCTGTTCTGCCGGTGCTGGCGATTCTGCCGGTCGGTTTCTGCAGGTATTTCTACAGTCTGACCGGCGGGGCACGTAGCTTACCTCACCGGTTTTTCCCCAGTCGGAAAACACCCGAGGCAATTTACCAAAAGTTTAGGTAACAGAAATCAGGCGTGCATCATTTTCACAGCATGCACCCAGAAATCTGCCACATAATTAGTTATACGGGCACGGCTCACGAGGAGCGTAGTGCTCCCCCGCAGCCCGTGAACAGAAAGTAGGAGATTATGGCTAAGCAGACCATCTTCGGCCGTATTGCACAGCTCGCTAAGGCAAACATCAACGCTCTGATTGATGCAGCTGAGGACCCGGAGAAGATGCTGGACCAGATGGTTCGTGACTACACCAACAACATCCGCGAGGCGGAGGCTGCAGTAGCACAGACCATCGGCAACCTGCGTCTGCTCGAGAAGGACCACGCAGAGGACGTCAAGGCCGCTCAGGAATGGGGCACCAAGGCTCTGGCAGCTTCTAACAAGGCTGATGAATTCCGCGCAGCTGGCGACGTTGCCAACGCTGACAAGTTCGACAACCTCGCTAAGATCGCTCTGAACAAGCAGCTGCTGGCTGAGAAGGCTGCACAGGCTGTTGAGCCTCAGCTGGCTTCCCAGACTCAGGTTGTCAACCAGCTCAAGGACGGCCTGGAGAAGATGCGCTCCAAGCTTGAAGAGGTCAAGTACAAGCGCGATGAGCTGACCGCACGTCAGAAGACTGCAGCAGCTCAGACCCAGGTGAACGACGCTCTGAAGGCGTTCGACGTTCTGGACCCGACCAGCGAGATGAGCCGCTTCGAAGAGAAGGTTCGCCGCGAAGAGGCACGCGTCATCGGTCAGCAGGAGCTGGCAGCTTCCTCCCTGGACGCTCAGTTCAACACCCTGGACCAGATGGAGCGCGACACCGAGCTGGACGCTCGCCTGGCAGCCCTGAAGGCAAAGAACGCTCCGGCAGCTCCGGCTCCCCTGGCTGTGGAATACCCCACCCAGACCCTCTAAAAGGTCCGGTGAAGAGCTCCAACAGGGAGCTCCCCAGATAAGCTGTTCTAGCTGACCTGGCGGATGTAGCACATAAAAGAACCGCCCCGTTCCTGAATATCAGGAGCGGGGCGGTTCTTTATGCGTTAAGGGGTGCGAGCCTAGTTCGCGTAAATGTACAGGTAGCCTGCCATAGCGGCGCGGGTGACCGCATCCGAAGAGGTGGAACCGGTACCGATACCGTTGGAGGCTGCCCAAGCCAGAGCCTGGGACGCGTAGCCGCCCTGAGCCTGTGCCGGGGAGCCAGCCGCGCGGTACATGAACTCAGCCATGGTGGACTCGGTGACGGCCTCCAGGGGGCGGAAGTCGCTACCGGTGATGCCCTGCTGGCTCAGCCAGAAAATCTCCTTGTACGCGGGGTGGTTGGCAGGAACGTCGCTGAACGGCGAAACAGCCGGTGCGTTCACGGCGGGGCGACCAGCCACGCGGTACAGGTAGGTTGCCAGCTGCGCACGGTTGACCGATGCGTTCGGGCGGAAGGTGCCGTCCGCGAAGCCGAGCATGATGCGGTGATCAGAGTTCCAGCTAATCTCGTTGTAGTTCGGGTTCGAGTCGGACAGGTCGCTGTAGCCCAGCGCAGGGGTCTTACCCGCGAAGTCCAGGGAGGACGCCAGGATGTGCGGCAGGTCGTAGTCGTGGTGGCTGAAGCCGTCAATCAGCTTCACGCGGGCGTTGGAGAAGCCTGCACCCAGGTATGCGTTGTAGCCGGACTCGACTGCGCCTCGTGCGCTCCAGGTGACGGGGTTGGTGTTACCGGAGGTGTCATTAGCGCCAACCCACCAGTACATCGGGGATGCCTTGGTGGTTGCGTCAGCATCCACGGAGCCGTCCGAGTCGCCACCTGCGACCATGATGGAGCCGCCGCCGTTACGCCAGGAGGTGTTGTGGTCGGTCAGCTCGTAGGTGATGAACTCAGCGCCACCGGAGTAGCCCATGGTCCACACCTGGGATGCGTCCAGGTTGTTCTCGCTGACGAAGGACTTCGCGAAGGAGCGGAAGAACTCGCCGTTGGCGTCCATATCTTCCCACCAGGTGATGCCGTCGCCGGATGCGTTGGTGTCCGGGGAGATGATCGGCACGAAGACCATGTTGCGGGCGTTAGCAATCTTGCCCATTGCCGCGAGCATGCCCTCATCGGGGGTGTAGACCTTGGACTCGTTACGCTGCCAGTAGTCACCATCGAAGTAGAAGACCACGCCAACGGGCTTGGAGTAGTCCAGGTTGTTCGCGTACACGTGGTACTGCGAGGTGGTACCCGCCGGGGAGGTGTAGCTCTGGTAGGTTGCGGAGCTCATGGTGCGGGCGCGCTGGGTGCTCTGCTTCTGCTCAGACTTCTGTTCGGTCTTCTGCTCAGCCTTCTGCTCGACCTTGGGAGCGGCGGTTGCCTTACCCTTGGTGAGCGAGTTGCTCAGAATCTCGGAGAAGTTGTAGTCGAAGTGGCCCGAGCCGTTCAGAACGGTCGCGGAAGCGTTGGTGTAGCCGGCGTTGCGGTAGGCGTTGTAGCCGCCCTCAACGGCGCCTCGTGCGCTCCAGGTCTGCGGGTAGGTCTCACCGGTGCCGTCGTTCGAGTTTGCGTACCAGAACATGGGCTGGGACTTCAGCGCAGCCGAGGGGATGCCCTCGTCCAGGCCACCGCCAGCGACCATGATGGAGCCGCCGCCATTGCGCCAGGTCTGGGGCTTGGTGTTCAGCTCGTAGGTGATGAACTCGGCGCCACCGGAGTAGCCCATGGTCCACACGTTGGAGGAGTCCACGCCGTTAGCCGCGATGAAGGAGGACGCGAAGGAGCGGAAGAACTCGCCGTTACGCTCCATGTCTTCCCACCAGGTCACGCCAGCATCGTAACGGTTGGCATCCGGAGAGATGACGGGCACGAACAGCATGTTCTGTGCCGCTGCAGAGGCAGCCATCTGAGCCAGCTCACCGGAGGGGTCGTAGACCTTGGACTGGTCGTTGCGCCAGTAGTCGCCGTCGAAGTAGAAGACCACGCCAACGGGCTTGGAGAAGTCCACACCCTCAGCGTAGACGTGGTACTGCGAGGTGGTACCAGCAGGGGAGGTGTAGGACAGGAAAGTCTGCTTGGTGCGGGTTGCTGCCACACCGGATGCCGCCTGAGTAGCCTGTGCGGACTGGAAAGTAGCCGAGGGGGTCGCCTGAGCAGTGTAGGTCTTCTGGATGGGCTGAACCGCGGTCGTTGCGGGAGCCTGCTGAGTCTGCTTTGACTGTTCTGCCTGCTGGCGGATCTGTACAGCAACCTGCGAGAGGGTGGGCTGCACGGTGGAGGTGAACAGGGACTTGGGAGTCTGGGTTGCGGTAGCTGCGCCGGGGATATCCAGAACAACCGGTGCGTATGCGGAAGCGGGTGCTACCAGAGTGCTGCCGAGTACGGAGGGTACGGCAATGGCTGCCAGGGAGCCAGCTTTAACGGTACGGGGGCGAAGTGCCATAGGTAATCGTCCTCTAGGGGTAGGTGGTTAGGGCATGGGGGTGCCCGTCGAGAGTTGAGTGATGGGGGTCCATAGGTGAGAAGCCTATAGAGAGCCAAGGCTTGGGTGGGGTACCCGATGTGATGTAATCACCTCTGGGGTGTTGAGCTGCTGAATTGTTGGTGAGGGAAGCGTGTGTGCTTTCGTCATTGCGGGGTTTCCGGATGGACGGTGGTGGTGTTCATCCAGGCCAGCGCTCTGTATCGAGGTGCCTTTGGCTACGTACTCAAAACTACCAGGTCAAAAAGCCTTTTCCAGCGGTTTTTTAGGGCTATTTTTGGGTATCGAACAAGATTCAATCTTAACAAGAGCTTTTTCTCAACTTCTAGTTGAACTTTAGCCACCTTCAAGCAGAGGTTGAATGTACTGTTTTTCCTTGATTTTCCGGGGTTTTTGAGTGTTTTTTGAAAGAGTTTCAAAAAACCCTACAATTAACTTGAA
>FLSC01378130.1_pt1 | contig 13279 bp, 8 predicted proteins | sample 1550561 | NCBI WGS metagenome assembly FLSC01 (sample SAMEA4031775, study PRJEB14383) | metagenome | biome: human; feature: oral; material: saliva | place: Philippines | collected 2014 | reverse complement strand
CAAGGGACAACTGTTTTGATGGCGACCCACAACAGCCAAATCGTAAATACCTTGCGCCACCGCGTTATTGCCATCGAAAATGGTCGCGTGGTACGTGATGAAGCGAAAGGAGAGTACGGATACGATGATTAGTAGATTTTTCCGCCATCTGTTCGAAGCTTTAAAGAGTTTAAAGCGTAATGGATGGATGACCATTGCTGCTGTCAGTTCAGTAATGATTACCTTGACCTTGGTTGCTATCTTTGCTTCAGTTATCTTCAATACTGCGAAATTAGCAACTGATATCGAAAACAACGTCCGCGTCATGGTTTATGTTCGTAAAGACGTTGAAGACAACAGTGAAACCATTGTAAAAGAAGGCCAAACAGTCACGAACAATGACTACCACAAGGTCTACAATGCCCTAAAAGCTCTGCCAGCTGTTAAAAATGTAACCTTCTCAAGTAAAGAAGAACAGTACCAAAAGCTGACTGAAACTATGGGTGACGAGTGGAAGGTGTTTGAAGGAGATGCAAACCCTCTTCATGATGCCTACATCGTAGATACCAATTCACCAAGTGATGTAAAACCTGTAGCTGAAGAAGCTAAGAAAATCGAAGGTGTCTCTGAAGTTCAAGACGGTGGTGCCAATACCGAACGTCTCTTCAAGTTGGCTTCCTTCATCCGTGTATGGGGATTGGTCATCGCAGGACTCTTGATCTTCATCGCAGTCTTCTTGATTTCAAATACCATCCGTATTACTATCATTTCACGTAGCCGTGAAATCCAAATCATGCGTTTGGTTGGTGCAAAAAACGGTTATATCCGTGGCCCATTCTTGCTAGAAGGTGCCTTTATCGGATTGTTGGGAGCAGCTCTTCCATCAGCATTGGTTTACTTTATCTATAACCGAGTGTTCCAATCTGTCAACCCATCCTTGGTTGGTCAAAACCTATCTTTGATTACACCGAATACCTTTATTCCATTGATGATTGGTCTCTTGTTCCTCATCGGAATCTGTATCGGTTCACTTGGTTCAGGAATCTCAATGCGTCGATTCTTGAAAATCTAAGTCACATAACTGGATAAAACACATAAAAAAGTGGGATGTCATCAAGACTTCACAGCTCTTGATGCCCCGCTTTTTCTGTTGGTCTTGGTGCTCAGTCGCTTGCCAATTTTGGCTAAAGAGTGTATGATAGGAAAGGACCTTTTTACTAATATGAAAAATGAACAATGAATGAGGAAAAGATGAAACAATTTTTGGAAAAAGTGAGCATACTCTCCCTATCGTTAGTATTGATCACATCGTTTTCAATTTCGAGCGCCCTGCCTGCTATGTTTGACTATTATCAGGGCTATTCGACTGGTCAGGTCGAACTCTTGGTCAGCCTCCCATCCTTTGGGATTATGGCCATGCTTTTATTGAACGGAGTTTTAGAGCGTATTTTTCCTGAACGCCTCCAGTTGACCTTGGGACTCTTGATTTTATCCATCAGTGGAACTGCACCTTTCTGGTATCAGGGTTATTACTTTGTCTTTGCGACACGCTTGCTATTTGGGCTTGGAGTAGGAATGCTCAATGCCAAGGCTATTTCGATCATCAGTGAACGTTACCACGGTAAAACTCGTATCCAAATGCTTGGTTTTCGTGGCTCTGCTGAGGTAGCAGGAGCATCCATTTTAACTTTAGCAGTCGGGCAATTGTTAGCATTTGGCTGGACCGCAACATTCTTAGCTTATGCCGCAGGCTTGGTAGTCTTGGTGCTCTTTCTTCTATTTGTCCCTTACAACAAGGAAGAAATTCACGAGTCCAAGCATCAGACAGAAGAAGTAACGAAACTGACTCGTTCCATGCTCCAATTGATTTTCTTCCTTGCTATTGCAGCCGCAGTGATTGTATGTACCAATACTGCTATCACCTTCCGTATCCCAAGTCTTATGATTGAGGCAGGGTTTGGAGATGCTCAGTTGTCCAGTTTGGTACTTAGTGCCATGCAGTTGATTGGGATTCTAGCTGGAATCAGCTTTTCTTTCCTGATTTCGACCTTTAAGGAAAAACTTCTATTGGTCGCTGGTGTCACTTTTGGTATCGGACAAATCATCATTGCTCTTTCCCCATCACTCTGGGTGGTGGTTGCAGGTTCTATCCTGGGAGGATTTGCCTACAGTATCGCTCTGACGACAGTCTTTCAGTTGATATCTGAGCGAATTCCTGCAAAACTACTCAACAAAGCAACTTCCTATGCTGTTTTGGGATGTTCTTTTGGAGCATCATTAACACCCTTCGTTCTTTCAGGGATTGGCTTGGTGACTACAGATGGTCGAATGACCTTCATCATTCTAGGAGCATGGATGATTGCTACATCCATACTAGTTTCCTTATTATTGAAAAAAGAAGCCTAACAAAGAAAAACTCAAGGATTCATCCTTGAGTTTTTTGTGTATTAGCCAAACATCTGCCAAAAGTAATCGATGATATAAGTCAAGCCATAAGTGTAAACAACCAGGGTAAAGGGTTTGGTCAGGATGATAATGGTCATATAACGCTTGAAGCTCATCTTGGTCAGAGCAGCCAACATACAGAGAAAATCAGCTGGACTAACTGGCCAAATCATCATAAAGATAAAGAAACGGTCAAAGCGATTGCCCTCATCCAGCCAACCGATATATTTGTCATAGGTGCGCTTGCTGACCATGGACTGGACAAAGGGCGCTCCGTAGAGACGAACCAAGTAAAAGATAATTGCACAACCAATGACAATACCGATATAGTTGTAAATGGTCCCGATGATATGCCCGTAGATAAAGACACCTGCAACGGAGGTCAGAGCACCTGGAATGATAGGAACAACCGTCTGCAAAATCTGTAAAAAAATAAAGAGTGGTGGCCCCCAGATACCCGACTGTTGGATAAAGGCAGATAGGGTTTCCTTGGAGTGCAAGATACCGGCTTGATAGGCCCAGATACAGAATATTACAGTACCAACTCCACCGATGATGGAGGAAATATGAATCGCTTGCTGTAGAAGGGGAGACACAGCTTTCATTTCTTTCTCGTGTGACATGGAAACTCCTCTTGTGTAGTATGATTCTACTATACCATATTTTAGGGAGAAAGACTACATAGGATACTTCGTGTGACTTTGCCTCAAGTATGGTAAAATGGGAATAAGAAAATGACAGCTTAGAATGAGGAAAATCATGTTAGGATTGAAGTTTAATGGCACTTGGCGCAACTACCAAAAACATGTCTTGGACAATTTCCAAGAATACCAAGCAGATGGTCATGTCCACTTGGTGGCAGCACCAGGTTCAGGAAAAACAACCATAGGAATCGAGTTGATTGCCCGCTTTGATAAGCCTGCTCTCGTTTTGGTACCGACGGTGACCATTCGAGAACAATGGGTGGATAGGATTCGCCAGGCCTTTTTAGAGGATGAGAACCAGATTACAAGTCTCGTGTCTCAAAATCTCAAGGACATGAAGCAAATCACCATCGCTACCTACCAAGCTTTTCACAGTGCTATGCAACAGGTACAATCTCAAGAAGATAACGGCGAGGTTGAGGACTTTGTAGGCTTTGATCTGCTTGCCAGACTCAAGGAAAGGGGTGTCGAAACCCTCTGTCTGGACGAATGCCATCACTTGAGAAATGAATGGTGGAAAAGTCTAGAAGACTTCCGTAAAAACTACCAGCAACTGCAAGTCATCTCTCTCACTGCGACACCGCCTTATGACAGTGAACCAGAACTCTGGGATCGCTATCTCCAGATGTGTGGAGAGATTGACCAAGAAATCACGGTGCCAGAACTGGTCAAGGAAGACACTCTTTGCCCTCATCAGGACTTTGTCTATATCTGTTTTCCGACCAAGGAAGAGGACAAGCGCTTGGAAGAGTTTGAAGACACCAAGTGGCAGTATGTCAGCCAACTAGTCGTTGATCCTGACTTCCAAGAGTTGATTCGGAGTTCCAAGGTTCTCAAAGGGGAAATCTCTGCGGATATGCTCCTAGAAGATCCTAAGTATCTTTCAGCACTCCTCATTTATCTACAGGCTCAAAAGCTGGAAATTCCCAAGCATCTAAGAGATTTACTAGGTGCTGAAGGCTTGCCTGCCCTTAATTACTATTGGCTAGAAGTTCTCTTGCAAGGCCTTCTCTATCAGACTCCTGACTGGTATGAGGATCCGCAGGAGACAAAGAAAAAAATAGAAGCAGAACTGAAATCAAGAGGGTTGATTGAAAAACGTCAAGTTTTCTTGGTCAAATCTAAGGCCAATGACCAAATCCTCAACCAATCTCTAGGAAAACTGGCTGGGATTGCATCTATCTTTGAAACCGAGTATGCTAGTCTAGGTCAGGGCTTGAGACAGTTAGTCTTGGCGGACTATATCCGTAAGGATTTTGCCAGTTATCTAGGAGATGACCAAGCGCCAATCACGCAATTAGGTGTCCTCCCTTACTTTGAAACCATTCGAAGAAGTGCACAAAAGCAAGGCTTGTCTGTCCCAATAGCAGTACTTTCAGGTAGTGTCGTGATCATACCGGCTAGTGTCAAGGCTGAACTTCAAGCACTCATTCCAAACACTAGCTTAAGCTTCTCTGCAATTGGAAAACTCGATCAAGGCGCCTATCTCCAAGTAGGCTTTCCATCTATCTTTAAGGGGATGGTCGCAGCAGTGACCGAGCTCTTCCAACGTGGTTCTATCCAGGTCTTGGTCGGAACCAAGTCTCTCTTGGGAGAAGGATGGGATGCGCCTTGCGTCAACTCTCTCATCCTAGGAAGTTTTGTCGGAAGCTTTATGCTCAGCAATCAAATGCGGGGCCGTGCCATCCGTATCTGGCCAGGACATCCAGATAAGACCAGCAATATCTGGCACCTAGTAGCCATCAAACCTTACAAAAATCCAGCCTTTTCTAAGGAAGATCAAGAGGAACTAGACCTCAATCCATATCAGGACTTACAAACCCTTGCCCGTCGTATGGACCATTTCCTCGGCTTGTCCTACAAGGAAGATACCATTGAAACAGGTCTGGATCGCTTGAACTTTCCTGAGTTCCCATTTAAGAAAAAGAAACTCGAAGACTATAACGAGAAGATCATGGAACTATCCAAGGATCGCGCCTCCCTACGAAAAAAATGGCAGGAATCTCTCATTGTTGCTGACAAGATTGAGATTGTTAATGAAGTAGCGACCGACAGCAAACGAATCCCTCTACTTGCCCTAGCGGATGCTGAAAAGTGGCTTCGCTATGCTCTGATGGTATTTGCCATTAGTCTACTAGCTTATGTCGTTCGACTAACCTTCTTTGCCTTACCCTGGTTGACAGCTCTTTGTGTCCTCTTCCTAGCTATCACAGCCTTTCGCTTTTACAGCTACAAGAGTCCTTATAAACGCTTGCGCCAGATCGGTGAAGCTATTCGCAAAGCCATGGTGACTGCTGGGCATTTGTCTGATGACCAGTCGCGCGTGCAAGTCGATGAGGACAAGGACAGCTTTAACGTCTTTGCCTATCTAAAAGGTGGCAGCATGCGAGACAAGGAACTCTTTTCCAAGGTCTTAGGAGAATTCTTTGCCCCAGTGGACAATCAACGCTACCTTTTAGTCGCTAAAAAAGCACCAGCAGGTCAGTCCAAGTATTTCGTAGTGCCTAGCCTCTTTGAAAAACGCAAGGAAGATGCCCAACTCTTCCAAAATGCCGTCGCACCACACATAGGCAACTACCAACTCGTCTACACCCGCAACGAAGCAGGCAGAAAAATCCTGCTCGAAGCCAGACTCAAATCCCTAGCCAACAAAAACGACCGCATCATCACCAAGAAAAAGGTCAAAAGTGCTTTGAAATAGAAGGAATACGACGAATATTTATATAAAAATGGTATAATGAGATAAGGAATATTTATAAATTTGAGGATATCGATGGAAGAGAATATAATAAAATCTAAAGATAGAGTACAGAAACATGGGGAAGTTTTTACACCTTCGTGGATGGTACAAAAGATGTTAGATACTCCTGGGATAAGGGAAAAAACTGAAGATATTTACGCGACTTTTCTGGAACCTTCAGCAGGAGATGGGAATTTTTTAGAAGCAATACTTGAAAGAAAACTCTCTGCTGTTACTAGGGATTATGACAAGAAAAATTGGAAAACAAAATCTTTGTTTGCTTTATCATCAATTTATGGAATTGAATATCTTGAAGATAATCTTGAAGTTGCTAGAGCGAGGATGTTTTTGTGTTATTTGGATTGGTATGAAGACTCATTTGGTGAGAGATTGAGTAGCAATACTGATATCTATAAATCTGCTCATTACTTAATCAAAAAGAATATTGTAAGAGGGAACACTCTGACAAAGCGTCATCCTGATTCAAATGAACTTATTATGTTTAGTGAGTGGAAGCGAGTAAAGGGATACCCTAGTCTTGTTGAAGAAAAACGATTTGCTTTTGCTGAACTTTTTGGTGAAAAAATTGATGGTGAGGATAAGGTTGTTGAAGGACAACTATGCCTCTTTGAAGAGTTAGATGAAAATTTGAGCGTTGGCAAAATGGAACAAGTAGTTATTCAAAAGGTTTATACATTGGGAGAATAAAGAATTATGGCTTCGAATTTTGATTTTTTAAAAGTGGACATAGAAACAGCAGAACTTTTTTCAACTATAAATATGGCTGAGAATAACTACACTCAACGAGATTACGAGGGTGTGTTGACTAAAGTTCGTAAAGTTGCTGAGAATACAGCAATCCTATTTGCCGATCGTGTATTCATTGAATTACCGTATCATTCTACTTTTCATGAGACGTTACAAATTATCAAATCTTACATTAAAAATAAGGCAGTAGTGGATGCTTTTTTTGAAATTAAAGGGCATGGAAATAATTCAGCTCATGAACTAAATCCTAAAGATGCAACACAAGAGAATGCATTAAAGTCATTAAAGTTAGTTTATATGATTTTAGTTTGGTTTGTGACTGAGTATGTTGATAACCAAATAAAGGTTTCTTTGTATGAGAATTTCTTAGAACCTAAAGCGCAAGAGCGATATACAACTGCCGAGCGCAAGTTTATCTATGTTCAGACTGTGAATAATGAAAGTGGGAAATTTGCTGCTTATGAAGGGGCTCAAAAAATTGGAGAAGGATCTGTAGCTTCTGACGATATTGAAGCAGACTGGACCCCTAATAGTGAGTTTTTACGTAAAATAGCACCAAAAAGAATTAAGCAATATATGACAACCGCTGGTCTGCATTTTGAACTTGGGTGGGTTGAGCTAGCTTATAAAAAATCTACAAAAACTTGGTTTCATGATCATGACGTCCATGAAGTTTTAAAGCGGTCAGGAATTAAACACCCTGAAGAATTAGCAGGTAATGAATGGTTTAAGACTGATTTAGAGACAGCTAAGGAAGCTATTAAGGCTGTCAAAGATGGACGGTCATTTATTAGTGATTTACCGGCTGAATATATAGCAGATAAGTCGGATATTATTCTTAGACCCGAACAAAATGCTGCCGTGGAACAAACTCAAAAAACTTTTAAGAAAAAAGATCGAATGCTTTGGAATGCCAAGATGCGTTTTGGTAAAACCTTAACTTCTTTGGAGCTTATTAAACAAGAAGGCTTTCAACGTGTTCTAATTATGACGCATAGACCAGTAGTTCGTGATTCATGGTTTGAGGACTACAAAAAAATGGATATGGCAAATGCTGGGTATTTATATGGTTCAGTTGATGAGGGGGAAAAACTTTCAACACTGAAAAAGGGAGACAAACCCTATATCTATTTTGCTTCTATTCAGCTCCTCCGGTATAAAGGTGCTCAAACTAATCTTCCTGAATTTACTGATATAGACTGGGATTTAATCATTATTGATGAAGCACATGAAGGAACTCAAACTGAACTAAGTGATACAGTCATGAAAGCTTTAGTTAAAGAAGGTCACACCAAGATTCTAGAATTATCTGGTACACCATTTAACCTTCTTGATCAGTTTGCACCTGAACAAGTCTACACTTGGGACTATGTCATGGAACAACAAGCCAAACTGAAATGGGACTTGGAAAATCCTGATCAACCTAACCCTTATGAACAACTTCCAGAAGTGCTTATGTATACTTTTGAGATGAAACATAAGGAAAAATTTACTGATGAAAATAAAGCTTTTAATTTTCGAGAATTTTTTAGAGTTGATGATAAGGGAGAATTAGTCTATAAAGCAGATGTTCGACGTTTTTTGGATAATATTACTAACCCAAATAGTGACACTAAGTATCCTTTTTCAACAAGAGAATATCGTGATGAACTCCGTCATACTCTATGGCTTATGCCAGGAGTTAAAGAAGCTAACGCTTTTGAAAGGCTTTTAACAGAACATCCAGTGTTTGGGATGGATTATAAGATTGTTAATGTTGTACGAAATGATAAGAGTGATAATATTTTAGATACTTCAGAGGATGATCTTTCGAAGGTACGTCAGGCGATTACGAATGATCCTTCGCAAACAAAAACAATCACTTTGACCGTCCGCAGGTTAACAACAGGCGTCAATATTCCAGAGTGGACAGCCGTTATGTTCCTTTCCAATACAAGTAGTTCTATGAATTATTTACAGGCTGCTTTTCGTGCGCAGACACCATTCTCACATGAAAAATTAGGTATGAAGAAACGTTGTTACATCTTTGATTTTGCTCCTGATCGTGCTTTGACAGTAATGGCTGAAAGTGCTCAAATTAACTCAGGTGTTGGTAAGAAAAATACTCAACAACAGAAACAAGCTATGTCAAATCTGCTTAACTTTTTACCAATTTTGGGTAAAGGCGATAATGGTATGCAACCCTTTGATGTTGATCGTATGTTAACGCAGATAAAGAAAGTCTATGCCGAAAAAGCTGTTCGCTCAGGCTTTGAAGATGATAGCCTTTATAATGACCACCTCTTAACACTAACTTCTGATGATGCTGAACGTTTTAATAAATTAAGTACAATCGTTGGTAAAACGCAAAAACAAAAAACACCTACCAAGGTGACAGTTAATAAAAATGGTTTAACTAATGAAGAATATGATAAGGCAGAACGTGGTAAGAAAAAACCTCCTCGTGAGCGTAGTCAAGAGGAAAAAGAAGCAATAGAAAAACTCAAAGAGGCTCGCAAACAACAAAAAACAATGATTTCTATCTTACGAGGAGTTTCTATTCGTATTCCAATGATGATCTACGGAATGGATGTCGATTTAAGTAAAGATATCACTATCGAAGATTTTATCAAAGAAGTCGATGACGAATCTTGGAAAGAATTTATGCCTGCTGGATTCACAAAAGGCATGTTCAAAGATATAACCAAGTATTATGACGCAGAGGTCTTTATTGAAGCAGGTCGAATCATTCGTCAACGAGCTAAATCTTTTGATAGTCTTGATTTTATTGAACGTGCCGAAGAAGTTGCAACCTTATTTGGTAGCTTCAAGAATCCCGATAAGGAAACTGTTTTGACACCATGGCGCGTGGTCAATATGCAAATTTCAAAAGGTATTGGTGGCCTTAATTTCTATGATGATAACTTTGAGTCAATGACAGATGGCGCTAAGCCAAATCTCCATTGGGTTGAAACAGATGTTACTAATAATGTTTACCATCCAGAGACTAAAATTATTGATATTAATGCTAAGACAGGTCTCTATCCTTTGCATGCTGCTATGAGTCTCTATTATCAATATGTACAAAATAATGATGATAATAGATTTGATGCTGACAGTGTCTATCGTGGAATCTTAGAAAACAACATTTATGCCATTGCAAAAACACCAATGGCTAAGACCATTACAGAAAGAACTTTAACAGGCTATAAGAAATATAAGACCAATGTAGCCTATATCGAAAACTTCTCAGATACATTAAAATCAAGTATTGACGAAGGTAAAAAACAAGTAGAGGAGGCCTTTGATAAAGTGAAATTTGATGTTGTGATTGGCAATCCACCGTATCAGGAATCAGATAATAAATCTGGTAATGGGAGTGCCACACCGTTGTACGATAAATTTATAGAACTTTCTATTAGTATTAAACCTAAGTATATTTCGTTAATTACACCTAGTGTTTGGTTCTTGGGAGGGAAAGGTTTAGATAATTTTAGAAGGAAAATGCTGGAAGATATTCATATCAAGTCTTTTCATAATTATGTAACACCAAATGATGTTTTTCAAAATGTAAGTTTAAGAGGAGGAGTTAATTTCTTTGTTTGGGATGCCAATTTTAATAATACGAAATGTTTCATACATACAGAGACTATAAAAAACTCTAAGATAGTAGATAATTCGGATAGACCTTATCGCTTACTAGATTTAGATTTGTTTATTTCTGATAGTAGAGCTTATACACTTCTACAGAATATGTTGGAAAGAAACTATATCAGTTTGGATTTTGAAGATAAGAAATTAATGTTATATGGATTTGTTTCGGAGAGAAATCCTTTTGGCATAGCTACAACTATGAAGGATTTTGGAGAAGAAAATGATGATAATGATGTAAAAATATTTGCAAGTAAAGGGCGAGTAGGATTTTTACCGAGGTCTACAATCAAACGAAATCAGGAATTAGTTGATTCTTATAAAGTTTTAACTGCATTTGCAAATAATATTGGGACGGATTTGCCAGATGATAATTTGAATACTATTGTTTCGGAACCAAAAAGTGCTTGTACAGAAACGTATCTGGTTATTGGTGGAAATCTTAAGCTAACAAGAGATACTGCTAAAAATTTATCAAGATATCTAAAAACAAAATTTGTTCGCATGTTGATTATGTTAGCAAAGGCAAATCAAAATGGTACAAGAAAAACCTATAGATTTGTACCTCTTCAAAATTTTACAAATGAGTCAGATATTAATTGGTCACAATCAATTGCAGAAATCGATCAGCAATTGTATCGAAAATATGAGCTAAGTGAAGAAGAAATTATGTTCATTGAGGAAAATGTAAAAGAAATGGAGTAAGGATGGATATTTCTGCCGTTTTTCGTATGGAGTTAATTGAAAAACTAGATAAAACGATTTGGTCGAAGTATAGTAGTTATAAAAAGGTTGAGCAATATGTAAAATTAAATCAAACCTTATATGATAATTTTGGAAATGCAAATTTTAATATTGTTTACGTGAATGACAACATTCAATTACTTGATACGTTAGGAAATATTGCACAGGACGAACCTGAAGTGTTAATTAAAATGGCCATTGATTTGGGGATTGAAACCCCTGATTTTATACCATCTATCCCAACTTTTCGAAATAAAATAAAAGACGATTATAAGAATGCTTCAACTAGCTTTGAAAAAGCATTTCAGAACATTGAGAAAAACCCAGCTGACGCAGTTGGGAATGCAAATTCAGTTTTAGAAAGTATTATTAAAGAGATTTTATCAGATAACCGCTTTGCTCATATATCTGAAGTTTCTAATGCTAGTAGTAAGAAGTTAGTTCAAGAAATATTAAAAGTATTTCAACTTAATCCAGATAGTCCTGAATTACCAAGTCAAATGAAATCTATCTCATCTTCATTTGTAACAGTTGCAAAAGCAATAGAGGATTTAAGAAGTGATAATACTCTATTTCACGGTCAGGCTTCTGAAAAGTATTTGATTTCTGAACCCTTATATGCTTATTTTGTAGTTAATGCATGTGCGACTGTTGGTCTGTTTTTAATTGATTTCTATGAGAAAAAATTTCCAAAAATGCAAATGTTGAATGATGATATTTTCGATGAAGAATTACCATTTTAGATTGTCTAATATTAGATACTGAAAGGAAAAGAAATGTTACTTTTTTCTACAATTTTAAAGATTGATAAGTCGTTGACTAGAGATGATTTTTTGAATTTAGTGATTGAATGGAATCAAGGAAGTCCACATGAAAATAATGTTATACCTAATTTGAATTGGGATGGATCCTACAATCAAAAATTTGGTGATGAAACAATCTCACTTGAATTTAAAGAATACAGAAATGAAGAAATCGTAGCTGTAAGATATGTAAAAAAACTGGATGATGGTATTATTTGGAAAACAGTTTACATCATGAATTTTAAGGACTATAAAATGTCAATCATGTTAGATCGTAGTTTTACTGAAGATGCTATTGGTGTTGATCCTTCATTCACAACTCCATTATTTATTAGATTATTGATTGAAAAAGGATACGTTGTAAATGACAATGATCTTCCTATATTGATGAATCCCCATCTGATTAGCTGTGAGAATCTCAGTGTTTTGACGGCTGTGATAAATGGTACAAAATTCTATGATTTACCGGTAGTTTATGTATCAAAAACATTCTCAAACAATAACCCCATTGATGTCGATAAATTAGCTTATGCTCTTAAAGGAGTAGCACATATCTTTGTTCAAGGAGATCATGGAACAAATACTTTTATTCGAGAGCAATGTAATAGTACTAACGAGTATAATGGAGCAATTGGAATCTATTATCAATCAGATGTAGTGAAACATAAGAGGTTTCTAAATTATGAATATTTTGATCCAACTATAACTAGACAAAACATTGTAAAAGAGATTATAAATTTTACAAATCAGCAAAGCATTGATCCTTTGTACACTTGGGATGGCGTACTAACTTCGTTACTTCGAGATCGTTTTGAAAGTCAAAAATCTAAACGTACGAAAGCTGAGAGAACCAAAGAGGAGACAGAAGAACTCCTAGATAGTTTTAGTAATGATTTTGATGAGTTAACGGAAGAAAATGGTCGTTTACGTAGTAGTATTTCTGATTTAGAAAGTGAGTTAGCTTTCTATAGAGATGCTTTCAACAATAAAACTGTGAATGATAGTGGTCTCTTATCTAGTGGAAGTGAAAAAGAATTTTTCCAAGATGAGAAGAAAGAATTTATTCTATCTGTATTATCTGATAGCTTAGTAAGTATTAAAGATAATACACGCAAAAAACATATCATTCAGGATATTATTCAGCAAAATAATAGTGAAGATGTTCTTAGTAAGAAGAGAGAAGAAGTTAAACGTCTTATAACTGACTATAGTGGTTTAACTGGAAAGTTGAAGCAAGATTTGAAACAATTGGGCTTCACTATTTCTGATGAAGGTAAACATTATAAACTAACTTATTTTGATGACAACCGTTATACTATTACTATGGCAAAAACACCAAGTGATGGCCGAGCTGGAAAAAACAATGTTTCGGAAATAAATAACAAAGTGTTTTAAAAAAAGTCATTTTGTATATGTTTAAGAATTGCCCCACACCAGAAGCCGATGCAGAACCCAAAGAGTTTTTG
>FLSC01483047.1_pt1 | contig 13379 bp, 16 predicted proteins | sample 1550561 | NCBI WGS metagenome assembly FLSC01 (sample SAMEA4031775, study PRJEB14383) | metagenome | biome: human; feature: oral; material: saliva | place: Philippines | collected 2014 | reverse complement strand
AACCATGCCTTGGAACATACCTATTTTACTTACCTGGATGCGCGTCCTATTAATCCCCGTGTTCACCATCCTATTCTATTTACCGAACACATGGATTCAACCGCAAACCGTCAACTGGACAGCCGCTATTATCTTTGCACTTGCCGCTATTACAGACTGGTTCGACGGCTTTTTGGCACGCCGCTGGAAACAAACTTCCGACTTTGGCGCATTCCTCGACCCCGTTGCCGACAAACTCATGGTCGCAGTTGCCCTGCTCCTTCTCGTCAGCCTTGGCAGGACATACGCCATCTTCGCCATGATTATTATCGGCCGGGAAATTACCATTTCCGCCTTGCGCGAATGGATGGCGCAAATGGGCAAACGCGGCAGCGTTGCCGTGGCAACCATCGGTAAATTCAAAACCACTGCCCAAATGATCGCCATCTTCCTTTTGCTTATCGGCACAGACAAATATAACGATCCTTTCTATCTCATTGGTAACATATTGATGTTTATAGCATCTGTATTGACCATTTGGTCAATGTGCTACTACCTGAAAATGGCATGGAAAGAATTCAAATAAATTTTTTAAAAAAATAAAAACAAAACACTTGACGCACGCGATTAAATCCATAATAATTGCGTCTTCTTCGATATACGAAGCAACAAATATCAGAGCGGGAATAGCTCAGTTGGTAGAGCGCAACCTTGCCAAGGTTGAGGTCGCGAGTTCGAGACTCGTTTCCCGCTCCATTCCGATTACTTGTTGATTGTTCTTTTTCAATATGCGGGAATAGCTCAGTTGGTAGAGCGCAACCTTGCCAAGGTTGAGGTCGCGAGTTCGAGACTCGTTTCCCGCTCCAGTTTAATTTCAGATGCACTCAAATGCGGGAATAGCTCAGTTGGTAGAGCGCAACCTTGCCAAGGTTGAGGTCGCGAGTTCGAGACTCGTTTCCCGCTCCATCAAATCATGCATCCGAATATGCGGGAATAGCTCAGTTGGTAGAGCGCAACCTTGCCAAGGTTGAGGTCGCGAGTTCGAGACTCGTTTCCCGCTCCAGTTTCATACTACAACACTCAAACGTAGTTTTGGCGAGATAGCAAAGTGGTTATGCAGCGGATTGCAAATCCGTCTACGCCGGTTCGATTCCGACTCTCGCCTCCATCCCTTTCATGGCGGGGTGGCAGAGTGTTTATGCTATAAGGGGTGCAACCCTTATACAGGCCGGTTCAAATCCGCGCCCCCGCCTCCAATTTCTCAATTTACTGTCTACGCCCGGGTGGTGAAATAGGTAGACACAACGGACTTAAAATCCGTCGGCCCTAAACCGGCCGTGCCGGTTCGATTCCGGCTCCGGGCACCATTTACCGCTTTTAAGCGGTTATTTTTTTGTCTATTACAATCTACAAAACAAGAACTTTCAGTTATTTTTAAGACCATAACCTTAGCCTATTTATACCTATTCACATCTAATTATCCCAACCTCTTTTAGAAAAGTAATCAACCAATACCCCATCAGATATCCCCCTGATAAGCTAAATCTTTTATAAAACATGAGTTTTGAAAATACTATTCCAATTTCCATCGAAGAAAAGTAAATTTCTCATTTTAAAATTTCTCAAAATGATGAGGCCGTCTGAAAATCTTTTTCAGACGGCCTTATCATTCAAATCAGAAGGACTTAAACCAAATTCTCCAGCATCCATTTCACGTAACGGCTGACGCCTTGTTTTACATCCAAGAATTCTTCTTTATACCCGGCTTCGCGCAGCTTGGTGATGTCCGCTTGAGTGAAGCTCTGATATTTGCCTTTAAGTGCATCTGGGAATGGGATATAGCGAATAAGTTCTTCTTCAACCAGCTCTTTCAAACTCATTTCAGGCTTGCCTTCGGCTGCACGGCAGGCGTTGACAGTTGCGGCGGCAAGTTCGTTAAACTGTTGGCTGCGGCCTGTACCGAGGTTAAAGATGCCTGAAAGCTCAGGATGATCGAAGAAGTAAAGGTTAACTTTGGCAACGTCTTCTACGCTGACAAAGTCGCGGGTTTGTTCGCCGTTACCATAGCCGTCATTGGCACCAAACAGGTTAACATAGCCGTGTTCTCGGTATTGGTGGAAATGATGGAAGGCGACGGATGCCATACGGCCTTTGTGTTGCTCCTGCTGTCCATATACGTTGAAGTAGCGGAAGCCGACGACTTGGGCGGTCAGGCCTTCTTTCATACGACGGCGCAATACTTGGTCAAACAAGAATTTAGAGTAGCCGTAAACATTGAGTGGTTTTTCCAGTTCGCGCTCTTCGCGGAAGATTTCGCCTTTGCCGTACACGGCGGCGCTGGAAGCATAAAGGAACGGAATACGTTCGTCCTGACACCAGTCCAAGAGATCAAGCGTGTACTGATAGTTGTTGTCCATCATGTAGAGGCCATCGTGGTTCATGGTGTCGGAACACGCGCCTTGGTGGAAGACGGCTTCAATATTGTCGTAAGGCAAAAGATGGCCGCGCACTTGACGGATGAATTCGTGTTTATCGAGATAATGGGCAATTTCACACTCGGCAAGGTTTTTAAATTTTTCGCCTTTGCTCAAATTATCAACGGCAACAATGTCGGTAATACCGCGCTGGTTAAGTGCTTTGACGATGTTGCTGCCAATAAAGCCGACCGCTCCTGTTACGATAATGGTCATAATGAGTTTCCTTTATTTTGATTTTTCAGACGGCCTTGAAGTAATCATGCCGTCTGAAAATAAAAACTTTTCTGTCTGGATTATTTTCCAACTCTTATTTTCAGACGGCATTTAGAATTTTAAGGCCGTCTGAAACAATCATTATTGCTCTTCCAATGCCTTGGTCAATTCGGCAAACGAGCACACCGCCGTACCAAGTTTTGCCACGACAACGCCTGCCGCCGTATTGGCAAGGTGCATGGCTTCGGGCATGGTATAACCTGCCGCCAAACCCAAGCCCACTCCGGCAATAACGGTATCGCCCGCACCGGATACATCATAAACTTCTTGAGCCCGTGTAGGCTGATAAATCGGCTCACCCTCATTGAACAGGGTCATGCCCTCTTCGCTTCGGGTCAGCAAAATCGCGTTCAAATCAAGATGACGGCGCAGGTTTTGGGCTTTTTCGGTCAAATCGTTTTCGTTTTTCCAACTGCCTACCACTTCTTTCAATTCTGCACGATTCGGCGTAATCAGCGTAGCACCGGCATATTTTTCGTAATCGTCGCCTTTAGGATCGATTAAAACCTGTTTACCGGCCTGTTTCGCCCAATCGATCATATCGGAAATATGCGACAGGCCGCCCTTGCCGTAATCTGAAAAAATAATGGCATCATATTCGGGCAACACTTCGCGGTATTGCTGCTTGATTTGTTCCAATACCTCACGATGAGGCGGCTCTTCAAAATCAAGTCGGATAAGCTGCTGGTTGCGAGCAACAACGCGCAGTTTGACAGTAGTCGCAATCTGCTTGTCGCGCATCAGATAGGAAGAAACACCGTCTTGCGCCATCAACGCATCCAGTGCATCTGCAGCTTCATCATCGCCGGTTACGGACAACAGCCCTGCTTTACCACCCAATGAGGCGATATTGCGCGCAACGTTTGCCGCCCCACCCGCGCGTTGGTCGATACGGGAAATTTTCGCCACCGGCACGGGCGCTTCGGGCGAAATACGGGACACATCGCCAAACCAATAACGGTCGAGCATCACATCGCCGACAACCAGGACTTTGGCTTGTGCAAAACGGGATTTGAGGGTTTCTTGTTGGAACTTGGTGGGCATTTTATGCACTCCAAAATAAGTTATTTTATATGTGTGAAAACTTCAATGTATTCTCAGCACTTATCTGGCAGATTTACTGATTAAAAATAAAATCTGACTTTTTATTATTCTTCAAAGTCGAAAGGAGACCAATCGGCAACAGGAGAAAAACAATCCTCTCCTTCTTTTTTTTCAAAAACACTACCAATATCCGCCCAAAACAGCTCTCCAACATCTGCTTGATAATGAGTAAGCCGCGTTAAACTATGAAAAGAGAAATTTTCAGGATTATTCGTGTATTCATTATCTTCTGTTCCGGAAAATACTCGCCATCCGCTGTCAAATGGTAAATTTCCTTGATGCTCCCGATACATGAATCTAACAGGAAGCCCTTCTTTGACAATTTTATGCGATACGATTGCATACCATCCAACAGGTGCATCCGTTACAAGCAAATCATCTTCCGGGAATGCATCAAGATCAAAAATATTACTCACATCTGGACTACATTGAGACATCGGATAAATTCCTTTCCAAGCTGAAATTTTCTGGCTATTTATCTACCGTATCAAAGTAAGGTAGCTTCTTTGAACAACATCAAAATTATTATACTTAAGCATTCGCCACGCGGTTCACTTCGCGCAATACGGCTACCGGGTCGGCAGCTTTGGTTACCGGACGGCCCATTACCAGATAAGTCGAGCCTGCCGCCAATGCTTCGGCCGGTGTCATGATGCGGCGTTGATCGTCATTATTACCGGCAACGTCCAAGCGGATACCCGGTGTGACCAAGACGAAATCTTGTCCCAATTCGCGGCGCAACGGTGCCGCTTCTTGAGCGGAACATACCACGCCGTCCAAGCCTGAACTTTGCGCCAGTTTCGCCAAGCGGATGACTTGTTCTTCAGGGGCGATGTTCAAACCGATTTCTGCCAAGTCGCTTTGTTCCATGCTGGTCAACACGGTTACACCGATCAAAAGCGGCTTGGTGTGATATCCGGCAACGGCTTCTACGGCGGCTTCCATCATGCGGCGGCCGCCCGATGCGTGCATATCAACCATCCAAACGCCCATATCGGCGGCAACTTTGCATGCCTGCGCAACGGTGTGGGGAATATCGTGGTATTTCAAATCGAGGAAAAGTTTGAAACCTTGATTAATTAAGCTTTCCGCTAAATTGCGGCCGGTCGCGGTAAACAGCTCTTTGCCGATTTTGATTTGACACAATGTCGGGTCAAGATTGCGGACAAATCCGAGTGTGTCTTTTTCGTTGGCAAAATCAAGGGCGACGATGACGGGAGTGCGGTGTTGCTGGGTTTGGAAGTCGGAGATTAAGGGATTCATAAGATGCCTGCGGATAAACGGTTATAGCTTCGATTTTAACAGCTTTTGTACACATAAGGCCGTCTGAAAATATTTTTTCAGACGGCCTTATGATTTTACTTTGGCAAAACTTATTTGCCCAAACCTTTCAATACTTCGGCTTTCACGGCTTCTACCGGCTGAGTGCCGTCAACTTTAATGTATTTAGGCGCGTGTTCGCCTTCCAGTTTGCTGTAAAAATCAACCAAAACTTCGGTCTGCTCGTGGTAAACGGCAAGGCGTTTTTTCACGGTTTCTTCTTTGTCGTCATCGCGTTGAATCAAATCTTCGCCGGTTACGTCGTCTTTGCCTTCGACTTTAGGCGGATTGTAGGTAACGTGGTAAGTACGGCCGGAAGCCAAATGCACGCGGCGGCCGCTCATGCGGTCGACAATCACGCTGTCGGGTACATCGATTTCAACAACCGCGTCCAAATCCACGCCTGCTTCAACCATCGCTTCGGCTTGTGCCAATGTGCGTGGGAAACCGTCAAACAGGAAACCGTTTTTGCAGTCGTCTTGGGCGATGCGTTCTTTCACCATACCGATGATGATGTCGTCGCGCACCAAACCGCCTTCATCAATAATTTTTTTTGCTTCCAAACCCAGCGGGGTGCCTGCTTTGATGGCTGCGCGGAGCATGTCGCCGGTAGAAATTTGAGGAATGCCGAATGCAGCGGTGATGAATTGGGCTTGAGTGCCTTTGCCTGCGCCGGGTGCGCCCAACAATAATACTTTCATGATGAGTCCTTCTTGGTTTATGGATTTGATGTTTGTTTAATTCTACACGCCTTGCGTTTATCGTTCAAAACTTCAGACGGCCTGCTCTGCGCCAAAGTGCTGCCACGCATCATCGCGCATTTCGATAAACCAGCTGTCTTCGGGGAAGCGTTCCAACGCGTCTTTCAACGTGGAAAGTAGATTTTGGGACAAGGCTTTTGCCAAATATTCTTCCTCGTTGGCTTCTGCCGCTTTGTCCGGCTGCTGCGCCAAACCGAGGGCGCGTGTCCGATGGCCGTGTGCCAGATAGTTGAGCGCAATCACTTTTTGCGCCCAAAGCTGGGGAATATCGGGGCTTTCCTGCAACAACACCGATAAAATCGATACGGCAACCGCCAACCGTCCGCCGGTCATGCGCAAATCTAAAGACTGGTTGGGCGGCAGGGTGCTGAGCATTTCTGCCATGCGAAACCAAAATTCGCCGCTGGCTTCATCGGGCGCGGCCACTTTCAACATTTCGTAGTTGAACTCTTGATCGTCGTCTTTGACCAGCAAAGCGACATCGGCAAGCAGTTTTTGTTCGTCACGGCTCAAATGGCGTAAATCATTCATGTTTTTTCCTTTCAGACGGCCTCGAACACAGCCCTTACCCTGTCCAAATCTTCCTGCGTATCCACGCCGGCGGCTGGTGCTTCTTGGGCAATTTCAACGGCAATCGGATAGCCGTGCCACAAGACGCGCAATTGTTCCAGCGATTCGATGGTTTCCAAAGGAGAAACTTCCATTTCGGAATAGCGTTGTAGGAAGCCTGCGCGGTAGGCATAAATGCCGATATGACGTAAAACGGCTGTTTCGGAAGGCAATTCGCGTTTTTCGGCGCGCATGGTGTCGCGCGGATAAGGAATCGGGGCGCGGCTGAAATAGATGGCGTTGCGGTTTTTATCAAGGACGGCTTTGACAACGTTAGGATTCATAAACTCGTCAAAATCGTGCAATTCATGGGCGGCCGTCGCCATTTGCACATTGTTTTCAACCAAAACTTCAGCCGTACGGTTGATGAGTTCGGGATCGATTAAAGGCTCGTCGCCTTGTACGTTCACGACAATCAGATGCTGCGGTAGTTTCAGCGTATTGGCCGCTTCGGCAAGGCGCGTTGTACCGCTTTCGTGTTGATTGGAAGTCATGACCACTTCGACACCGTGCGCCTGACAGGCCGTCTGAATATCGGGATGGTCGGTGGCAACGACAACACGCGCAGCCTCGCTTTTTGCTGCTTGTTCGGCAACACGTACAACCATCGGTTTACCGTGAATATCAGCCAAAGCCTTGCCCGGCAGACGTGAAGAATCCAACCGCGCCGGAATCAATACGACAAATTCGGTCATGCTTTCAGTTCCTCTTCGCTCAACGCTCGTGCTTCGTTTTCCAGCATATAGGGAATGCCGTCTTTAATCGGATAAGCCAGCTTCGCCTGACGGCTCCACAATTCCTGTTTGTCTTGATGGTATTCGAGTTTGCCTTTGGTAACAGGACAAACAAGGATGTCTAAGAATTTTTTTTCCATGGGGTTACTTTCGGGTTTGGTGGTTTTAGCGAAACTCGCTTCGCTCGTTTTGGCGAAACTCGCTTCGCTCGTTTTCAGACGGCCTCAAGAGGCATCATTTTTTCCATGCCGTTTTCTTTGTTTGCCGTGTACAGACTTGGTCAGGATTTTTGCCGCCACACATAATCTGATGAATTTCTCGAATTAAGTCTTTGTTATAACCTGATCTTTCATATTTTTCATTAATGATGTTTATCATCGGGCCCATCGTTGTCTCAAGATAGCGCGGCATTTTATTAAGTATCGATTGCCCCACTGTCGTACCGTAAAAGTCAATCAATGCGTTGACTTCTTCCTGAGTATAAACCGTCTTTATGCCATCCAACGTCGCTTTATGTAACTGGGCACGCACTTGCGGTGTATTAATTTCAGCAATCAATTGAGTTGTATATTTCTTTAAGACCGCTTCCAACTGAGGACGTTTGTCTTCCGGCGCATTTTTCAAAAAATCCTGTATCTTTGGATCAGAGAGCACAATACCCTCGACACTTTGGAAAGTCTGATCCAACAGAGCATCCATCTTCTGTACTCGATACAAACGCTCCAGCGACTCATCGCTAGGTGTAGCGGCAAATGCATTGGCACACAAGGCCAAAGCAGCCAAAGGCAACAATAAAGTTTTCAATTTCATTTTTTCTCCTTTTTAAGGCTTAGGGGAAATAGCAACAATAGTAAGCAGCAATTTTTTCAGGTTCATAAATTTCCTTATTATTAAAGGCAAACCACAACAAAGCATCCATTGATTTCAGGAGACCCATTAGGAATTTTCCAGCTGCTCCAACACGAACACCGCCAAATTAGGTTCAATTATCGCACAAACAGGCAACACCCATACATGATTCAGATTAAGGCCGTCTGAAAACTTGACTGCATCTTTCTCCGTAATAATGACCACATCCGCATTGGGCAAGTCTGCTGCTGCGATGTCGGCATGGTCGGGCAGTGCAACGGTTTGGTTCAAGGTAATGCCCATGTTCCGCAACGAATCGAAAAAACGCTCCGGCTTGGCGATACCGGCGACGGCGGCGACGGTTTGATTTCCCAAACCCGCCAAATCCAATTTTTCAGACGGCCTGTTCAAACGGTAAATCCGCCCTGTTTCAATATGGCTGGCAAACATATTTTCAGACGGCCTGAATGCCTTATCTGCTTTCCCGCCGCTGACGACAACCGCATCAACGGAAGCCAACCGAGACAAAGGTTCGCGCAAACTGCCGTTGGGCAGTAAATCCAAATTGGTGCGCCCTGTATCTGCCGCAGGAAATACGGCAATTTCCATATCGCGCTGCAAGGCATAATGTTGCAAGCCGTCGTCGGCCACAATCAATTTAAGCTCCGGATGCGCCGCAAGCAATGCCCTGCCTGCTTCTGAACGGCTGCTGCCTACCGCCGTCGGCGCACCGGTTTGACGAAATAATAATAAAGGCTCGTCGCCTGCATCTGCCGCGCTGCTGGCTGTATTCAATACATGAACCGCCTTGCTCTTGCGCCCGTAACCTCGGCTGATGATACCGACCTTAACGCCCTTTTCCTGCAAACCCGACACCAGCGCGGCAACAATCGGCGTTTTCCCTGTTCCGCCTGCATGGATATTGCCGACCACCACCACTGGCACAGGCAATTTTTCGCTTTTCAGACAGCCTGAAACAAAATCATCGCGCCGTTTCGCCGCAATTTTGGCAAACAGCTTGGACAATGGTTTGAGCAGCAAAGACAAAAACGGATTGGGGGATTGCCAATGGCGCTCGATAATTTGGTGGAGTTTGGGCATACACACGGCTTTTGAAGCGAAAATCAAACGATAATATAACACAAGCCCGCCCGGACAAGGCTGTCTGAACATGCGGCTTTGATAATATTAAAACAAAGGACGCAAGTTTCATAAAAACAAATACAACGAATCGCCCTAAAACCCTTATAATTCAACTTTCCCCAATTTTTCTGTTTCGCAATGTCCGAACTCTTCGCACCCTCCTCCATTTCCGTATCCGAACTCAACGCCCTCGCCAAAGCCTTGCTGGAAGACCATCTCGCAGGCTTATGGATTGCCGGCGAAGTATCCAATCTGACCCGTGCCGCCAGCGGACATTATTATTTCTCGCTCAAAGACAGCCGCGCGCAGGTGCGTTGCGCGATGTTTAAAGGTGCGGTGGCGCGTTTGGCGAAGCCTTTGAAAGAAGGCGACCATATCGAAGTATCGGGAAAAATCAGTATTTATGAAGCGCGGGGCGAATTTCAGATTACCGTAAACGAAGTGCGGCTCAAAGGTTTGGGGCAGCTTTATGAAGCCTATGAGCGATTGAAAGCCCAGTTGCAGGCAGAAGGCGCGTTTTCAGCGGAACGCAAGAAACCGTTGCCCGCCCGCCCGCAATGTATCGGCATCGTCACCAGCCTGGCAGCAGCGGCTTTGCGCGATGTTGTGACCACCTTAAACCGCCGCGCGCCCGAAATTCCCGTTATCGTTTATCCGACGCCCGTACAAGGCACAGGCAGCGAGTTGCAAATTGCTCAAGCAATTAAAACCGCTTCGCAACGCGCCGAATGTGACGTGCTGATTGTCTGTCGCGGCGGCGGCAGCATTGAAGACTTGTGGGCGTTTAATGAAGAGCCGGTTGTGCGTGCCATTGAGGCCTGCGCAATTCCCGTTGTCAGCGGCGTAGGACATGAAACCGATTTCACGCTTGCCGATTTCGTCGCCGACGTTCGCGCACCGACACCGACCGGCGCGGCAGAATTGGTCAGCCCCAACCGCCAAGAATCGCTACATCGTCTCGCCCAAGCGCAAGGCCGTCTGAAAACCGTTTTGGAACAACGCTATTTCGATGCCAGCCAAAAACTTGACTGGCTGGCGCGGCAAATCCGTCATCCGCGCCAAAAACTTGACGAGCAACGCGCTTCAATCAGCAAACTGGCGCAAACGCTGTCTTATTCGATGATGCAAAACCTCCGCGCTCACTCCGCCCGTTTCGAACGCCAAACCCAAGCCCTGAAACATTGCCGCCCTGATGTTTCCGTTTACAAAAACAACATCGACCGCTTTCAGACGGCCTTGTCGCATTCCTTCCGCCAGCTGCTTGCCCACCGCCGTCAAAGCCTGACCGCCCAAGCCGCATTACTCGAAGCCGTATCGCCACAGCATATTTTGGAGCGAGGTTTCTCCGTCGTCAAAAATACGCGCGGACAAGTCATCCGCAATGCCGATACGTTGAAACAAGGTCAAAAACTGCACATCACTTTTGCCGACGGCGAAACCGACGTACGCGTGACCAAAGAGCAGGCGCAGGGCGAGTTGTTTGACTGACAAAATAAAGGCCGTCTGAAACCTTATGCCGATAAAGTGAAACTATGTCTGCCTTTTAAAAATCCTTAACCAACCAATGCGGTATAATGCCTCATCTGCACACGCAGCATATACGGAAACATTATGGACAACGCACAAAATACAGAAAATCCGATTCCTCCACGCAACTCCATCCGCAAAAACAGCATTTACCTGCTGCCCAATTCCTTTACCATCGCCGCGCTGTTTTGCGCGTTCTTCGCCATTACCCAGTCCATGCACGGACGTTATGAAACAGCGGCGATTGCAGTTTTCCTTTCCATGCTACTCGACGGCATGGACGGACGCGTAGCGCGGCTGACCAACAGCCAAAGCGCGTTCGGCGAACAGCTCGACAGCCTTGCCGATATGGTCAGCTTCGGCGTGGCACCTGCCCTAATTGCCTACAAATGGCAACTTTGGCAGTTTGGCAAAATCGGCTATTCCGTCGCCTTTATCTACTGCGCCTGCGCCGCCCTGCGTTTGGCGCTGTTCAACACGCTTATCGGCAAAGTCGATAAACGCTGGTTTATCGGCGTTCCAAGCCCGACCGCCGCTGCGTTGATTGTCGGCCTGATTTGGGTCAATCACAGCATCGAACGTTTCCCCGGCGTGCATTGGTGGGCATTGGGTATCACCCTGTTTGCCGGCATTTCCATGATTGTGCAGATTCCGTTTTGGAGCTTCAAAGAAATCAACATCCGCCGCCAAGTGCCGTTTATGGGCATGGTGTTGGCCGTGTTGGTATTACTGCTCATCAACTGGAAGCCTTCGCTCGTCCTCTTCCTGTTTTTCCTCGGTTACAGCCTGTCCGGTTATGTGATGGCAGTCATCCGTTGGTTTAAAAAACGCCATAAAACTCACAAACACGACAAGGCCGTCTGAAATGTGGTCTTGGGACATCATCCTTTCCCTGCTCGCCGTTGGCAGCGCGGCGGGCTTTATTGCCGGACTATTTGGCGTAGGCGGTGGTACGTTGATCGTCCCCGTCGTCTTATGGGCATTGCAACTGCAAGGCATAGGCGGCCACCCCTATGCCCAGCATCTTGCCATCGGCACTTCCTTTGCCGTAATGGTGTTTACCACCTTCTCCAGTATGTACGCCCAGCATAAAAAACACGCCATCGATTGGGCAACCGTCCGCCAGATGACGCCGGGCATGATACTCGGCGTACTCCTCGGCGCGGCAACGGCAAAATATATGCCGACGCTGGCTTTGCAGGTTTTCTTTATTGCATTTCTTACCCTTATCGCACTCAAAACCCTACGCGATTCCAAACCCACGCCTTCACGCACCCTGCCCGCCCTCCCCAGCCTGACAGCCGCGGGCACGCTTTTTGGTGCGGCTTCAAGCTGGGTCGGTATCGGCGGCGGTTCGCTATCCGTTCCATTCCTACTGTATTGCAACTTTCCGGCGCACCGCGCCATCGGCACATCTTCAGGCCTGGCGTGGCCGATTGCAGTTGCCGGCACCATCGGCTATTTTGCCAACGGTTTGCCTATTGCCAACCTGCCTGAAGGTGCGGCAGGCTTTATCTATCTTCCGGCCGTAGCCATTTTGAGCGTTGCCACCATCCTCTTTGCCCCGCTCGGCGTTAAAACGGCGCACAAGCTGCCCGCCCGAAAACTCAAAATCGCCTTCGGTATTATGTTGCTGCTGATTGCCGCCAAAATGACTTGGAATTTGATACATTAAATCTTTCTTGTGAAACAGGCCGTCTGAAAATCTTTCAGACGGCCTGTTTCATGACAATAAAAACAAACTAAATTAAACCTTTTTCCCTACCCGATTTGCCCCATCGCAAAGACGGCCAAGCGCCATATCGCCCATCCTGCCACCAACAATCCGGCGCACAAACGAACCATGCGTTTTTGCAAAAAGGTTTTCAACTGCGCTGCAAATATGCCCATCGCGAGCAGGTTCGGCAAGGTTCCCAACGCAAACGCCAGCATATACAGTCCGCCATGCAAGGCATTACCACTGCCCAAAGCATACAAAGACGCGCTGTACACCAAACCGCACGGCAGCCAGCCCCAAAGCACGCCCACGCCGAAACAGGCAGACACTGATTTAATCGGCAGCAATTTGTTCAGTAAAGGATTCAGGCGTTTCCATATCGGTTTGCCGATGCCTTCGATTTTGGTTGCGGCAGTCGAAATACCGGCAAGATACAGACCGAGCAAAAGCAGCAAGACATTGGCGGCAATATACAAACCGTTTTGAACCGCGCGCGTATCGTCCAAGGAAATGCCGACCTGCCCGACCAAGCCGACCAGAAGGCCAATGACGACATAGCTGCTGATACGCCCCAAGTTCAACAATACAATCAGCCCGATTCGGTTTAAATGTGGCGGCAGCTGCAAAGCGAATGCGCTGCTCAATCCGCCGCACATGCCGACACAATGCGTTCCGCCAAAAAAGCCGAGCAAAAAAAGCGTAAGAAATGTGATTTCTTGATTCATGGTTTTTAATGATTCAAACGAATGGATGAGGCCGTCTGAAACTTTTCAGACGGCCTTGAGCATGAAGGATAAGCTTTTCCGCCCACCCTCTTCACGCTTTAGAAAAGCAATTAACTGCGTGCGCGTACGTCAAATGCCTGACGCAAACCTTCGCCGATCAT
>FLSC01482416.1_pt1 | contig 13390 bp, 7 predicted proteins | sample 1550561 | NCBI WGS metagenome assembly FLSC01 (sample SAMEA4031775, study PRJEB14383) | metagenome | biome: human; feature: oral; material: saliva | place: Philippines | collected 2014 | reverse complement strand
AAGAGACCCTTTGCAAGACCTTCTTCCACCTTCTTCTTACCAACAAGATAAGTGTTTGATTCGTAGTAAATCTTATCGAATCCAACGCCCAACGCTTTGTAAGTCTCGTCGAAACCAGCATATACCCAGTTGTTCATCTTCTCCCACAAAGCACGAATCTCTGGGGCGTTAGCTTCCCACTTCACGAGCATGTCGTGTGCCTCCTTAATCAACGGAGCCTCATGTTCAGCCTTTTCCTTTGCCTCATCGGCTGTCATACCCTCTTTCTCATACTGCTCCTGCAGTTGCTTGCACTCCTCTTTGTAGTGCTTGTCAAAGAGTACGTAGAAATCACCAATCAAGTGGTCGCCTTTCTTGCCAGCCTGCTCTGGTGTGATACCATTGCCCCACTTCAGCCAAGCCAACATTGACTTACAGATGTGGATACCACGGTCATTAACGATATTCGTCTTTACCACCTTGTTACCGTTAGCCTCCATAATCTGTGCCAACGACCAACCGAGGAGGTTGTTACGTACGTGACCAAGGTGAAGTGGCTTATTTGTGTTAGGTGAAGAGTATTCAATCATCACCAATGGACTCTCGTCTGTCACACGCTTCTCGCCAAACTTCTCGTCAGCGTTGATATCATTCAACAGACCTGTCCATGCTGCCTGTGCAATAACGAGGTTGAGGAAGCCCTTTACAACGTTGAAGTCGGCTACAGCCTTACAGTTCTTCTTTAGGTATTCACCTAAATCCTGTGCCGTATCTTCAGGTTTCTTGTGTGAAGTCTTCAGCAATGGGAAGGTGACGAGTGTGAGGTTACCCTCAAAGTCGCTGCGTGTCTTCTGCAGCTGAATCATCTTTTCAGGAACTTCTGTTCCATACAATTCCTTTACAGCTGCAAGTGCAGCAACGGTAATTTGCTCTTCTATCTTCATCTTTTGTTTCTTTTTATCTGTCTGCAAAGTTACGGAAAATCAGCCAAATAACGGCAGGAGGAGGGTGGTAATTCATAATTATGATTGGTTTTAATTCAGAATTCAGAATTCAGAATTCATAATTTTGATTACTTTAAAGGCACAGTTTATAATCCAAAATTCAGCGTTTTGATTACTTTGAAGGTATAGTAGAACTGCTGTATTTCATTATAAAGAAGGCTAATTGTAGTGGATGTTATGGTTATAGTCAGTTGTGGAAGTCCTTTCTAACGATAGATTGCAGATATGAGGATTGTCTGTAAAGTGGTGTTTAGGCATCAACACCATTGGTGTTCATGCCCAGTACCAATGGTGCGGAGGCTTAGCACCAATGGTGCTTATACGTAGTACGACGTGGAGGAAGTGATTTTTTATCCCCCGATGTCTGTATAATCCTTTTATCTTCTATGCTTCTATGTCTTCACTCCTTACCTTTTGTATCCTCTTCCTATCAAAGGCTTTTTTCGATTTTATCTTTCAATGGTATAATATCCACCCTTCTCTTTGATATAATCAATGAGTTCTGCAAAGATTTGGTTTTGTCTTAATGTCGGCTCATTACCTATAAGAATCAGCTGTTTGCGGGCTCTTGTGATGGCAACATTCAGTTTACGGTCGATGGGTTGACCGTCTTCGTAGAATGTGTTGGCGGTGAGGAAATCGAGTTGATAGCGACTTTGAATGGTGAAAGAATAAAGAATTATGTCACGCTGGCTACCTTGATAGCGTTCTACAGTGTCAATACTGATTTCTTCTAATTCAGGAATACCGAGCTTCTCAATCTCCTTTCTAATCATTGCAATCTGGTTGCGGTAAGGCACGATGACACCAACAGACTTCTGTGGGTCGAAGTTATTGACGAGTTGTCGGTATAAACGTCTTAGCAGATCGGTAATGATACGTGCCTCCTCCGTGTTTACCTTCTCTGAAATATTCAGTTGTCGACATGGCTTTGAAGGGATGAAAATCATACGATGCGCCTTCAAAACATCATCGGTCTCATCCTCACTGGCTTCGTTATAATTCAATGTCTGCTCTGATTGGTGCGCTAATGGTACACATTCAAGTTGTTCGCGTGCATAAAACTTACGATTAGCAAAGTCGGCAATGTCTGGGTGCATTCGTCCTTGTTTGTGCAGTGTACCAATGAAATCAGTTCTCCCTGCTGCCCGCTCGGTTAGGATAAGGCGTTCGAAAAGAGAGTTAGCGCAAGAGTTTAGATGAATTGCTTTCACAGTTTCGTCTTCAACAAGCACTTCCGTATCACTCTGTTGTACCACCGCTGGCAGCTGTTTATGGTCGCCAATTAGTATAAACTTTCGGATAGCCCGTCCTTCCCTGTGTTGGCTTGTAAGTAAACCAATGATATTTGGTTCTAATATTTGACTTGCTTCATCAATGATGGCGAGGTCGAAATGCTTGATATTAAAGAGTGCTGCATTGCTGTTCATTGTTGAGGTTGTGGCTACAACGATGCGTGCATCTGCTAAGGTAGACTTTATGCTGTTGAGGGTTGCGTTGTCATCTAACACTTCCTTCAATAAATGGTCACTATATTTCGGGTCGCAACTGAACTCATTACCGATGCGGATATAGTCAAGTTCGTTCTCTGTCAGCATATTACAAATCTCGTCTACAGCACGATTTGTATAGGCAAGGAGGAGGATTGAACTTTGAACTTTGAACTTTGAGTTTTGAACTTTAGGCTTTTCTGCCAACTGTTCACGCACAAGGAATTGCAGGGCTTGTGAGGTTTTGCCTGTGCCGGGAGGACCGATAAGAAGGAAATAATCCTGTGCCTGCTTTGCTTTCAAGATAATTTCGTCATAATCGGGATGGTAGCTGCGGGATAGGGTAAGGGACTTATCGACGCATGGCACACGCTGTCCCAAAAGTAGCTGGCGGCGTTCTTCGTTTGAAGTGATGAAAGTGTAAAGACTTCTGATAGCCGATGTGCCACCGATGTCACTACCAGCATGCTCAATAGCGAAGTAATCTCCGCTGATAAGGTCAGGGTTTTGTTGTCCGTCATTGAGGTGTACAATAATGCTGTTGCTATGTATCTCTTGTAGTGAACCTTTGAAAAGAATGCTCATTCTCACGTCAGGAGCCTCGTTCTTCTTGTACGCATAGAGGTAAATCATGTCTCCTCGGCGAAAGTTAGGGAGGAAATCTTCTCCCTGTTGGGGTACAGCGAGTGTAATCGTATCATAGCCGTTGAACGAGCTGCTACGCTCTTTCTCGATGATAGTCAGTCCTGTATAGATGTTTCCTGTCTCTTTCTTCTCCGCAAGAGGCATGTTCCATAGGTCAGCATTACTATTTCCTACACCTTCCTGTACACCCACTTTCGACACTAATTGTTCCTTGATAACAAAGGTCATCATACGTGTGAAATAAGCACGTTCGAGGTCGTTGAGCTGGTGAAGTGGTGCCAGTGTTTCAGTGAGTTGTGGTAAGAGGTATCTATTGTAGAAGTTATCGTTTTGTTTCTCAACGTTCAATGTCTGCGGTGTGAGCAATGGCAACATCCTATCAAAGCCATTATCAGCCATCCAGAACTCCGTAGCCACGGCTTGATTACGGAAGCGGATGGCTTCACGAATCAGCTTTTGCAGTGGCTCCACTTCGAGGAGTCCGTCGGGTAGGGGATATTTAGAATACAAAAGTTGGATGTGTGCATTCTTCGGACTGAGTTGGAAGTTATATTGCAAGATACCATAGTAGAGCAACACCTGCACGTAGTGTTTCTCAACATGGAGTGAGCCATGCGGATTTTTGTATTTGCGTTCAATAAAAGTATTCTTGCCCGACTTCTGCTCAACAAGTAGTTTTAAGTCGGTTGTCATCAAGTCGACACGACCCTGTATGCCCAATCGTTCGCATACAAAGGAAGGTTCAAGAATCGCTTTCTCACGGTCGATAGTTTGGAAGATTTCGTCAACAATCCCCTTGATATTCTCCACCTGTCGTTCTGCATCTTGTTTGAAAGATGCTGCATCAAAGTCGGGACAGGTCGCATAGTCCAAAGCCTTCTCTCTGAAGTTAGAGCGGAAGGTGTCTTTAATGTCGTATTCTGCAGGATGATTGATGATATCATCGAGTGCAGAACCGGCGAAATTACCCAACACAATGTGTTTATTGCTGAGGCGAGGGGTAAGTCTGTTGACGGTGAAAAGCAATGGATGGTGTCCATATGTTTCAAAACAATTTGCTATGGTAGAGATATCTATCAGATAGTCTGGCTCAACGACGATAAGGCGCGGTATGACCTTTTTTCGTGTAACAGTACAGTCAAGGAGATTCAGCTGCATTCCTTCGCGTAGCATCGGGCGTAAGTAGCTGAAATCAATGTAGTCTGGTGTGTTCATATAGTCCACTAACAAGAGTTCTTCGCTACTGTCTTGATTAGTCACAGCCACCTGAATAGTACTGTCGTCCCACTCTCTTACGATACAACGAATGTAACGATAATTCGTAATCTGTATATTCTCCGTTGTGCGTCCACGTGCTGGAATTTTCCCAACAAGGAACGAAGGGATAGCTTCCTGTACAACAGCAGAAACGAAAATAGCCAAGGCACGACAGTCGTAAGCCACGTCTTCAGGGAGAATAGGAGCATTAGAGTTACTATGTCGACGCATTTTCTGGATTGCCACAATGTCCTGTGGGGCGATGTTATGCTGCCTACAGAGCGACTCCACCTGCGAAGAAAGGTTGCCGAAACCATGTCGGGTATTCTTTAATCCTTCATGACAAGCAATGACGAGCGTCTCGTGCATGATGAGTGCCTGTGCTTCAGATGGTGCCGAAAGGATGTCAGCGATACGTGAGAAAAGTTCGTGTGCCATTATGATAATGTTTCCCCAGTCCTCTTAATAAAGAAGAATTGTTTTTATACTATGCGTGAGGACTAATTCGTTGGGTTATGTTTTGAGTGGGTGTTATTGCTTAGTTATCAGTTGGTTGTGAGCGTTCTTTATTGTAAAAAGCCTATTGTTGTGAATTATTTTCATGAAGAGAAGAATTTATTTTCATGAAAATAAATATTTCTTTTCACGATGAAAAATATTTCTTTTCATGAAAATAATTCGCAGAAATGAGACTTTTCGCCTACTTACTGTCCTCCTAAGCGTTCAAAGAAAGTGATAATTTCCTCCCAAGTCTTGAACTCTTCACTACCGAAAAGTAGGCTTGTCCCGAGGAAGTCATCGTGTTCGGTGCTACTAATGAAGTAATCGCCATAGAGAAGCTGGGGCTGGTTGGTGAAGATGGTATGGTTCCACGCTGGTGCGCTGAAAGCATCTTCTATCCATGCCTGCTGTTCAGTGATGGCAGACGGATTGTTGGTTGGTGCAGGACACGCGAAGAATACGTTATAGTTATCAAGTAAGAACTCGTAAGCTTTGTTTAAACTTGATTTCGGTTTGCCGTATCCATCAGCGAGGGTGTTCTGATCAATGAGTACCGTACGACGTTCGCGGCCTTCCTGTCGGTCGTCAATCCATCGGATAACAGGCATGAGATAATGGAAAACAGCTTTCTCGATGAGTCGGTGTTCACCATGAAAACGGATCGCCTGAGGGTAATGTTCGTTGAAAAGGTCGAAGGTGTGGACAACAGGATCTGCATCACCAAAGAGTCCGAAGACGCGATGCTGCTCTTCCTCTGTTACTTCTGAGAAACACTTTTCAGTAATCTCTTTATATTCCTTTACCAATGCTTTGGTTACGATAACCTCTTGTATGCCATCTTGTCGTGGATTTTGGAACACCTGTTTGCCCATCATATTCGTCTCGCTGATGGTTGTTCCCATTTGAAAAGCAGGATTTACGCAGATACGGTCGACACCATAAAGCATCTCTGTGTACATACCTCCCATTGAAGTACCAATAATAAGGTCGGGCTTTTCGGTATCAACAAGGTTGCGTAATAGTTCCATCGCTTCCTCAGGATGTATGGGGAGGTCGGGCGCAATGACTGTAGCTTCGGGCATATAGTCCCTCAGTATCTGTACCGTATGACTTGAACCGGCTGACATAAAGCCGTGAACGTAGATAATCTTCTTTCCTACCATGAGGTCGGGAAAGGTTTTCTTATATTGATTTTCCATTGTTTCTATTTAGGAGTTAGAGGAGTGAAATGGAGTTAAGACAAATGTGTTGTGAGGTGCTTTTGTGTTGATTTTCCATTGTTTCTATTTAGGAGTTAGAGGAGTTAGAGGAGTGGAATGGAGTTAAGACAAATGTGTTGTGGGGTGCCTTTGTGTTGATTTCTCATATTAAAAGCGTTTCCAAATTTCCTCCCAGAGAATTTCTTTAAGTCTCTATGAAAGAGTGAATAACTGCGATAATAGTGTGAGAATAGCATCCCTCTTTTTCCTCTTTGCCTCCCCTCCTTTCGGAGGGGTCGGGGGAGGCTTCCTATATCAGTGGCAAACTGATACCATTTATCTTCTGATAGATGTCGAGTGCATAGATATCTGTCATTCCACTGATGAAGTCGAGTACTGCCATGATACGTGTTTCAAGGCAAGGACTTTGAATATCATACTGGCTTGAGAAGCTTCGAATAAGCTGCTGACTATGGAAGTGTTCAGGTTCAACGGCAGCGCCGATGAGTGCTTCCATCAGTGTTTCCATAATCTTATAGCCTGATAACTCAACGTCGAGGACTGCTTTACTGCGGTAAATCCTATCCACTGAAACCTCTGTACAGTGTTTGTAAGCCTGTCGGGGAAGCTCAGAAATATGCTTGATGAGCGACCCTTCGAAGGTTCCATTGAGTATCTCCTCTTCGTGTTCTACAAAGACATTGACACATTCTGCCTCCAATAGTCCTACGGCACAGGCACGGAAGTAAACAACTTGTTCGTTTTGGTCGGTCACCCCCTCGTCTTCTATGCGCTTTCTGATGCTCTTTCTGGTTTCTTCATCGAAGAAGCCAAGGAGCAAATCGGCAGTCTCTTCAAACGAAAGAAGCTTGAGTTTATGAGAGTCTTCGATATCCATAATCTCGTAACAGATATCGTCTGCTGCCTCCATAAGATAGGTCAACGGATGACGAACATAACAGATACCAGCCTCAGAGCTATCCTTTTGAATGATACCTAATTCATCAGCAATCTTCTTATAGGTTTCTTCTTCCGTAGCAAAGAAGCCAAACTTGCCGTGTTTGCTGGCATAAGTGGAACTGAAAGGATACTTTACGATACTCGCTAAAGTGCTATAAGTCATTACGAATCCACCTTCTCTTCGGCCTAAGAAACGATGGGTCAGCAGGCGGAAAGCATTGGCATTGCCCTCAAAATGAGTGATATCTTCCCAGAAGTGTGGGCTAACTTTCTCCTTCAAGCTAATCCCTGGACCTTCTGTGAAGAATGCCTGCATAGCCTTTTCGCCACTATGCCCGAAGGGAGGATTACCCATGTCGTGTGCATAACAAGCTGTCTGTACGATGGTTCCAATCTCTTCAAAGAGCGTACCACGCAACTCTGGGTGTATTTCGATGAGTCTTCTTGCAACGTCATCACCTAAAGATTTACCCAAGGAGGCCACCTCTAAAGAATGAGTTAGGCGGTTGTGCACAAAGACACTGCCTGGTAGAGGGAATACCTGGGTTTTGTTCTGTAATCGTCGGAACGGTGCAGAGTAAATCAATCGGTCGCTGTCACGCTTAAATTCAGAGCGATCATCGTGTCGAAGGGCGTGACGATCTTCCTGTCCGAGACGCTTGTTGGATATGAGTTGTTGCCAGTTCATTGCGGGATTTTTGGGTGATGGGTGTTGAATATTGGGTGTTGGGTGTTGAATGTTGGGTGTTGATGAATTCTGTTTATGATGTATTGGCAGCTTGAAAGCTACACACAAAAGTAATGTTTATTGGGTGCTGGGTGCTGAATATTGGGTGTTGATGATTTCTGTTTATGATTTATTGGGGGCTTGAAAGCTACACACAAAAGTAATTAAAATTGGCTAAAAACAAGTTTTTTACTTCATAAAATGTATGAATGTGGCTTTAAATGCTTAATTTTGTACCTTATTATATGGCAATGATACAGATAAAAGTAATTAATAAAGGGCATCAGCAGCTTCCTGCTTATGCTACTTCACAGAGTGCGGGGATGGACCTTCGCGCTAATATCGATGCACCTATCGTACTGCAACCCATGGAGAGAAGACTCATTCCAACCGGTCTTCATATTGCACTTCCAGTAGGTTTTGAAGCACAGGTGCGCCCTCGTAGTGGTCTTGCTTTGAAGCATGGACTTACTGTTCTCAACTCTCCTGGTACGATTGATGCCGACTATCGTGGTGAAATCATGGTACTACTCATTAACTTCTCAGATGAACCTTTTACCATCAATGATGGTGAACGCATTGCGCAGATGGTCATTGCACGTCACGAACAAGCAGAGTTTATTGAGGTAGAAGAACTCGATGAGACCGAACGTGGTGAAGGAGGATATGGCCATACGGGCGTGAAGTAAAGACAAAGAAAGAAACGATAAATGTTCAATAACGTTATATTGAAAGTCACAAAGATGCGCCGTACCCTCCTTGCTCTTGCTTTGTTGGGCGGCTCTTTGGCGATGCATGCTGATCGAAAGGATAGCCTTCAAAGTTATAACTACTTCTTCCTTGAGGCGATACGACAGCAGGATATGGGCAACCTTACGGCTGCTTTCGACCTTCTGTGCCATGCACGCGACCTCAATCCACAAGCTCCAGAGGTTTATTATCAGTTAGCTGCTTTTTATGTGGATATGAAGAAGGATGCTGTGGCACGTGAATACTTCGAGAAGGCAGCAAGTCTTGACCCCGAAAACTCAGCTTATCAAGAGAAATTAGGAAAGCTTTATGTGTCACAGAAAGACTATCCTAATGCAATAAAAGCCTTCGAACGCCTTTATGAATCCAATAAAACGCGTTCTGATGTGCTGCAAATTCTCTATCAGCTTTACGCTTCTCAGGATGATGACAAGATGATGATTAAGTGCTTGGAACGTCTGGAAATATTGGAAGGGACCAACGAGCAGATTTCACTTAGTAAGATGCAACTCTACGAACAGATGGGGGAAAAGCGCAAGGAGTACGACGAGTTGAAGGCACTCGTTGATAGTCATCCGCTCGATCTCAACTATCGTGTGATGTTAGGAAACTGGCTTTTGCAGAATGGAAAGAAGAAGGAAGCCCTTCAAAAGTACCGTGATGTACTGAAAGAAGACCCTGATAACTCGCTTGCTAAGCTTTCCATGATGGATTATTATAATAACATCGGAGACAAGGCAACCGTAAAAACAATCCTACAGGAATTGCTGCAATCGCCAAAAACAGAGAAGGAAACAAAGTTAGAATTACTCCGTCAGAGTATTACAAGCAGTCAGAAAGATAATTCTCCAGATAGTACTGAGGTGATGAGGCTCTTCTCTGTAGCCTTAGCTGTTCCTCAAGAAGATGCCGATATCTATATGCTTAAAGCCGCATATATGACACTTCGCAAGCAACCAAAGGCTGCAGTCAATCGCGTTTATGAGCAAGCTCTTGAGGTAGAACCCGATAATTCGCGTGCAAGAATAGCGTTGATACAGAATATTTGGGACACACAAGACTACGATAAGGTCATCGCTATTTGCCGACCAGCCATAGAATACAACCCAGATGAGATGGCATTCTATTACTTCCAAGGTATGGCTCAGTTCCAAAAGCACGACGGTGACGCGGCACTGGAGACCTTCCGCAAGGGAGTTGGGCAGATAAAGCCAGACAGTGATCCAAGTATTGTTTCAGACTTCTACGGTATCATGGGTGATATCCTGCATGAGAAGGGTCGGAATAAAGAAGCTTTTCAAGCCTATGACAGCTGTTTGCAGTGGAAAGCAGACAATGTGGCTGCCTTGAATAACTATGCCTATTACCTCAGTGAGGCGAACGAAAACCTCACAAAGGCAGAGCAGATGAGCTATAAGACTATTAAGGCTGAGCCAAATAATAGTACTTATCTTGACACCTACGCATGGATTCTTTTCCAGCAAAAGCGTTACGAAGAGGCTAAGATTTATATCGAACAAGCGATTCGTAATGACTCTACACTGAGCAATGTAGTCAAGGAACACGCTGGTGATATCTATGCACAGACAGGCGATATAGAGAAAGCTCTTGAGTTCTGGAGGAAGGCTCTCGAAGGAAATAAGGAGAATGCGACATTGAGAAAGAAGATAGAACTAAAGAAATACATAGCAGAATGAAAAAAACTAAGATATTACTTGTAAGCATGACTGCCCTGCTGTTGGCATCATGTGGTACAAAGAAAGCTGTGATTCAGCAGAAACCAGTGCAGGATAACAAGGCTGCACAGCAGACAGCACCTGCTTCAAAGGATAACAAGATGGAGAGTCTTGTTGTCATGCAGCGTGTTGCTGACAATGCACTTTACCAAAAGAACCTTGTTTCAAATCTTACTTTTACGCTCAATGATGGGCGTAAGGATATTACCGTACCAGGCATTTTGCGTATGCGTAAAGATGAGGTTATCCGTCTACAGTTGCTGATTCCAATTCTTCGTAGTGAGGTGGGACGTATCGAGTTTGCAAAGGATTATGTCCTCTTCATCGATCGCATCCATAAGCAGTATGTAAAAGCAAGCTACGATGAGGTAGGATTCTTGCGTGATAATGGAATCAACTTCTATTCACTCCAGTCGCTTTTCTGGAATCAAGTGTTCATCCCTCGTCAACAAAAGGTGAGCGAAGCAGACCTCTCACAGTTTGCTGTTGATGAGAGTAAAGCACAGACAGAGGGTTCTACTCTGATAAGTCTTAAAGACGGTAAGATGGATTATAAGTGGTCAGTTAATCCTAAGAGCAATCAGATTGTCCTAACAACTGTTACTTATAATAGCAATACACATGGTGCTTCAAAGCTCTCATGGAGTTATGATGACTTTAAAGCGTTTGGCTCAAAGCTCTTCCCTGCAAGTCAGATGTTGACAATCAATACACCAAAGTTTGGACAGAAGCCAGCAAAGACGCTTAAGGCAAGCTTTGATCTTGAGAGCTTCAGCGATGCCAGCGATTGGGAAGTTTTTACTACACCATCTGATAAGTACACAAAAGTAAGCGTAGAGGATATCCTCGGCAAACTAATGAACTTTTAAATGAAACGTCTTTCTTTATTATTCATATTGTCAATAATGTGTATGCTGAGTGTTTCTGCACAGCATTCACGTAAGCATAGGAAACAGCAAAAAACAGCTGTGGCTCAATCCGTAGAACCCCAAACTACCGTAAAAGGTAAGGGTAAGAAAGCTGTAAATGCGATTAATAACAACCACGCTGTAGCACCTGCTACTCCTGTAAAAGGTCAGAAGCCAATAGTTGAGAAACTGCAAACTCAACCCCAGCCGAAGGGCAAACAGCAGCAGGATAAGTTGCAACATCAGCAACAACTCAAGGGACAGCAACCTCAAGTGAAGGGACAACAACCTCAACTCAAGGGTCAACCTGCTCAAGTGAAGGGTCAGCAAGTTGTCCGTGGTAAGGGTGCTGTACGCAACGCTCATGTTGGTAAGAAGGGTGCAAAGGGTCCTGCATACGTGACGACAGAGGAAATCAAAGGTTTACAACAGCAAAACTTGAAGTTGCAAAAAGAGATTTCAGAGCACGAAGAGGAAATGAAAGTAAAGCAGAAGGACGTTGACGACCGTCTGCAGAAGATTGTACGCCTTGATACTGAAATCGGTCAGCACCAAAGAACGATTGATACAATCGCCACAGATATCAAAGGATTGGATTCGAATATCGGTATTCTGAAAGGTCAGTTAGCTTCTCTTGAGTCACAGTTGGGTGAACGTCGTGCTCGTTTCATCCGTTCTATGCGTTACATGGCACGTCATCGTAGTATTCAAGACAAGCTGATGTTCGTCTTCTCAGCAAAGAACTTAACCCAGATGTATCGTCGTCTTCGTTTCGTACGTGAGTATGCTGCCTACCAGCGTGCGCAGGGTGAACAGCTCAAGGCAAAGCAGATGCAGGTAGATGAGAAGCATACACAGCTGAAACAGGTACGTGTCAATAAGAGTAATCTTCTCTATAAAGACCGTCAGGTACATGCTCAGATGGAGCGTAAGCGTGTTGAACAGCAGACGGTTGTAAGTTCTTTGCAAAACGACCAAAAGGTGTTGCAGGGTGTTATCGCACAGCGTCGTCAACAGCAGCAGGCTCTGAATGCACAGATTGACCGACTTATTCAGATTGAAATACAGAAGGCACGTGAACGTGCTATTGCAGAAGCAAAGGCGCAGGCTGCCGCTCGTGCCGCTGCTGCTAAGAAACGTGCAGAAGAATTGGCACGTAAGAAAGCTGCTGCAGAGGCTGCTGCCCGAGAGAATGCACGTCGTATTGCAGAGGCAAAAGAACGTGAGGAAAAAGCAAAGGCTGCCGCTCGTGCTGCCGCTGAGGCTGCCGAGAAGGCTCGTCAGGAAGCAGCTGCTCGTGCTGCTGCAGCTAAGGCTGCTGCAGAAAAGGCACGTCAAGAGGCTTTGCAGAAGGAACGTGCTGCTGCTCGTGAGCGTGCTATTCGTAAGGCAGAAGAGCAGGAAGCTGCTGCTAAGGCTGCACAAGAAAAGGCTGAGGCTCGTGCTGCTGCTGAGAAGGCTCGTGCCGACCAGATGGCGCGTGAGGCTGAAGCAAATCGTGTGGCTGCTGAACGCAAGGCTGATGCCGACCGTGAACGTGCTGCTCGTGAGGCTGAAGCTGCAAGAGCATCTGCTGCTGAAAGCAATGATATGCTTAGTTCTGCCGATCGTGCGATAACAGGTAACTTTGCCAATAACCGTGGTAGATTGCCAATGCCATTGTCGGGTCAGATAGTTAGCCACTTTGGTCAGTACAATGTGGCTGGTATGTCAAATATTCGCTTGAACAATGATGGTATCAATATCAAGGGTGCTCCTGGCAGTGCTGTTCGCAGTGTCTTTATGGGCGAGGTGAGCGGTGTCTTCATGGCAGGCGGTATGAGTGTCGTGATGATTCGTCATGGTATTTACATCACTGTTTATGCTAATTTGGGTTCTGTTGGTGTCAGCAAGGGACAGAAGGTTGGCACGGGTCAGACCATCGGAACCGTTGGTAGGACTGGTATTCTTCAATTCCAGTTGCGTAAGGAGACAGCTAAACTGAATCCAGAGCAGTGGTTGCGCTAATAAGCATCCTATCTTATATATTAATAATGTGGGCTTATTGAGTTGAAAGTGACGATAATTCGTTTCGTGTTTTAGCGTCTTTCCAAGTTCAATAAGTACGTTATAACTAAATTATCTTCATGAGAAGGAATATTTCTTTTCATGAAGATAATTCTTTTTTATCATGAAGAAGATTGTTTCTTATCATGAAGAAAAACCTTCTTCGGTAGCTGTCAGGTAAATATTTT
>FLSC01002860.1_pt1 | contig 13516 bp, 19 predicted proteins | sample 1550561 | NCBI WGS metagenome assembly FLSC01 (sample SAMEA4031775, study PRJEB14383) | metagenome | biome: human; feature: oral; material: saliva | place: Philippines | collected 2014 | reverse complement strand
TGGGCAAACTCTGGTCCATTATCAGTTGTAATTGTCATTACATTCTTCTTGTATGGTTTCAATGCGTCAATAATAGCCTTGCTCACCTGTTCAGACTTATATCGTTGTGGTAGCTTTCTTATGATAAGATAATTTGTACTCCTTTCTATCATTGTAAGAGCAGCTGAACGTCTTGGTCCTACAATGAGATCCATTTCCCAATCTCCAAATCGTTTACCATCAGCCTCTAATGGTCTTTCTGTTATGCTTTTCCTACCGTCTGGTAGTTTTCTTCCTTTTCTGCTAAGCCAGTGATTTATGTGTTTTAGCTGGAACCTACAATGTTGATAAAGCTTTCCTCCAGAAGCTTTATCTCTGCGTATCATCTCATAGATGGTTTCATGACAGACGACCGATTTTCCTAAAGCCCTCAGTCTACCTGTTATCTGCTGTGGAGACCAATCCTTCTTCAGATACCTAATGACAGTTGCACGTACTTCGGGTGTCAGTTTGCGGGGCTTCTGAAAACGGCGTTTGCGGCGTTCCGCCATACGCTGAGCACGATATGGACGGTATTCTCCAGTGTAAGGTGACCTGTTACGGTCAACTTCTCTGTAAACCGTACTGAAATGAACTCCAATAGTAGAGGCTATCTCTTTTTTAGAGAAACCTTTTTGTAAGGTGACTATATACGACATTACCCTAAATATACGAAACACCGCTTAACTCAACAGATTAGGAGGTGTTTTATATTGTAATAACATCTATAATCTTATACTTGATATAATAAATCAAATATATAATCGTTATTATAACAGAGTTAATTAAAGAAAAGCTACCGTTACGGTGTCAAAATAACAGTAGCTTTGATAAGACTCTTAACCTTATTGCAGTAAGGTTAGAATGCAAAATATTAAAATTGTATTACAAATGACTTGGGACTGGTACTAATGTGGCAGACACATTAAAAGTATCAGTCCTTTGGTTACACGAAGAGCAAAGTGGTACGATATACCAATTTTTATCGTCGCTATAAGCCTTCTGTACATGCGCACCTACCAAATCATTACCCCAGCAGTTATCTGCAGAGCAATAATTGGCTTTTTGTCCTGCGTGATCTTCCCAATATTCTAACCACGAAGAATATCCAAAAGGCTTTGAAAATCTGCTTGAACCAACAACATTCTTAACGTTCATCAATCAAATAGATTTTAATAATTAGACATGTGAACTCCCCTTTTATAATGGAGTTGAAGCTCCACTATCTTATATCGAAAGATTAGTAGAAACGTTGCATACTATTAGGTTTTTGGCAAGCAAGTGCCCATGACACCTCGTTAAATAATCGCAACAACTATACCAAATAAAGAATCTGCCAATTGCGTCGTATTTACATGCCAATCTGTCAGTTATTGTTTTCTAAACTACCCAACTATAATCTAAATATGGATTTAATCAAGAACATACATATTTCTTCTGTAGAAGAAGCTGAGGAAATTCTGAAATCAGAGATAAGCGTCAATTCTCTATTTGGAGAGCTGAAGCGTGTCCCTGTATTAAATAGCTATGGTCTGACCAAACAAAATGTTCAAACCAAGATAAATAAGATTTTCAGAGAAGCAAATTCTAACCATCTGACAATAGATTTGAAGGCTGATAATACAGAAGATGTTACAAAGGCATTTAAGGCGTTATTTCCGAAACGCAAGGTAACTTTAGAGCTAATAGAAGATAGGGCTACTCGTAATCAGCAAACCACTTCCTATGATATAATAGTACAGAAAGTTGGCACGTTTCATATATCGGTTAAAGTAGAAAAACCTGTATTTGAAACGTGTCGTGTAACTTATGACTTATTGAATGGGACGAGCGGTATCTTGATAGACAACACGGAAAGTAAAAACTTGAAAATAACTTCAAATAATTATTCTGCGTTGTTTGTGAATAACCTCACCTATAAGCCTAAGAAAGAATTAAAAAACAATAAATTATGAATAAAAGAAGCGATAATGTTAAGTTGAACTTAGGGGATGTGAGAACATCTTGGTTATCTATGAAGCATATTTGTTCTATTCTTGCCGAATGACGTTTTTCTACATCATATGGCAAATAATACTCAACGATATTATTTGAATTTACAGTATGTATCCTAAATATGGTATTTGGATTTTCTTTGAGATATGCCCATTCCATTATTATTTCCATAAAAACTCGCTATTATTTTGCAAAGATACAGATAATTTAGTATTTTTGCAATGTCGTAGTAGACAAAGTTTTTGGAATTAAAGAAAGTGCCTCACTTCTTGTGAAATCGCCAAATCTCTAAAGGAATATACAGAGGCACGGAACAGCTCATATCGGTGGGCTGTTTATCCGTGCGTATATTCAGGTGTTTGGCGATGCCTTCAAGAGTGCATGGGTGGCAGCCCACTTTCTATACTTAATAACATTGTTAAATTCTCCGATAGTCTGCCTAAAGAGAACTCTTGTAAATATCGCTATTATGAAAAGACTTTTTATTACACTGCTTGTAGTTGTTATTGGTAGCTTAACAATGCTTGGACAAACTCTTTCTATTATGAAAATAGGAGAAGAGATTTTGAGTAAGAATAATTTTCTATCAGCAAAACAGATTATTAAGAGCAATAAGATGGATATATTAAAAAATAATCAAACCCAACTTACAGCATCTTTAATGGAGAATGGCTTTAATTCCATTTGCATTTGCGACGTTTTGGCATTTAGTAAAACCAATAAACATATTAAGCTCGTCAGATTTATTATAAATTATGGTTCATCTTTCCATTATCGTTTAACGAAAGATTTAGAAAGTATGAATTATATTAAGATAGGCAGAACTAAGGATGGAATAATTCCTGAAACAGGTGCATATGTTATACAATCAGAATATTCAAAAGATACGTATCATTGTATCGTTAGACATGCTCCAAGCGATGGAACATTTGAAATTAGACTTGAAAGGAAAAAATAATTATTTAGGGTGTCTATTTAGACACCCCATTTCTTTTCCTTTTCTTCAAACATTTAGATACAACTTCTCTAAAATCAACATCCGACTTAATACTCTTCATATATTCTTCAGACATCGTATCAAACGGATTCCATTCTTCTTTCTTTTTGCTCATAACTTCCGAATTAACTGGTTGTATGTAATGTGACCGCCAAGGTGAAGAAAATAGTCTCCAAAGCGTTCATTCTCTTTAACCTTGCGGGTGTTGTATCTGAAAGAAAACTCGTCAAAGTATCTTTGCAAGTGTTTCCTGCTAAGATAGTTGTAAGTTCCTATGATAGCTCGTTTGCAGTAGTTACTCCAGAAAGCCTCAATGGTATTCGTATAAACCCCACCATTAGCAACGTAAATACCATGTCCGTGGTCAACAACAGCATGCCTATATACTTTTTGAACAGTCTTGTAACCAACCCACTCGTCCATATAGAGCATTGCATTTCTTTCTACGTTCCTAAGTATCGGAGCTGTAAGCTGTTTGTAAGATGTATTCCGAACGACTTTGCAAATGACTCTGCCACCACGTTCAAGCATACCTAATACAGGAACTTTATCAACAAAAGACCTACCTTGGCATTTCTTAGCTTTCTTATTCCAATGACGGTTCTTGTTCTTTCCGCCAACAAACGTCTCGTCAAGTTCTACTTCACCTGTAAGTTTATCCGATGTCCGTTTTGTAAAAGTCTCACGTATGCGCTGCGTCAGGAACCATGCTGTCTTCTGTGTTACGTGTATGTCTTTGGCGAGTTGCATGGAAGAAACACCTTTCTTATTGGAAGTAAGCATATAGATAGCCATAAACCATTTTCTTAATGGTAGTTTCGAACTTTCAAAGATAGTTCCAATCCTTGCGTTGAAGTTCTTACCAGAGTTCTTACATCTGTATGAGCCGTCATTTCTCTTATATACTTTTGAGGCAGGGTCGAAAGGAGAAATGACATTTCCATTCCAGCGGATTTGCTCAAGAAATCTAATGCAGGACTTTTCTGTTGGAAATGCTGCCCGCAAATCGAACAGGGAATTGAATTTCAATGTAAAGTTTCTCATATTCCAAAGCGTTTTGTTCTTTGGAATGAGTAACTTTGATGACTTTGGGAAATATGGTAAATTAGTGTTTAATACGTTAATATTTTTAGAGCGTTATCTCTATTTGAACATTATAAAGCCTTTGCGAAAAGGGATTAACATAAACTTTCTTAAAGATTATTTTACTCAAAGTTTATATAGAAGAATGGCTGCAAAGACGATGTTATTTAGGAAGTGGTGTTTATCAATACCATGTTCTGTCATCTAAAATAAAACGTAGTTTCTATGAACGATAATATTACTTAAACACCTTACGGTATACAGCTACTACCGACCATCCATGTTCAGACGAATAGTCGAAGTAACTGTATTGGAACACTAATCTATATTTCAAGATGTATTAAAGTAATTGTTCATAGAAAACTACGTTTTCTTTACTTATAGCAGATAAGAAGAGTAAGCTGATAGAAATTAACAAAATATAAGATAAAAATGGACGTGATTGCAAGAAATAGGGTAATGTCGTATATAGTCACCTTTTGTAATAAGGCAAATATTGTGTACCTTTGCCCTGAGGTTAATTGTTTATACATATCAAATACAAAGATAATTAATCTTGGGGAGACTTTAGGTCTCCTCTTTTGTTTTTTTTGCTCTTAGGGGGCGCGGCCCCCTGCCGCAGGGCAACCCTCGGTGTTTTTCATAGTTTTTGTAAACTATTATTTACCGAGAGTATTCGCATTTACTAATTGAATGTGCGAAATTTTAGACGTGTTAAGATGAAAAAGTATTCTGTGTCAGGAAATGAATAAAACAGACAGCCAAGAAACTCTTGGCTATCTATTTGTTTACCATATAACCTCGGTTCCTCCACTAAATCTATACGAAATAAGTCCACGTATTTAATGGAAGAACCTTTATTTCAGTTAAGTTGATTCAACTCTCCAAAGTTTCTCTCCATATATCCTTCAACTCTCTTTCGTATGTTGCTGCATGCGGAATGTGTATCCTCTTTAAATATTTACCTAATTCTGCAGGCTGCTTTTTAAGCAAATAGTACTCTATTAGATAAGCAATCAAAAAATTTTTATAGTAGGGTAGTTCAGTAATGGTTTTAGGCTTTTCCTCATCACTTAGCTCTTCCCCTTCAGGATATTCATCCTCATCCTCAAAATCATATTTCATTTTTCCTTCAACAAAAGAAACTATTTCCGTCATGTATGAGTTAAGTAAAGATTCTAAATCTTCTATTTCAATTCGTGCGGCTATTAACATTTCTTTGTCATAATCTAACAATACAAAAGGGATAGTACTATCAATCTCTATATTGCTTTTTTCTTGTATGCTTCTCAGGAGAAATTCATAATTTTCCCCGTTAATAAATTCATTTACTTTATTCATATTTACCAAGAGTTTGTTCCTTTAATCACTTTTATTAATTTATATCCAGTATGTCTATAGGAATCCATCGAAGCGTGTCCCCATGGGGTTGCTTTTGTCAAATTCCATGCTTTGTTTGCAGCCTGACCTCCGCCTCGTTGGGGAAGAAACTTGTGATGTAACTCCATAGAAACATCCTTCACACTTATCTTACCTGTCTTGGGATTCAAGACCTGTATTGTCATTCTGGGAGCTTTCCCCTTTTCCATTCTTGCTAAGTTATTCGAAGAGTACAAATGAGGATTATCTTTTGCCTCTTGCTGCCAAAACTTTTTTCTTGCTGTACTCCAACATTCTAAGCCGAGAATATCAAAATCAATATTACTATCTTTAGAATAGGCATATAGGTTAAAGCCTGTTCCTACCAGCCTTATCGGGTCTTGACTGATGTAATTACCAATCCTTGGATCATAGTAGCGGAAGCGGTTGTAATAGAGTCCAGTCTCATCATCCTCATACTGACCTAACTGGCGGAAAGGAATGAACTTCCTGCTGCCGTGGAGGTTGCGGAGATTACCATAAATATCATAGTCAGCCTGCCAAACAACATTACCTTTATCATCGTATACTTGAACGGGACGGCCGATGTAGTCGCTGATGATGCTGTAATGCCTGTCACCAACTATCTTGGCTGTTGGGACATAGCTGTCACTGTCGTAAACCCACGTGATGAGATTCTCAACTGGTTCTGGTCTGTCAAGTGTGACCTCACCTGTTTCGGTAACAACCGTGTTCGGACGGTCAGCCTCGGCATAGTCCCACTCGTGCAGGATGACATCACCATCCCAGAGGTAGCGATATACTCGTCCGTCAAAGACCTTCTCAATGCGTCTGCCTAAAGCATCATACCTGAACGTTACAGTTTTGCCGTCAGGCCGTGTTACACTCCTAAGCATACCATTGCCCTGCCACGTATAGGCATAATCACCGTTCTGCCAAGCAAGGAACTCATCCCGTACCTCCGCATTACGCAATGGTTCCATCCTGCGCATGGTCTTCAGCACAAGGTTGCCATGGCTGTCATAATAATACCGCCACTTCTTGTCCTCACGCAGCTGTCCACCACGACCATAACTCCTGTCCGTTCGGTCAGGGCTATCATACACATTACCCATTGCATCTGGGTTACGCCACTGACAACTTCCGTCACCATATACAGCCCCTGACAGAGAACCGAAGGTATCATAATCGTAACGGATACTTCTGCGGTTTATTGTGTCAAGCGTCTGCAGAAGACGAAGATTATCACCCCAAAGGTATGACTTATCGAGCAGTGTTCGCCCATTATGCCGGACACGTTGATGCGCAGGACGGCCAATATTGTCATATTGCATAGTATTCTCTACACAACCAGACATTATGCGTGAAGTTTCACGCCCGAACCTATCGTATGCTATATTCGCTTCCCAAGGCTTCCTCTTTCCTGACATACCAGCTGATATGTGGTTGACAGTGCCTTTTATATCATATCCGTAGGTAATACTTCCTCCTAAGGCACTGACGATATTTGAAAGTCGGGAACGCTCATCATACTTATGCTCCACTGTACGCCCGTCCTGGGTTTCCTTTATGACCTGCCCCAAAGCATTACGCCCGAACTCCGTCACGCTGTCTCTGTTGTACGCTTTGGTGAGCCGTCCTGCCTTATCGTACTCCCAAGCCTCCCAGCTACCATCGGTATACTTGTTATAGGTAAGCCGTCCGGCCTGGTCATGCTGATGATGCACAGCCGTACCATCAGGTAGCTGTGTAGTAATCACCGTGCCGTCAAGGTTCTCTACAGGTCAATCATTCAGCACATGTAGGCACACCTTTGTTTTCCTGCTGCGACATAAGAACTATAATATGTTTTTCATTAACAATTATATTTATATGTTCAGCCATTGAAAAATATTACCATATTCTTGAGTTTTTATTAACTATTTGCATTATTCCCGTCCTTATATCAACATAATAATCTGCACCTAACCAGTTGTGGGCTATAATTCTTTCTTTATCAAAAAAATCAATATTTGTAAAAGGTGAGTCCAATGAGGGATTTACATCTTTTATTTGCCATATTAATTCCCCTTTTTTGTTTTCTCCAACTATGTTTCTATTACATTTACATTTAGTTGGGACATTATATAATTTAATAATGACGAAATCAAAACATAATTCTTTTTTTATATCTAATTTTTTGACACTTGTTTCTTGAAGATTAGTCATGTTTTGTATATTTATATTGTTAATGATAACTCTTAATCTTTTTAGTATTTCCGAAATTTTCATTAGGGATGCGTTCCAGTAATTGAAACTGTTTTGCGTTCATATCTACACCTCCAAATTCTGGAAGAGGATTAACTTTACCAGACCTCATTCGAGTTCCAGCAGGTACAGTTACTGTAGAAACATGGGTTGGTGTATCGGGCAAATTAAACTTGGCTTTTATTTGTTCGGGAGACAAGCCACGTATCGCAGCTTCATGCATCATCCATGGGCCACATTTATTTTCAGCACCATGAACCCTTACAAAAACTTCATCACGCATTGTAGTAAATTCTGTTACCTTTGCGTTAGGTTTATATGGTGGTGAATAGCCTGGCATTGTGGCATTTGCATCTGCCCCTGTTGAAATAACAACATTTGTAGATCTGCCTTCAACAGTTAGTCCTAGTTGGTCTTTCTGTATATTCGTGTCACAGACAAAGGCGTACAACGTAGGGTTTCCTCCTGCCAACCTTATAGGGTCTTGGCTGATATAAGTACCAATCCTCGGGTCGTAATATCTGAATCTGTTGTAGTAGAGGCGAGTTTCCTCGTCCTCATACTGACCTAACTGGCGGAAAGGAATGAACTTCCTGCTGCCGTGGAGGTTGCGGATATTACCATAAATATCATAGTCTGCCTGCCAGACAATATTACCATTATCATCGTATGCTTGTACAGGACGACCGATGTAGTCGCTGATGATACTGTAATGCCTGTCACCAACTATCTTGGCTGTAGGGACATAGCTGTCACTGTCGTAAACCCACGTGATGAGATTCTCAACTAGTTCTGGTCTGTCGAGTGTGACCTCACCAGTCTCGGTAACAACCGTGTTCGGACGGTCAGCCTCGGCATAGTCCCACTCGTGCAGGATGACATCACCATCCCAAAGGTAGCGATACACTCGTCCGTCAAAGACCTTCTCAATGCGTCTGCCTAAAGCGTCATACTTGAACGTTACTGTCTTTCCGTCAGGCCGTGTTACGCTCCTAAGCATACCATTGCCCTGCCACGTATAGGCATAGTCACTTGTCTGCCAAGCAATATGCGTGCCACTTTCCTCCGACACCTCGTGGTTCGGTGCTGTGTCAGTCCACGACGTGGAGTTATCAGGATAAGATTACCCTCCACATCATAGAGATAGCCATAATGGCGATCACGACTGTGGAAGACATTGTTCATATAATCATAGCTTTAAACCTATGTGTACAGCAAACCAATTATTACATTACTTTATATCCAAACTAAAAAACTTTTTATAGATATTACTTTCCCAAGAAAACACTATTCGGAAAATCACTCTGAACAGTGAGAGAAACCTTATTGCTCACTAAAAGGATATTAAGAATATTTCATTTTCATATTAGATGACAGTTCGTTACTCTGTCCTATCCCCATACAGTTGTTTTATATGCTCTAATATTGGCTTTACGTTTTTAGTCTGATCACCTATCTTAACTGTACCGTTATCAATGCCGACCAAAATCTGGTATGCAGAGAATATTTTTCCTTTCTTGAACGGGTCTAAGCCCAAATCAAGAAGCTTGATGATATTCGGAGTATAGTCTATGTCATGTGAGAGGGCGTATCCAAGCAGGCCAGGCTCTACCTTAATATTGATGTTGGGGATTGTAAGCAGATAATCAAACATCTCATAGTTTTTTGACAGAATACAGTGGTGGAGTGCTACATAACCATTCAAGTCTGGTTTATTTATATCTGCACCTAATTCGATCAATTTCTTCGCATATTCGTTAGCAAAGGGGCAATCTTCAACTGGGTTTCTAAAGGCAATAATGCAATTGATAAGAGCGGAGCGTCCAAACTCATCAACAGAATCAAGTCCACTATGCTCTTCTAAAAAGACTTTGAATCTGTCAAAATCATAGTTATGACTAATAAGCTCAACAATTTCTAATCGGCTAAAATCATTTTTTTTATTTATTTTATTCTTTTTCATAATCTAATAAAATAATTTAATTACGACTTACAACTTACAATATTATTTTTCATTTCACCATTTGTTTGTGTTAATGGATTAGCTTTTGCTTCTCTGACATGTGACATATTCGTATGAGGATCTTCTATTTGATAAATAGCAGGATTATTCATAAGGTCATTAAATTCTTTTTGAGTCATGCCTTTCTTTTCTGCATACTCTTTGTAATATCTATATTCATGTCCTTCTTTGTGCCCTAAATGATACTCGCCGTCACCCAATGAATAATTACGTCTCTTTCCTCCTTCTATGGCAATAGCATTATCCATGCCATCCACAGTATCGTAAAAACGCCCATCAATAATAGTCCCACTCTTTTCTATCGCTATTCGTGTTTCCTTACGAATATAAGGACGATGTAAATAAAGTCCAAATATGTCAAACCAAACATTACAATCCCTCACATACCCATACAGCGTTGGATTATTTCCCATCAACCTTATCGGGTCTTGGCTGATGTAATTACCAATCCTCGGGTCATAATAACGGAAGCGGTTGTAGTAGAGGCGAGTCTCATCGTCCTCATACTGTCCTAACTGTCGGAAAGGAATGAAGTCACGAATGCCTTTTATGTTTCGAAGGTCACCATAAATATCATAGTCAGCCTGCCAAACTACGTTACCATAGCTGTTGTACGCTTCCACTGGGCGACCCATATAGTCGCTGATAATCGTGTAGCGTTCACCATTATGTATCTTTGCCACAGGAACGTACGAGCCTTCCTCATATACCCATGTGACAAGGTTCTCTACTGGCTCATCGCCTAACATACGGATACGGCCAAACTCGTCGATGCTATGCTGCGGGCGGTCCTTCTCCTCATACTGCCACTCCTGCACCATCACATTGCCGTCCCAGAGGTAACGGAAGACGTGACCGTTGAAGAACTTTGCCGTGCGACGCCCAAGAGCATCATACTCGATATGTTCTCTTTGTCACGTGTCTTATTTTATTTATCTAAATTCATTATAGATAAACTTGCAAGCATCGTTCTCTATTTTAAGGGACACAAACTCATTTTGATTAACATGTTCATCAATATATTACTTTCCACGTGCTATAGACTTCAACTAAGAAATAGTATCTCACGTAGTAATAGAGCCTTCTAAAGGGTATGCGTGGGACGAAACACCCATAGAGTGTAGCTTTTTAGCTAACTCATTTTTTTCATTATATTTCTTTTAGTCTACCGCAATTAACGAGTGCTTTTATTTGCACAGGTTTTTATACTGAGTTCCTAAACCAATTTGACCAAATGTAGGTGTAATCGTCATTTTTCCACTTCAAATGGCTTTAGAATCTCATAGACACAGTATTCCTTACTTCATAATAAATGGAATAAGAAAAACTATTCAAGTTCTAATACCAATGTTTGTGAAATATCTTTAAAACCTCCTCTTCCCTCATCTGCATCTATTAAGATATTACCACAATGGCATGAACCAGATTTCATAGAAGGGATAATTGTATGACAATTTAAACATAAATAAAACAAGTTTTTCCCTTTGGGTAAGCCTCCGTTACCTTGATACTCTAAAATTTTGATGTTTCTTTCTTTCATCTTTAATTATATTTCTTTTATAAATCCATGATCAATATAATACTGAATAGATTCAGGCAACTGGTGCTGTATACCAAGTCCTTCTTGCCCAAACCAAGGCTCTGCTGGACCACTACGAACGTTATCTATAGATTTTATAACTTCATACTGATGATATTCTTTCTTTATACTTGAGCTCGGTAAAGATCTTTGAGTAAAAGGCGTTCCTGCATCAGCGACAAAGTTTCCACCAGGATGCCCAAACCTATCAACCTTATGCCCAACATCTAAAGAACCTATTTTATCTTTCCCCTTGACAAATCCAAAATTATCTGGCCAGCCAGGATCTTTTGCAAAAGTTCCATCAGGGTTACGCCAACGTCCTTTTTTATCTTCATATACTTTTGCTGTATTTGATTTCTTACATTTCAATCCAAATACATCAGCCCACTTATTCAAATCCCCCACATACCCATACAGCGTTGGATTATTACCCATCAGTCTTATCGGGTCTTGGCTGATGTAATTACCAATCCTCGGGTCATAATATCTGAACCTGTTGTAGTAGAGGCGAGTCTCATCGTCCTCATACTGTCCCAACTGTCGGAAAGGAATGAAGTCACGGATACCTTTTATGTTTCGAAGGTCACCATAAATATCATAGTCAGCCTGCCAAACTATGTTACCATAACTGTTGTACGCTTCCACAGGGCGACCCATATAGTCGCTGATAATCGTGTAGCGTTCACCGTTCTGTATCTTTGCCACAGGAACATACGAGCCTTCCTCATATACCCATGTGACAAGGTTCTCTACTGGCTCATCGCCTAACATACGGATACGGCCAAACTCGTCGATGCTATGCTGCGGGCGGTCCTTCTCCTCATACAGCCACTCCTGCACCATCACGTTACCATCCCAGAGGTAACGGAAGACGTGACCATTGAAAAGCTTTGCCGTGCGACGCCCAAGGGCGTCGTAGGCGAACGACACTTCCTTGCCGTCGGGGCCCACCACGCGGGCGAGCATGCCGTCGCTTTGCCAGCCTGTGCCGTAGGCGCAGAAAGTGATGCCAAGCTCTGTTTCGAGCCGCTCCTTATCAATCGGGGCGACAATGCCGCCACGCGAAACCGTTTATCTCTAACTATAATCGAAAATTAGCTATATACACCTTTGCGAATTGTTCTATTGTCTTATCCGAATAGCTACCACCTTTTGCATACGCTAAGTCCATGATTTCAATTGTCAATTTATCTAGTTCTTTTGAATCCACAACAATAGAATGTTTTCTTAATTGACGTTCTATGACACGTTTGCATCTTGCAATGTCATTACTTGTAGCGTAGGGTATCATAATTAATGTAAATCTAAATGTTCAATTTTATCTTCTTTTATTTCTTTATGAGTAATTGCTTGTGTAGCACCTCCTTTACCAAATTCAGGGAAATCCTTTGTTATTGGTTCTAAATAATCAGCCTTTCCCCATTTTCCCTTAGGAATTTCAATATCATCTACTATTTGTAACGTATCGAAACTAGCTTTCACTGATGCATATTTTGATGCCTGCTTTGGTACACATTTGTTTTACTCGTTTAAGAATATAGTCTTTTTCCTTTCTTGAAATATGTGAATCAAACCTCTTCTTATACCTAATATATCCTTTTCCTATTCCTGTCTTATCATCAAATTTTTCAAAATATTCGATGTTGTCTAAAGACTTCTCTTTTTTATAATCTTGATACAATTTGATATAAGATGAATATATGACAAAGTCGCACTCATCTGAAGATACCATTTCTGAATCAATATAGTAAGAAATTCCCGTAGAGGTTACATACTCAATACCTCCACGTCTTAATAGTGCCAAGAACTCTCCATTTTCTCCCCTTACCGTGTACTTTTCTTTATCCATAGCCTATTAATGATGAATTTGTTTAACTTTTATATTGCCATCTGCATCAATCTTATGTTCAAAGACGGGAATTCCTTTTTTCTTTAAAATAGGTAACTCATCTTGTTCCCAAACGCTATTTGCTCCTCTATATTTAGGCTCATAAATAAAGACATGAGCTTCACCTACAGTACTTCCTGCAAAGTCTTTAGAGGTTTTCTGCCATAAAGGTTTAGCTTCTGTCTCCCAATCTAAATTTTTAGTCCATTCTTCCAAGGCTTGACCGTGAGGGGTCATTTCTAAAATGGTGTCACCCTTTTGTTTTGCAAAAATCCTAGCAGCATTTTGAGCATCCACACCACC
>FLSC01001982.1_pt2 | contig 13544 bp, 9 predicted proteins | sample 1550561 | NCBI WGS metagenome assembly FLSC01 (sample SAMEA4031775, study PRJEB14383) | metagenome | biome: human; feature: oral; material: saliva | place: Philippines | collected 2014 | reverse complement strand
CCGCCCGCGAGCCGTCCGCGCCGCGAGCTTCGCTCGGCGCGTCGTCTCGAAGCCCGGCCAGGCCCTGCCACCGCCCACCGGCACCGCAGCCAGGCCCCGCATGATTTCTGGTATTGCTACGTTGCCCCACGGGTGTTCCAGGCCCCTCCGGCACCCTCCACACCAGCGGCGCTCGGCATGCTGACGTACGGTTTAGCGCATCGTCCCGCTGCGGCATCTGATCGGGCACATATCCACGCATTCACTTGTTACCGATGAGGCGTTACACCCGATCCGTAGGCATTACACCCCTTCTGTTCGGGTGCAGCGCCACGTAACGGGTGCAGCGCCTCCGATCATGTGTATGACCCTTGCGACCGCCGTCGGGATGCCCCCGTGTGAAACCGCCGATTCGGTCCGTCGCAGGCCTGTGTTGGAACCGCCCACAAGCGCTGTGCCGATGCGGGGATCGATGCTTGGTATGGCGCTAATAACTCAGTCACCCAGGCTCTCAGTCGCACTAAGTCTTCATAATCCGGCCAGGACACCCGATAGATCGTCCAACCAGCGCTGCGCAGATCATTTTCACGTTGAATCCATTCACGTTTCGCCTGAGCAAAGTCAGCTTCATTCTTTCCGAGCTTTCCGATCCCATCGAACTCAAAAATGATCATGAGACCAGGAATCGCAATGTCTGCAAAGTACTGTCGCCCATTGACAACGATTTCATACTGGGTCACCACTTCGAACGCACAAACGGACTTCACAACCCATAGCAAGGCGGCCTCGGCAGGATTATCACACCCCGGATCAGCGGCTCGGATGAGGGCTGCTGCTCGGCGCGCCGGTATGTTGTCGTTATGTTGACGCCACTCCGTGAGCCTCACGAGCATCTCTGACCGAACCCCCTGTGCCCGATCGCGACACTCTTCCTGCGAAAAGAGGTCAAAGGACGACTGCCTATTCAGCACCATGCAGATCCCCACAAATGCGCTCAGGGACTCAGACCAACAAGCCATACGAACCGCCGCATCGATGACGCCTTCAGCCAGGACGCCACCAACAGTCTGTAGCTCTCTCTCGAGAGGTGATACAACAGACCATCGCACCGCGACCCCGGGTACGAGGACCCCTGCTGCGCGAACCACGCGGAGAGGCTTACTCCCACGCCGAGTAGGAGCCCAGACGTATACGTCCGGATTCGCCTCCCACAGAGGAATACCTCGAGAAGCAAGTGAACTTGCACCAACGAATACTCGATCCCCGCTCCCCAACGCATGGACGGCGAGGAGACGAGCTCGCGCCACTGTTATCCAAGTGCGCCACGGAGTGTCAAGAAGACGCGTGTCTTCGACTCGAACGTAGCATCCTCGCATCACGTGTAAGAAAGCGCCTGATTCTTTTTCCTCATGCGCCATGCGACACGCCTCCGAGGAACGAATGACTGTCAATTGGTGGCTGCTCATATGTGGATTCTCGCAGCCCCACGAGTTGAGATCATCAAGGCGATCAACCCCTGTGGATAACCAGCGACACGAACAAGGGACTGTGGATAGAGTGCGAGGCAGCCTTCCCCCCTGTGCGAGGCAGCCCTCCCCCCTGTGCGGCACAGTCACCTCTGCACACGCCGACCACACTTTCACTTGTTCTGAGGGGCAGCGCACCCGATCCGTAGGCATTACACCCCTTCTGTTCGGGTGCAGCGCCACGTAACGGGTGCAGCGCCGGTGGCTCGCCCCCTGCACACCAGTCCACACGCAACGGCGATAACGCGGAAGTATTCCTGAAGCACGTCGGCAATTATGGAGGCCAACCTCAACAACGATCCCATGCCTCACACCGCCCAGCTGACGGTCATCACAGTTGCCTCAGTACTTTCTCAACGGGTGATCGATCACAGGGGCATCGGACAACACACGGTTGGCTCCAGCACTCATGGCTTCCGCCGCATAGAGGTCGTCAGCCGAGCGACAGCTGGAACGAACACGCCCTTCGAACCTTCGGTTGCGAGTCTCGGCAGTGTCACATCACGCCTGGCGGGTAGACCACCTGAGCCACGCCCCCTCGCACCGCAGGCACCGACCTGGCCGGACCGCGCCTGGACCTCACCCTTGCTCTGCCCGCGCCAGGCCAACGATCTGCGCCGAGGCCGGGGTGCCCGTCACGCGAGCCCAGCGCGCCACGACCGCGTCAACATCCAGCGACGGGTCAACGAGGAGCGCCGTCGACAGCGCTTCTGCCAGCACCCCCGACGTCGCCACCACGCTCACCTGGCGCACCCCCGCACGCGCCGGATAGCCTGTGCGCGGGTCGATAATGTGGTGATCGAGCAGGCGCGAGGAGGGTGCCGCCCCATCGACGTGAGAGGACGCGGTAGCATCGGTCGCGTACACGGGTGTTTCACGAGTTGTTTCACGCAGGGACGAGGCCTGCCCTCTCCCGGTGGGCGCGCCCGGCTCGGCAGCAATAACAGTGGCGTGAGTACGGCCATCAGTGCGAGCCTCAGCAATCACACCATCAGAGCCAGCGCCACCCGCGACGGACCCCTCGCCCGACACGCCACCACTGGCATCACCACCGGCACAGTCCCCACCACCCTGCGCACCGCCATGCACACAGCCACCCGCACCTGTTTCACGCGACGTTTCACGCGCGGCAGCGTTTACTGCGACGCTGCTACCAGCCCCGCCGCTACCATCGACGGGACGAGCGGCATCGCAGTGCTCGGGTGCGTACTCGCGAGCATGATCATCAGCAGAATCAGCAACCCCACGCTCGCCGTCGCGCGCGGCGCCAAGGCCGCCCAGCGGCCCCAAGTTGTCGCCGGACGTTGACAGGGATGCCATATCGCCCACGGGAAGTTCCACGACGCCAGAGACGGCCGTGGGCGCGCCGCGAGGGTCCCGCATGCCAACCCGCCACGCAGAACCGTCGGCGCGAGTCCCAAACACGGACACCGACGACGTCCCCACCGACACGAGGACGCCGCGCGCCCCCATAGACACCGCGAGATCGCGGCATGCATCGGCCGTGTATCCTTTCGCAATCCCGCCGAGGTCCACGCGCGGACTCAGCGCGTCACGCCCCTGATCGCCTGGAAGCACAGCCGCGCCCGTATCCGTCTCGCAGCCCACCAGCGCACGCGCGCCCGAGGCATCAACGCGTGCCGCGTCTTGAGCACCGCCGGAACGAGTGGCACCGGCCCTTCCCCGCCCTAACGCGCCTTCACGCTGATTATCGCGGGTACCGTCGCCTGGCACGCAGCGCGCGCCAGGCCCTGCGGCATCGGTCCTGCACGCAGAGTCGTCAACGCTGCGCAGCGCCCACTGCCTCTCGCCGACGCGCGATAACGAGCGCCACGACGAGGCATGCACCGCCGCCTCGACGACACGAGCAGACGGCGCGGGAGGTAACGGCGCACCCGCGACGAAGGCGGCCCGCATGGCCCGCACGTCCCACGCGGCAACGAGCGGCCCGACCAGCGGATTGAACGCTCCCCCGGTCGCCTCCGCGAGCGTCAGCGCGTCGCGCAGCAGCCGGTCGGTTTCTTCGCTGACGACGAGGCCTGGGCTGACCCCCGCATTAGAGGTTCCTTCGCGGGATGGTTGCGGGCGGTGACAGGAGGCATGCGGTGCATCAGAATTCTTGGTTGTGTCGGAGGACGTAGCGGACGCTCCAGCGGCTGTGGGGTCACCGCTCCCATGCGTGCCCCTGATCGTGAGAGTCCCTGAATCTGGCACGCACGAGGTATCAACGCGGAACGCAGCGTTGAGCCGCGATATCTCCGAGGAGGGCCGGAACACGCTCCACAGATCTTCGTGACGCGCCACGACCTCGACGAGAGCGTTCACGATAGCCATGCCCTCGCCGCCCCACCCGATGATGTCGACACGGGTGCCCATCGCTGGGAAGGAAGAGCGCCACATCGGTGGGACGGAGGGAACCGCAGCCCCCTCATGAGCAGCGACACCGGTGTGCGATTCCTCTGCGGTGCCCGGCGCGCCGGAGACGCCGCGAGAATCGGTGGCCGCATCGCCGCACGTCTCAGCCGCAGTATGCGACGCACCCGCCGCGCGAGCAGACCCCGGGAACATAGCCACGGCCTCGTCCCCCGAGCCGCCCGCAGAGCGCACGGCACCCACGGAACCCCCAGAGCGCACAGGACCCACAGAGTCCACGGCACCTACAGACACCGCAGAGTCCACGCAGCCCACGGCGCGCACGGGCTCAGCTGTCGGAGCCGTCGACGTCGCTGTCCTTCATGGAGTCGTTGAGGCCGGGGATGTCGATGTCGTCGGCGCCGTCCGGGGAGACACCCTGGGCGGCGGCGATGGCGCGGATCGCGGCCTGCACGAACTGCTGGTGGGCGACGGTGGCACCGGTGATGACGTCGACCTTGGCGGGGTCGCCGACCTGGGTGAGGTTGTCGGAGTACTCCTGGTAGGAGGCGACGGCGGCCTGTGCCTTCTTGTAGTAGTCCTCGTTGAAGACTTCGCCCGACGAGCTCTTGCCGTATTCGGCACCTTTGTCGGTGCCGTCGGCGAGCGTCGTCTCGTAGGAGGTGGCTGTGATGCGCCCGCCTTCGACGGTGATGGTGATGGTGCCGATGGAGCCCTGGTCGTCGGCGTTGGACTGGGCGGTCCAGGTGCCGTCGCTGAGCGGCTTGCTCATGTCGAGGCCGGTGGTGGGCGTGCAGGCGGCCAGGACGGTCGCGCCGAGCGCGCCGAGGACGGCGAACGAGGCCGGGGCGACCCAACGGGATCGGGTATCGAGCGTGGTGGGCGTGGTCATCGCACCTTGTCCTTTCCGCTGCGCGCGACACCATCGCGGCCAGGCAGAACCAGTCCGGAGGCGCGCTGTTCAAAATCGTGGTCGTGCCACGTTTCCTTGACGACTTTACCGTGGTCGAGCCGGATTTCGCGCTGGCCCTGTTCGGCGACGAGCGCGTCGTGTGTGACGACCATGAGGGTCGTGCCGTCCTGGTGGAGCTGGTTGAACAGGTCGAGGACGATTTCCTCGTTGGTTTCGTCCAGGTTGCCGGTGGGTTCGTCGGCGAGGACCAGCTTGGGGTAGTTGATGAGGGCGCGGGCCACGCACACGCGCTGCTGCTCGCCGCCGGAGAGCTGGCGGGGCAGGTGGCTGGCGCGGTCGGCCAGACCCACGCGGTCGAGAGCCTCGAGGGCTTCCTTTTCGTCGGGCATCGAATGGTAGTACTGCGCGACCATGACGTTCTCGAGGGCGGTCAGGTGGCCGATGAGGTGGAACTGCTGGAAGACGAGGCCGATCGTGCGGCAGCGGACCTCGGTGAGTTCGTCGGCGGTCAGGTCGGAGATGTCGTGCCCGTCGAGCATGACGGTGCCCTTGGTGGCCGTGTCCATGGCTCCGACGATGTTCATGAGGGTCGTCTTGCCGGAGCCGGAGGGGCCGACGATGGAGACCCACTGGCCGCGCGGAATCTCCAACGACACGTTGTCGAGGGCGTGCAGGTCGCCGTAGATCTTGGAGACGCTCTCCAGGCTCAGCAGCGCGTCCGTGGAGGCCGACGAGGCCTGGGCGGCCTCGGACGCATCGGCGGCGGTGGGGGTGTCGGGGGTAGTCATGGTGGCTCTCTCATTCTCCGCGCAGGACGAGCGCGGGATCGACGGCCAGTGCGCGGCGCACGGGCGGGAGGCAGGCGAGGACGGCAATGAGGATGGAGCAGGCGACCGTGCCGAGGAGGATCACGGGGTGCAGCGAGATGGACCGGTGGAACACGGAGGTGGAGATGAGGACGGCGAGGCCGTAGCCGGCCCCGGCACCCAGGACTCCTCCGATGAACCCGAGCATGACGCCCTCACCCATGAACTCGCGGGTGATGGATCGGGCGGTTGCGCCCAGGGCCTTGCGCAGGCCGATCTCGTTGCGGCGCTCGGTGACGACGGCGATCATCGTGGTGGATACGCCGATCATGGTCAGTGCCAGGACGATGACGGTGATGACGATGAGCAGGGACCTCAGCATGGTGAGGACGCCCGCGTCGGACTGGGCGAGACGTCGCACGGTCTGGGCGTGAATGTCAGGGTTTGCAGCGTTCATCGCGTCCGCAACGGCGCTGAGCTGTTCGCCTTCCAGGGTGATCGAGTACTCGGCGAGCGACACAGTGCCGCTGGCCCCGGTCAGCGCGTCCATGTCCGAGGTGGACATGTACACGTAGCCGTCTTCGTTGCCTCCGGTCTTGAGGATGCCGGACACGGTCAGGGTGACGGTCCTCGGATCAACCTTGAGGGCCGAGGCCTGCGCCCCGGACTGCGCGACAGCCTTCGACGAGGCGCTCGCGTCCAGTTGGCTGATTGTGATCGTGTCTCCGGCCTTGACGTCGATGGTCGAGGCAACCTGCTCGCCCACGAGGACCTGGCCCGAAGCCTCGGGCCACTCCCCGTCCACAAACCAATACGGGTTCATGGCATGCACGGCACCCAGGTCTGCCCCGCCCGCGACGTAGGGCTGGTCGTTGATGGTGACGGTCTCGTAATCAAACGCGGCGGATCCGACCAGAGCGCTCGCGGGCACCTGAGCGGTCGAGGTGGCCACGGCCTCGTCCGTGAGGACCCCATCACCAGCGGGCGTAACGACGAGGTTCGCGCCGTAGGAGCGGATCTCGCGGGCCATCTGCGCGGGCACATCCACCGCGATAGTGACGAGGCCGGACAGGGTCGTCGCGCCGATGGCGACGGCGAGAATCGCGATGAGGACGCGGGAGCGGCGGCGCAGGATGGAGGAGATGACCATCCGCCAGAACATTGCTCGTCTGGACATAAGCATCACCTTCCGTGCAGGACTTCGGCCGCGTTGAGGCGCAGCAGGTAGCGGATCGCCGGGATGGAGGCTCCCAGGACGACGAGGATGACGAGGACGGCGACGAGGCCGACGACGACGGGCGCGAACGCGATGGACGAGTGGAAGACCATGTATCCGATCGCCTGGGCCAGAGCGAGGCCTCCGCCGTAGCCGAGGACCCCGCCGGCCAGGCCCACGATGATCGTCTCCGTGAGGAACAGGGCAATGATCTGTTTATCTTTCGCGCCCACAGCCTTCATGAGGCCGATTTCGCTGGAGCGCTCCATGACGCCGGCGGTCACCAGGTTCGCGATGGCCAGGGCCGAGGCGATGAGAGCCAGGATGGTCACGAGGACCATGAGCAGCTGGGTCTTCTCCAGGATCGTGCCTTCGGACTGGGCGACCTGTCGGACAGGGCGGGCCACGGAGTCCGTCATAACCTCCTCGATCTGGTAGGCGATCGAGGAGACGTAGGCCGTGCAGTACCACGTTTCCTTCTCGGACACGCTCAGCGAGTTCGGGTTCTTCGCGGCCTTGCGGGCCAGGTCATTGTCGGGGGTCGTCAGCGCCGAGACCTCGACGCTTCCGACGGCTCCCTCACGCCCAATGAATGTCTGGGCGGCGGGAAGCTGGATAAAGACGCCGCGGTCGGCGTCGTCACCGCTGGTGATGATCCCGCGCACCGTGAAATCCTGAGAGACACCCTCGCGGGTGAGCGTGAAGGTGTCACCCACGTTCAGGCCGCGCGCCGAGGCGTAGGAGGTCCCAACGATCGCGCCGGTCGCATCATCGTCCGCCGGCCACGCGCCCTGAAGGCCCCACCAGCCGCGCAGCTTGTCCAGGCCGGTCTCGACGCTCTCACCGGTGGCCAACTCGAGGTGGTGGCTGAACCACGTCCCCGTCGTGGGCACATGCTCGCCGCTGGCGTCGGTCGCCGACACGTTCAGCAGCGGCGCAAAGTCGAGAATGTTGTAGGTCCAAAAGATCGTTTTGATGTTGCCCAGCTCGTCCTCGCGCAGGTACGAGCGCGCCTCTGAGGCCTCGCCCGTGTTGTACAGGTCGTCGAGGACGGCCGCGCCCTGAGGACGCACCACAATATTGGCACCATACGACTTGAGTTCCTGGTTGACCTTGTCACCCACGTTGAACATGACGGAGAGCATGGACGTGGCCACACCCGCGCCCAGGGCGACGGTCAGGGCGATCATGAGGTGGCGGTTACCGCGCCTCGTGAGGGCCCCTCGCAGCATTCGGAAAAACACGTGAGTCCCTTTACTTCGCGAAGATGGAGGCCGAGGCCTCAAGCGCCGAAATCGGCACGGTCAGTGTCCCGTTCGAGACCTTGTAGTCAATGGGGATGGGGTTACAGCCACCCTTAAAGCCGATGGTCGCGATGTTCATCGCCACTTCACACAGCTTGCAGATGACCTTGCCGTCCTTCTCGTAGTAGCCGGTGGGGCCGCAGATCTCACACGCATCCAGACCCACACCATAAGAGGAACCGGACTTTTGAACGACGATGAAACGCACCTTCACGCCGCCCGAGGTCGTGTACTCGAAGCGGTGCAGGTGGCCGTCAGAAATGTCGGCCAGGTTGACGCTCACCTGGTCCTCGACGACGCTGTACGACTCGGGGGCGGACAGCTCAACTTCCTGGCTACCGTAGGCGACGCCGACGGTGATGAGCAGCGCGCCGCACAGGTAGCCGATGGCGGCGGTGCCCGCCATGGACTTATACAGGCGCGAGCGGGCACGGCCCAGGCGGCCCTCGGCCGGGTTAGCTCCAACAGTCGGAATGGAGCGCGAGGCCACCCACGTCAAAACAACGACGACGCCCAGAGCCACGGCGGCCACGATGGTGAAAACGGCCTCATTGTTGATGAACCAGGAGATGACTGCCCACGCTTCCTTGGACGTCTTGATCCAGCGCTTCGCCTTGAGGATGCGCACGAACAGCAGCGCGTAGTTCGACAGCAGCGCAGCCAGGATTACGGCTGCCGGCCATACGCGGTTATTCCACGCGCACAGCCGGTACGACACCCACGTCAGGAAACACACGAGCACCCACGCCAGCGCATAACCGACAATCGCGAGCACCATCGGCGTCGAATACAGCTGCACGCCGCCCGACGTCATCATGAGCGCCTGATTCATCGCGGTGGGCACGGCACGGAACAGGGCGAAAGCAATGAAAAGCGCGCCGACCAGACGCACGAGGCCGTCACCGCGCAGGGCGGTCTCCATGGACGAGGCCGCCCGGGCCTCGTCGTCCATCGTGTTCGTCAGGTGGGCGCGCATCCGGCGTGCGCGTACAGCAACCAGAGCGAGGAAAATCAGGGCGAGGGCCACCGCGATCGGCAGCGTATAGAGGCCCACGGTCTGGCGGTTAACAGACTTGGGGGCTTCAACGTTGATAATCGTGAGGACCAGGGAGGACGCCACGCCCACGATGATGCCGCCCCACACGGCCCTCGAGCGCGCCAACTTTCCGCGGCGTCCCCGTCCAGCTGCGGGCATAAAGCGGATGACGGCTCCGACGGCAAGCATCGTCAGCAGCAACGTCAGCGTCGCCTCACTCATCTGCACAAGCATTGGCTTTCCTCTCTCACCAAAGGCACACCGAAGTCATGCGGCTCCGGTGCCGAGTGTAGTCCCCCACGGGGGCACGGGGCGAGGCCAGTGATCCCGGGTGGAACCACGGCCTCGTCCCCGCGTTGCTTACGCGTCGATCACCACGAAACGGCGGTGGGGTCCCACTGCCAATCCGGGAACTCGGCGACGAGGGGCTCGGTCCAGAAACGGCCCTCAACGCCCGTGGTCTTATCGGTGTGCAGCAGCCAACCGCTGGGGGGCTTGATCGTGAAGGTCACGTCGTAGGTGCCGGCGTCGAGCTTGGGCAGGTTCAGGCCGTAGTGCGGGCCGTCAGACGCGTTCATCGGCATGAGCGTGCCCTCCTGGACGGCCGTGCCGGACTTGTCCTTGATCGCGTAGTCGACGGTCAGGCCGGGGACGAAGTCGCCCGCGCCGTAGCCAAGCTTGTTGTCAGCGGCGGCGGAGACGTCGGCCTCAATGTGCATCGAGGACTCGGCGGCCGGGGTACCCATCTCGGGCTCCATATCGACGGGCTGGAAGTAGACGCCGCCCACGACGAGCGGGCCGACGTGAACATCGTCACCCAGGGGCTGCTCCTCGAAGCCAGCGTCCTCGCCGGGCGCTGCACCCTCGGAGGCCGAGGTGGAGGTGGAGGTGCCCGTCTTGGAGGCGGACGAGGAGGAACCGGCGGAGCAGGCCGCCAGAGTACCTGCGAGTGCCAGCGTGGCCAGGGCCGCGCCGACGCGGAACAGAGAACGCTTCATATGATGATCTCCTGTGCGTGTTGGTTGGGTAAAACGTCGGTGTCGCTCGAGAGGAGTCAGTCCTCAGCCCGCGACTGGGCGGCGGCCTCGCGGGCGAGGCGAGCTTTTCCGAAGAAATAGAGACCGACGATGATGACGAGAACGATGGCTTGCGCGGCCAGGTTCTCCACTCGGGGGTAGATCCCCAAGAGGTCAATGGTGGGGAAGCCGGAGATGGGCGTCAGAGACACGACGTCCGCCTCCTGCAGTTCCCCGATACCAGAACCCGTGAACGTGAAGGCCATGAAAGCCATCAGCAGCGAGGTAATGGTGAAGAAGGGGCGCAGCGGGATGCGAACCGCCGCGAACTGGATGAGCAGGTAGATGACAACGAGGGCCACGAGGCCGACCGCCAAGCCGATCCACACGTAGTGGACCTTGTCGCCCGCGGCGGCGACGATCGGGACATAGAAGAGGATCGTCTCGGCACCTTCGCGCAGGACCGCGAGGAAGGAAATGAAGGCGAGGCCCAGCAGGGAGCCGCTGCTCAGCGACGCATCCGTCTGCTTCCTGATGTACTCGTCCCAGGCCTTGTTGGACGACTTGTTGATCATCCAGTTGGAGACCCAGATGAGCATGACGACCGCGAAGAGCGCAGCGAAGCCCTCGAGGAGTTCCTGGTTCGCGCCCGCCAGGGAGGTGACGTAGCTGAAGAGGACGGCCAGGCCGACGGACAGGGCGAAAGCGAGCGCCACACCGCCCCAGACGATGGGGGTCTTGTTCTTGTGTCCGGCCTTGGCCAGGTAGGCCAGGACTGCGGCGACGACAAGGATCGCCTCCATGCCCTCACGCAGGATCACGAGGAGGGAGGGCAGGAACTGGGCGAGCCACGGGGAGGTGCCCGAATCCTGAGTGGCCTTGCCAGTGTAGCCGTCGAGGCTGTTGGCATCCTCGCGGATGTAGTTCGTCAGCGTCGCGAGGTGCTGGTCGACCGCCGCCGAATCATCATCGGTCATGGCCTTCTTGAGGAGAGAGAACTCCATTTCGACCTGGGAGACGCGCGAACCGGAGATACGGCTCATGACCTGCTTCTCCATGCCGGTGATCTCGTAGTGCTTGTAGTAGGCCTCGTTGACCTTGTCCTTACCGGCCTTGGCGTCGCCGCCCTTGTAGGCGTTGGCACCGTCATTAAGGATGCCGTTGATAGTCTTGGCGACCTCGCCCCACGCGCCGGGGCTGTAGTCGTCCGACGAGGCCTGGGAGGACGTACCGGGGGCTACACCATCCAGGGACGCGGCGTCTTCAACGATGTACTGCTTGAGGGTCGTAGCATGACTGTCGACGCCCGGGCTATCACCGTCCGTCATGGCCTTCTTGAGGAGGGAGAACTCCATTTCGACCTGAGAGACACGCGAACCGGAGATGCGGGCCATAACCTGCTTCTCCATACCGGTGATCTCGTAGTGCTTGTAGTAGGCGTCGTTGACCTTATCCTTGCCGCCCTTAGCGTCGCCCGCCTTAAAAGTGGACACGCCTTCGTCGATGAGGCCGTTGATCGTCGTCGCGACGTCGCCCCACGTCTGGTTGGCCGCGCGCGACGGCACAGCGACAATCGCCACGACGAGAGACGCCATGACCAGGGCGATGAGAAGACGAATAGACCGCTGGACAACATGATCTGCGCGAGCACGAAGCGCTGCCATCGCTTGCCTCCTGATGGACCGGCGTGATGGGCGCGCCGGGTTGATGAAATTCCTATCAAGCAGCGTAGCCACATCTGTGCCAGGACGATAGTAGTCCGATTAGGTTCTCCTAAATTGCAACCCCGTCGTAACGTTATTTAGCGCCCCCTCGCACTCACCTTCTGGGACCAAAGGCCCGCAATTATTGTTTAGTGACACGATGCCATAAACGCGCTTGCTTGCAGCGATTAGTCAACGTCACCACTCCCCCGCCAGACGCCGTTCTATTTCAAAGTCTGTCAGAATATCCCCGCACCATCACTCATCGACAGGAAGCAGGCAACAGCCCGTGACCACCGACCCTCGCCCCACCGAAATCTCCCTTTCGCCACAAACACCGACCGAATTCCCCAGCCCCCTGCCTATCGTCACCACGACGACGTACGCCACCCCGGCCTCGTCCCCCACGCGCCCCACCCGCACCGACTGGGGGCGCATCGCGATCTTCGGGATCCCCTACGCAGCGTTCTTCCTGGTAGGAGTGCCGACATGGATCTTCCCCGCATCGTGGAGTCTGACCGCCATCAACCTAGCGATCGACACGGTTTTGTTGATCGTCGTCCTCGCATTCTTCGCACGCGAGTTTTTCCCAGCGTTTTCCTATCTGCGCACGCACCCCTTCTTGAAGATCCTGCTGCTTTTCGGCCTGTGGATCCTGGTCGTCATCGTCCAGGCCGCGACCCGCATTGCCCTCTACGGAGGCAACCCGCCAGTTGCCGAAAACCAACAGCAGGTCATCAACGCCCTGAATGACGGGACCCTTGGCCTGGCGTTCTCCTTCTTCGTGACCGTTGGCGTGCCCCTGGTGGAGGAAATGTTCTACCGCCACATCCTCATCGGCAAGCTCAGTGCGTATGCACCCACATGGCTCGTCGCATCGATCTCAGCGGCGCTGTTTGCGTACATGCACTCTCACCAGTGGCAGGACTTCTTCTCATACCTGCCGCTCAGCATCGTCCTGACGCTCATCTACGTGAAGTCCGGGAAGAACGTCGCCTACTCATGGCTGTTCCACACGCTCAACAACACGATCATGGTGGCCCTGATGTTCACCATGCAGGGAGCTTTGCAGAACGCCTGATTGATGGGTGTGGTAGTGCCCCGCCCGGCTTCGGGCGGGGCACTACCACACCCACGTGCGAGTCCGACAGGTCACGCGTTACACCCCGGCGATCACTGGCTATACCCCAACCAGCCACGCGCAAGCTGACAGGTGACAATCTGGTCCCCATCATGCGCACGTTAACCCGCTAATCCGCACGTGGGCCCTCTAATCCGCACGTGGGCCCTCTAATCCGCACGTGGACCCGCTAATACGAGCTTGGGCAGCCCCGCCCACACTCCAACTATCGGGTTCGCGTGCGATATAGCGGGTTACCGCTCGCAACATCGGGTTCGCGTGCGAACAACACACCCTGCCAGACGCCGTTGTGCCCAAAACGCAGACCACCTCGCCCACAACAGCCCATTTTCGGTGTATTTCACCGAGGTGGTCTGCACTTTGAGCACCACACCACCACGAACCGCGACCTCACTGCCTCAAAACGGGGGAATGGAACTATACGAGGACCCGACACGTCGGCGACACGCCGCCAGCTAGGTCCTCATGCCGCATACCCCCGAGCGGGCCAGATTGGAAACCAACGCAGGGCATACAGCCCCCGGCTGGTGC
>FLSC01000414.1_pt1 | contig 13631 bp, 11 predicted proteins | sample 1550561 | NCBI WGS metagenome assembly FLSC01 (sample SAMEA4031775, study PRJEB14383) | metagenome | biome: human; feature: oral; material: saliva | place: Philippines | collected 2014 | reverse complement strand
AGCTCGGTCTTACCCACACCGGTCGGGCCGGCGAAGATGAACGAACCACCGGGGCGGCGCGGGTCCTTCAGACCTGCGCGGGTACGGCGGATAGCGCGGGACAGTGCCGCGATAGCGTGCTCCTGGCCGATGACGCGCTTGTGGAGCTCCTGCTCCATGGTCAGCAGGCGGCTGGACTCTTCCTCAGTAATCTTGTAGACGGGAACACCGGTGGAAGCGGCCAGAACCTCAGAAATAACCTCGGGGGTCACGGTGCCGAATGCGTCGCCGCCTTCGCGCCATGCCTTCTCCGCTTCTTCCTTCTCAGCCAGGACCTTCTGCTCCTGATCACGCAGGCCTGCGGCCTTCTCGTAATCCTGAGAGTTGATGGCGTCTTCCTTCTGCTGGCGCAGCTTGGCGGCCTTCTCGTCGAGCAGCTTGATTTCCGGGGGTGCGGTCATGCGCTTGATACGCAGGCGTGCGCCCGCCTCATCAATCAGGTCGACAGCCTTATCCGGCAGGAAGCGGTCAGAGATGTAGCGTGCCGCAAGGTTCACGGCAGTCTCGATAGCCTCGTCGGTAATGGTGACGCGGTGGTGTGCCTCGTACTTATCGCGCACACCCTTGAGGATCTGCACGGCGAGCTCCTGAGAGGGCTCATCAACCTGAATCGGCTGGAAGCGGCGCTCCAGGGCGGCGTCCTTCTCAATGTGCTTGCGGTACTCGTCCAGGGTGGTGGCACCGATGGTCTGCAGTTCGCCTCGAGCCAGCATGGGCTTGAGGATGGAGGCAGCGTCAATCGCACCCTCAGCGGCACCTGCACCGACGAGGGTGTGAATCTCGTCAATGAACAGGATGATGTCGCCACGGGAGCGGATTTCCTTCAGGACCTTCTTCAGGCGCTCTTCGAAGTCACCGCGGTAGCGCGAACCTGCGACCAGGGAACCCAGGTCCAGGGTGTACAGGTGCTTGTCCTTGAGGGTTTCGGGGACGTCACCGTGCACGATAGCCTGTGCCAGGCCCTCCACGACGGCGGTCTTACCGACGCCGGGCTCACCAATCAGCACGGGGTTGTTCTTGGTACGGCGGGAGAGGACCTGCATGACGCGTTCCATCTCCTTGTGGCGGCCGATGACCGGGTCCAGCTCGCCCTCACGTGCTGCTGCGGTGAGGTTGCGGCCGAACTGATCCAGGATGGTCGAACCCGCGGGAGTGCCTTCGCGAGAGTTACCTGCACCCACGCCGGCGGTTTCCTTTTCACCGGAGTTGTTGCCGGGGTAGCCGGAAATCAGGTCCATAACAGCCTGGCGCACGGCAGCGGGCTCAGCGCCCAGCTTGACCAGCACCTGGTTTGCCACGCCCTCGTTGGCACGAACCATGCCCAGCAGGATGTGTTCGGTGCCGATATAGCCGTGGTTGAGCTGAATAGCCTCGCGCATGGACAGTTCGAGAACCTTCTTCGCGCGCGGGGTGAAGGGGATGTGGCCGTTAGGCGCCTGGGGGCCGGGGCCGACGATGTCCTGAACCTGTTCACGTACTGCGTTCAGGGTAACGCCCAATGATTCCAGGGCGCGAGCACCGATGCCTTCGCCCTCGTGAATCAGACCGAGCAGCAGGTGTTCGGTACCGATGTAGTTGTGGTTGAGCATGCGTGCCTCTTCCTGGGCAAGCACCACAACGCGCCGAGCTCGATCGGTAAAGCGTTCAAACATTTACGCACTCCTTGCATTTTCCTATTGATACAAGAGTACGTTGAGCGCGGCTGAAAGGGCGGGCTGATGGGCGTCTGTTCGCCATCAAGAGAACAGATGAGCTGTTCGAGGCGTTTGAGGCGCGGTTTAGGTGCGGTTTCGGGGCTTCTGGCGGGGAGGTGCTACAGGTGGGCACCGAGGGGCTGCGGCGTCGATACGAGGGCTTGCAGAAGAGGGGAACCCACAAGAAGCCACATAGACCAACACCCAAACCGCTTGTTTCCTGCACGTGCATGAATATATTGCAGAAATTTTTAAAAATTTATATGTTTAAGTGAGAAATTTCAATAATTCGCAAAAAACATTTGCCGGATAGAACGGCGCTTATTTTCCAGATAATTCCCGCATCATTTCGGCACCCCATCAAGAGATAATCTGTACGTTCCGAAAGTGCCATCGATGATGCAGGGCCCCTCATTATTTCGAAAATTCCAGTCGGTACATTCCAACCTCTTCGATGGAATACTCGGTTCAACGACCGCATGAATATTACAGCGCATATCCCCCGTTTTGAAGAGATTAATGCGCCATTACCTTTACTGTTCCTGCCAATGCATGAAACCTAAATGGGGAGCCCAAACTCGACGCCGGATTGCACATCCGATTCTCCGCTCTTCCTTGCTGACAATTTCAGAAGCGAGCCTCAGCAAAGGAACAATATATTTTACATGTAAATAGTTAATTGGGGTGGGCGACATAAAAACACCCCCTCCCTCCGCAGACATGTAACACATATCAAGAAATACCGGGGCAAAGCTAAAGGCGGATGGTGATAACACCATCCGCCTTTAGCGCCCGGAGGATTAGCGCCCTAAAGCACCAAACCCTCCGACAGCATGAATACTGAGAGTCTTTAGCCCTGAGCCTTCATCGCCTCATAGTACGCGTCCTGAATATCCTGGTGGATACGGCCACGGTCAGAAACCTTGTGGCCGTTAGCCTTAGCCCACTCGCGGATTGCTGCGGTCTCGGGGTTGCGCTTAACCGGAGCAGCGGTGCCACGGGGTGCACGGGTGCGCTGGGTAGCGGTGCCCTGCACGCGGCGGGACTTCGCTACGAAGGGGCGGATAGCGTCACGCAGGCGAGCTGCGTTTGCGGAGGACAAATCGATTTCGTAGTGTGCGCCGTCCAGGCCAAAACGGATAGTTTCGTCTGCGGGGCCGCCATCGAGATCATCTTCAAGGATGATGCGAACCTTCTGTGCCATTGAGGCACCTCCTCATCTGTTGCATATATCCTGTGGAGTAAACCCAAAAGCCTCTATCGGGATTGAGAAAATAGTGTGCCGGATATATTTATGTACTAATTTTCTTTCATATAGTAACAGAAATACATTAAGATTCCGAAAACATTCTGAGCATTGAAACAATGCACCAATCACCCGCAGCAACATATCGCTTCTGTGCGTCCCCGTTAAATCTGCACTCACTACAAGAACATTAAAGTGAAGTTCAGAGTGCAAATACTTTGGATTCTTCCAGAAATCAGACACAGCGCCCAGAGACAATGACACCTAATAATGCACCCCGGCGTCCCCGACAATCTGAGTGAAATATAGCGCCCGCACGAGCCCGCACATTAGACCATTCGCACCGTACATTTCAGCTCTATCCAAAAGCGAAATTCTTCCACCTCCCATCCCCTCATTATTTTCTATGTAACGCATTCATGTATAAGAACAGAAACCCCCGCCAGAGTGAATAGAGCAGCATAAATCAGCACCAGAATGGAGCAAAAAAGCACCCTAAAACGCCCCTGACCTGTGCAAATAAACAGAAAACCCCACCCTAGAAGCTATACACCGTGCAAAAGAGTGCGCAGAAAACGGCGGGTGCCGCAGATACAACCGTATCCGCGGCACCCGCCGCACTAACGCCCCTAAAGGCAAAGTGAAAGAAACCCTAGAGGTGAAGCTAAAGCTTAGGCTTCCGGCTTCATCAGGGGGAAGAGAATAGTCTCACGGATACCGGGCTGACGCACCACAGTACCCGGACGCTCCGGATCCTGGTCGCCCGCCAGCAGCATAATCAGACGGTCAATACCCAGACCCAGGCCACCCATCGGGGGTGCACCGTGCTCCAGGGCGCGCAGGAAGTCCTCATCCAGCTCCATCGCCTCATCGTCACCGGCAGCAGCCAGCAGCGACTGAGCGGTCAGACGCTCACGCTGAATAACCGGGTCAATCAGCTCGGAGAACGCGGTACCGCGCTCCATGCCACCGATAATCAGGTCCCACGCCTCAATCAGGGGCGCACCGGAACGGTGCGGACGAGCCAGCGGCTGAGCGCTCGGCGGGTAATTGTACACGAAGGTCGGGTTCACCAGGGTCGGCTCAACGATCTCACCGAAGAGCTCGGTCACCAGCTTCTCAGCGTCCCACTTCGGGTCGATGTCCACCTCGTGCTTCTCAGCAATCTCACGCAGAACGGAAGCGTCAGTCTCGGGGGTGATCTCAACGCCCACAGCCTCAGACAGGCCCGGGTACACGCCGACCCACTTCCACTCACCGAACAGGTCAATGGTGCCGTTCTCGGTCTCAACACGCTCGGTACCGACAGCCTTCGCGCAGCTCTGGATAATCTCCTTCATGCGCTCAGCCATCACAAACTGGTCAGCGTACGTCTCGTAGCACTCCAGGGTGGTGAACTCGGGGCTGTGGGTCGAGTCCACGCCCTCGTTACGGAACACGCGGCCAATCTCGTACACGCGGTCAATACCACCAACCACTGCACGCTTGAGCGGCAGCTCGGTCGCAATACGCATGGTCATCGGCTGGTCAAAAGCGTTCAGGTGGGTGCGGAACGGGCGAGCCGTCGCGCCACCGTGCACCAGCTGCAAAATAGGAGTCTCAACCTCAATGTAGCCGTGATCTTCCAGCACGCGGCGGACGATGCGGGTAATCAGGGCGCGCTTCTTCACCAGCTCGCGAGCCTCCTCGCGAACCATCAGGTCCAGGTAACGCTGGCGAACGCGGGTTTCCTCGTTCAGGTCCTTGTGCAGAACCGGCATGGGGCGCAGCGCCTTCGACGCCATCTTCCAGTCGGTCACCATAATGGACAGCTCGCCGCGGCGAGAAACAATCACGCGGCCGGTCACGAACACGTGGTCGCCCAGGTCAACCAGGGACTTCCACTCAGCCAGGGACTCCTCGCCAACCTCAGCCAGCGACAGCATCGCCTGGATACGCTTACCCTCGGTACCACCCTGCAGGGTCGCAAAGCACAGCTTACCGGTGTTACGGACGAACACCACGCGGCCACCAACATGCACCACACGGTCAGTCTCGTCGCCAGCCTTCAGCTCCTCAGCAGCCAGCTTCGGATCGTACTCGGCGCGCAGATCCTCAATGTGGTTGGGCTCCACGCGGTTACCCTCAGAATCCAGCAGACCCACCGGGTATGCCTCGCGACCCGACTCGATCAGCTTCGCACGCTTCTCCAAGCGAATCTGCATCTGCTCGGACATATCAGCAATCGCCGGTGCGGCAGTGTGCTCAGTGCTCACAGTGATACCTATCTGTGTAGTGTGTTGGGGACTCTTCTAAACGAACGAACGCTTAGCGCAGGTCCATGTTGTCAATCAGGCGGGTCGGGCCAACGAACGCAGCAACCAGTGCCAGCACTCGCTCCGACTCCTCAGTCGGCTCACCGAAAGTCATCGGGTCGACCAGTTCCAGGTAGTCAAGGCGTACACCCGGAGTGGAGTTGATACGCTCACGCGCACCGTCCAAATCAATCTCGTGGAAGCCACGGTTCAGCGAATTCTCACGCAGCATCGCCAGGGTGCGGGACAGCACCAGGGCGGACTCGCGCTCCTCATCCGACAGGTAGCTATTACGCGAAGACAGCGCCAGGCCGTTATCGTCGCGAACAATCGCCACGGGGCGCAGGGTCACGTCGTGGTTGAAATCGCGCACCATACGCTGGATCAGGATGTACTGCTGAGCGTCCTTCTGACCGAAGTACGCATTCACAGGGTGGTTACCGGCTGCGGGGCGAATAATGTTGAAGAACTTATTGACCACGGTCAGCACGCCATCAAAGTGGCCCGGACGGGTCGCACCCTCAAACTTGGTGCCCAGCTCGCCGCTCGAAATGCGGATGAGCGGGTCGCCGTCGGGGTACATTTCTTCAACCTCGGGGGCAAAAATAATGTCAACACCGGCGGCACCGGCCAGGGCAGCGTCTGCCTCCAGGGTGCGCGGGTATGCTTCGTAATCCTCGCCGGGGCCAAACTGCAGCGGGTTCACGAAAATGGAGGCGACCACTACATCGTTCTGTTCAGCGGCGCGACGCAACAGGGTTGCGTGGCCGTCGTGCAGGGCGCCCATGGTGGGCACGTAGCCCAGGGATGCGTTCTGATACTGAACTGCGGTGCCGTTCTGCTCCGCCTCCTGGCGGGCTGCTCGGTCCAGTTCCTCCTGCGCTGCGGCAAGGGATTCGGTGATTGCCGTGCGGAAATCCGCAATGGTGGTCACGACTCGGGGCATCGAAGTCTCAGTCATGACGAGAACTCCTTGTTTTCGGGGGCTGAATCATCAATATCGCCGGGGTGGTTGCGGTCCGAAGACTCACCCAGCAGATTCTCAATTCGTCCCAGTTGTTCATCGTTTAACAAACCTCTATTATGCGCTCTTTTTGCGGTTGCGTGTGCCAGAGCGGCATAAGAGTCTGTAATATCACCTGTTTTCTCATGCTCTGAGTACTCATTCAGAGACTGAAGGTGAGCCTTCACGGTGCCTGCGTCTCCACGTGCCACGGGCCCGGTGAGCGCACCTTCGCCGCTGGCGAGCGCATTGTCCACGGCGGCTCGCACGAGCGGCCCCATGTAGCGTGCAGGGTCCTCAATACCGATGGAGGCGAGCATCTGCTGAGACTGACCCAGGATGGTCACGAGGTGGTTCGCGGCGTGTGCCAGGGCTGCGTGGTAGAGCGCTCGGTCAGCCTCGGCAACGTGTACGGGTTCGCCGCCCATTTCCACCACGAGTGCCTGAGCAATCGGGATGAACGGTGCGGGCCCGGTCACGGCGAAGCAGGTGCCGTTCAGGCGCTGCAGGTCCACGGACATGCCGGTAAACGTCATGGCGGGGTGAATCGCCAAACCGATAGCGCCCAGCGCGGTCGCCGGTGCGAGAACCTCGGTGCCGTGACGGCCGGAGGTGTGCACCAGAATCTGACCGGCGGTAATACTTCCCGAAGACGCCAGGTAGGTGATAAGACCCGGCAGCTCATCATCGGGAACCGCAAGAATCAGCAATTCGCTACGCTCAGCAATCTGCTCCACCGGCAGCAGCGGCACATCGGGAAGCAGCATCGCGGCGCGCTCCTGAGAAGCCTCAGATACCGCGTGAACACCCACAATAGTGTGCTCACAGGCGCGCAAAGCCGCACCGAGGACGGATCCGACCCTCCCGGCGGAAATAATTCCAATGCCCAAACGCGCAGGTTTTGAATGCTGTATCACGGCTTTAAGTATATTCTCCCTTTCACGCAGGCCCTGCCGCCGGTGTCACGAAGAGCACCGACGGCAGGATGCGCTCTGCAGTTTTGCTAGTTGTCTGGCTGAGCTAGCGGGTTAGCTTAGCTGGCGGGCTGGCTTAGGGACGCCCACTCATCACCGGTACGCGGTAGTAGGGCTCAATGCCCTCCAACCGAACCGTCATCAACCAGACCAGGTCCTCGCAGACACGCGGCGGTAGGTGCATCATGAGCGTGCGCACCGGGCCGGGCACCGTACCGAAATGCACACTCGCACATCCGAAGGCACGCTGCAGCGGACCCTGACCCCAGCTCACGCTCAGCACACGGCTGACCGGCACAATCGACAGCGTGCGGATAAAGTAGCCGCCACGAATCAGCAGCAGGTCACCGCGCGTATGCTCACCAACGCTCGAACGCGCCGCATCAGAATCAATGCGGGTGGTCGCCTGCACCGAACCGGCAGTGTAACCGACCGTGGTCACGCCGTTACGCTTCCAGGTGAGCAGGTCCATCCAGCGCGCCGAAGAGGGGGTCACAATCATTGCCGGAACCTGCGGCTTCTGACTCTTCAGTGAACCGTTGGCGGTATCCAGCAGCACCTGCGCCTGCACCTCATCCAGGGCGGGCAACAGCAGGCGCAACACCATCAGCGTCTCCTGCTTATTGCCAACCGGCAGGGCAACATTGCGGGTCACAACCTTCTGGTTGTCGTTCTTCTCAATACCGATACCGGCAATGGTCATCTTGATGCGGTACCAGCCGAACGCACGCCACAGAATGGACTGCTCCACCGCCAGCGCCTGAATACGCTCAACCATCACGTTCTGAGTGTGCGTGCCGGTGAAACCGTAGCGCAGGGTCACGCCACCCTGACCGCTCGGGGTGATTTTGAAGTTCGCGGCACCGTCAAAACGTGCCCACAACGTACCCAAGTAACCAAGCAGCGGTACGAAGGTGCCGGGTAGCAACGCCATGAAAATCAGGAACGGGCTCTCGCCACCCATGATCGCGGCGAAGACGGCAATGCCAACCATGAGGGCCACGGCGGGCACCAGCCACACCAGGTGCTCCAGCATGATGGAGGCAATCAGACGCACATTCGAGATGCGGAAAATCGGCGGCTGCGAGGGGTCAGCCGCGACCGGCATCGGCATGCGAGCGCCGCGGCGGGATGCAGCGGGCTGCTGAGTACCGGGGTGCTGGGGTGCGGGCTGCGAGTAGCCGCCCTGCTGGGGCGTTGCCTGCTGATTAGCGGGCTGGTTGCCGTCCTGCACGGGTGCGCCATAGGACGCCTCGTAAGATGCCTCAAACGGCTGGTGCAGCTGATCCGCATCCGGCATGCGCTCCGCCGAAATCTGCATGCTATCGGGCAGCACATCGACCGGGCGGCCAGCCGCCTCCGAACGCAGCAGGTTAATACTCGCCATCGCGGTACGGCGCAGAACCTCCGCCTTGCGGGCAGAAACGTACTTGATGTGCAGCGCCTCCGAAGAACCGTCAGCCACCTCAAAACGCAGCTCCGACAGGCCCAGCAGACGCGCCACCAGAGGACGCGAAATATCCACGCTCTGCACGCTCTCCAGACGGATCGTGCGGTTCTTCTTGAACAGAAAACCGCTACGGCGGTGAATCGCCAAATCGTCCAGGCTGTAGCGGGTAAACCACCAGTCAATCGAGCCAGCAACCAGAATCAGCACGAGCACGGCGAAGCCGATAAGCTGCGAGTACGTCGCGCTGAAGTAGCTACTGTTCTCGTCAAATGCCTGCGTCAATCGCGCGCCCCACTCGTTCGGCGGGGTGGTCAAAATATTCAGGATAATGCTCTGGAAGAAACCAAACGCCAACAGAATAATGAACCAGAGGTTCATGATGAACGTGCGGATATCGGCACGCCACCACTTCTGCTCCTGCGGCGTCTGGGAGGCAGGAGGCTGCGGTGCCTGCGGCGCGGGGTTGGGCGGGACCGGGGTACTCATTAGAGTGCCGCCATTCGCTCATCGGCGCGGCGCACCAGATCCGCGCGCAGCTCCTCCGCCACGTTCAGCGGAATACCGAACAGCACCATCGTGCCGGTGGTCGTACCCGCGGTGCGCACCGTCAGGCGGGCAACACCGCACATGCGCTCCAGCGGACCCGAATCCACATCAACATACTGGATGCGACCGTACGGCATGGAGCTCATCGAACGGAACACGATACCGCGGCGAGCCATCAGGTGATTCGACTCCAGCGCGTAGCCGAGCGCGCGAGTACGGCGCGGAGTGGTCAGAATCCACCACAGACCCCACAGACCAAACACCGCGACCACTACCAGACCGACGATGCGTAGCACCTCCGGGCCGCCGAAGAACGCACCTGTACAATACAAAGCCGCACCCGCAAGAATCGGGAACGCCAAGGCAGAAATAGTGTGAACAAAACGAACCGTCAGGTAGCCGGAGGCGGCGGGCACCCACTGCGGCTCCGGCACGGCTTGCGCGGGAACCGGCTGGGAGCTTACCGGCTGAGAAGGTGCCTGCTGCGCGGGAACCGGCTGAGGCGCGTTCGGGTACGCGGCAGCGGGCGGAACCTGCTGGCCGTACTGCACCTGCTGTCCATACTGTGCTTGCTGGTCATTCTGGGTCTGCTGTCCATACGGGGCACCAGGCTGACCGTAAGCCGCCTGCTGGTACTGCCCGTACTGGTTCTGCTGAGCAGGCTGGCTCTGACCATACTGACCATACTGACCCTGCTGGGCGTCCTGCCCGTACTGGCCATTCGGCGAATAACTATTCTGGTTAGGAGCCGACATAGGTTCCTCCCTCTCGCGGCTTTACAGCACCGGAAGAGGAGGCCGCATCCTCATCATCCTCCGGCGGAATACGACAACAATGCTGAGCCCACAGGCCAGCAATCAGCAGGGCAACACTGCCCACACAATTAACAAGAACCTCCCAAAAGACCACCGAAAAACCGCGCACAGACACCATCGCCACATGGTAGCCAAGAATCGCAGCGCACCAGCCCGTCAACAGGGCACCGGTCATGATGGAACCTTGCGCATACGCCACCGCACGCGCCGCAAGAATCGGACCCATATGGGGTACCTTCTCACGCGTCTGAATACGACGATAACGAGCCACCTGCACACCCAGCCACACGGCGCCCGCCGCAACCAGCAGGCACACCGCGCCGAGCATCCACGAAAAATTCAGCTCACCAAAACCGGCGCCAATCATCACGGAATTCACCATAAGAGCGGCAGCGGCACCGCACACAGCCGCCACAATAATCGCCCGATAACTCAGGGGCTTCATGGTGTTTCCTTTCGGTAGGTTCCTCTACCTTCCAGAGTGCCACATTTAAGGCTGATCAGGTACCTGCATCTCACGCATATAGCTAATAGCGTCTTCATCCGCCCCAAGCAGCGTGCGGGACAGCTCCGCAACGTTCACGACCTCGCGGCTCAGCGGCGCAGGAACCTCATCCGGCCGCTCCCCCGAAGGCTCCGCACGCCGGGTCACCGTCAGGTACGCCTGCGGGTCCATCTGCGCCCACGGCACCAGCACAAAAGCACGCTCCTGCGCCCGCGGATGCGGCAAAGTCAGCACCGGATCCTCAGAGATCACGCCGTCATAGTCAATCACGTCAATATCGAGGGTGCGCGGTCCCCAACGCACTAGGCGCTCACGGTGATGTGCCGCCTCCACCGCATTACACAGCTTCAGCAGCTCGTAGGCGCCCAGGTCAGTGGCCACCTCAATGACCGCGTTCACGAAATCCGGCTGACCCGCCGGGCCACCCACCGGGGCGGTACGGTACAACCCGGAGGCGCGCACCAACTGCACGCCGCCCGCCACCAGGTCGGCGACGGCACGCTCCAGGGTGTCTTCGCTTTCGCCCAGGTTCGAGCCCAACGCCAGCACCGCGCGGTGTGTATATTCTGCTGCGCCCGCCACTAGCGGCCGCCCTCCACGACACGCTCCGCGGCGCGCTCACGGAACACGCTCACCGCAACGTTACCGAACGGCAACTCAATCGGCGCCTGCGGCTTCGACACGGTAATCTCCACCGCCTCCACAAGCTCAAACATCGCAAGGATACCCTCGGCAATGTTCACCGCAAGGGTCTCAATCAGGTCCAGCGAACCGTTCGTCACGTGGCGGTGAATCAGGTCAACCACGAGCGCGTAGTTCGTGGTCTTCGTCAGGTCATCCGTGGCGGCTGCGGCGGAAAAATCGCTGTACAGGGTCGCATCCACGACGAAGGGCTGGCCGTCGCGCTTCTCAAAGTCGAGCACGCCGTGGTAGCCCTTGGCGATAATGCCGGTGAGGGTGATGCGGTCGTGGCGGGCGTAATCTGCCTGGGTCATTGGGGTCTCCTAAAAAGTATTCGGGTAATCGGCGAGCGAGGTTTAGCTGACAGAACGCAACGCGGAGGCGACCGTCACCGCATCTACGCTGGCGGGCACGTCGTGCACGCGCACCGCCCACACGCCGCGCGCCGCGACCAGGGCGGTCACCGCCGCAGAAGCTGCCGCACGATGCTGAGCCGGGCGCGGCTCCGACAGCGGCTGCCACAGTTCGCGCTCCGCCTCACCCGCATCGGTTGCGGTAAAACCGCTCGCGTTCAGGCGCTCAGCCAACGCCATATCCGCTGCAGTCAGGGCGTTGGCGATAAAACGCTTGCGGGAACCAGCAATGAGCAGGCGGTGCCCCAGGCCCTGTAGCTCGTCAACGGCGGCAAGCAGCTCCCAATCCTGCATGCCGCCCTTCGCGAAGCCCAGGCCCGGGTCAAGAATCAGGTTCTGCGGCAGCACACCGGCAGCGAGGAAACGCTCACGCAGGCCGGTCAGCTCCTCCACAACCTCGGTGACCACGCCTCGCGGGTACTCCGCCAGGCTGTCCATGGTCTGGGAGGTGCCGCGGGCGTGCATGAGGATGTACGGCACCTGCAGTTCAGCGGCGGTTTCAATCATTTCATTGCTGACGTTCAGGCCGGACACATCGTTGATGATGTGCGCACCGGCGGCAATGGCGGCGCGAGCGGTCTGCGGGTTCATGGTGTCAACGCTGATGGTGGTGCCCATCTGCGCGACTGCCTCGATGACGGGCAGGATGCGGCGCTGCTCCTCCTCCACGCTGATGCGCACGGCACCGGCGGGGCGGGTGGACTCGCCGCCAATGTCGATAATGGAGGCGCCCTCGGCAATCATACGGGCGGCGCGGGCGATGGCGTCGGTGGCGGCGTAGTGCTGCCCGCCGTCGCTGAAGGAGTCGGGGGTGACGTTGAGGATGCCCATCACGAGGGTGCGTTCGGCGGCGAGCGCGTCGCAGGGCAGGAGGGCTACACGGGTGGTGTGTGTGGATTCAGTCATAAATTTATCGTACCGAATCTGTGGTGCTCCCATGTTTGCCGCTGTGATTGGAAGGGGGATTGAGGCGGGGGTTGGGACAGCGACGGGACGATTTTGGGGACACAACATGCAATATTTGCATTACAGATACCTATTTAAGGGTATGCTGGGAGGGCACGCATACCGTGCCTGGCGCGTTCCCGGTCGGTGGCGCGCACCCACACATACATACTCTAGGAAGTGACTCATTGTGAACTTGAAGACCGGAGCTTGGATCCTCTCCCTGGTGGCTCTTGCCGCGCTGGTGACTATTGTGCTCGCTGAAGGTGCTCCTGCCGTGCGCTGGATTGCTTTCGGTACTGCAACCGGTTGCGGTTTCATTGCCGTGGGCTTGATCGTGACGCTTGCCCTGGGTTGGGATAATCCGAGCGAGGCGAAGGGTAGCTTGCAGCGTTAGCGGCGGGTCTCTTCTAGCTTCTGCGGTGCGGCACTATCGGCGTTGCCACCGCCGCGGAAGGCATCCGGCTCAGAACACATTCTCAGAGCACTTTGGCGATGCGAAAAGGGGCGGAGGTTTTCACCTCCGCCCCTTTCAGCGTGTCTAGAGTGCGCCTGCCCCCAGATGAGGGATGAGCGTCAATCACATAAAAAAGAAGACCGGTCCTGTACTCCCGAAGGAGTGGTGCCGGTACTAGTGGTACTACTCTACAGCTGATGACGCCCTCTACGCAAGGGCTCTCGTCATACGACCCAACAAAAGCGGCTACACGGCACAGGGGTATAGCGCAAGGGGGCAGGATTCCTTAGAATCCTGCCCCCTGGCGTATAGCTATATGCTCATTGCATGCGCTTAGCGCTGCGAGAAGATCAGGCTCATCGCCTCCGCACGGGTTGCGCCGTTCATCAGCGCACCGCGCACCGCGCTGGTCACGGTCTTCGCGCCCGGCTTACGCACACCGCGCATCGACATGCACATGTGCTCAGCCTCAATCACCACAATCGCACCGCGCGGGTTCAAGTGCTCCTCCAGAGCCTCCACCACCTGCGTGGTCAGACGCTCCTGCACCTGCGGGCGGCGAGCGTACA
>FLSC01030338.1_pt1 | contig 13661 bp, 8 predicted proteins | sample 1550561 | NCBI WGS metagenome assembly FLSC01 (sample SAMEA4031775, study PRJEB14383) | metagenome | biome: human; feature: oral; material: saliva | place: Philippines | collected 2014 | reverse complement strand
TTTTGCCAATAAGGTTGCAGCGCCTGTGTGGCCATGCGCGGACCCAAATCGGAGCCGCCGATACCGATGTGAACCAAGTCGGTAATGGGTTTGCCGGTAATGCCTGCGTGGGTGCCGTCTAGGAGTTGGCGTGCGAATTCGAGGGTACGGTTGAGTTCGTGATGAACTTTGGACACGATGTTTTCGCCGTCGACGTAAATGGGTTGGGCATTGGCCGGCAGGCGCAGGGCGGTGTGGAGGACGGCGCGGTGTTCGCTGGTGTTGATTTTTTCGCCGTTGAGCATGGCCTGCATATATTGTGGCAAATCGGCTGCTTCGGCCAGTCGGCACAATAAATCAAGGGTATTTTCATCCAGACGGTTTTTGCTGTAATCAAATAACAAACCGTGCAGAATTTCGTGCATATTGTTGAAACGTTCGGCATCTGCAGCGAAACGTTCGCGCAGGGTAACGTGTTGCGTATCGGCATGATGGGCTTCCAAGGCCTGCCATGCGTCTGAGTATGCGGTCATCTCGTTTCCTTAGTATGTAACGGTAAAATAAGCAGGATAGATAGGTATTTCCTGCTTTTTTGTAGTGGCTTGTAGTTTAACAAATTTGAACAGGTTTTGGGAGGTGGCGGGGGTGGTTTTATTTAAGAAATGTATGCAAAATGAAAAAGAAATGATTGATTATCATCAAGTTTCTGTAAAAAAAGGGGTATGACACCGATGTCTGCTGTGTTATCCTATGTAACATTATTGAAATCCTGTCGGGGCGAGTTCGTAAGATGGCTACAATTTATGATGTCGCTGCTTATGCCGGAGTGTCTCCCAAGACGGTCAGCCGGGTGATTAACGGCGATGCGCCGGTCAGCGATAAAACCCGTTCCAAAGTAGAAACAGCGATTGCCGCTTTGGGCTATATCCCGTCTTCTGCGGCGCGGATTATGCGGTCCCACCGTTCCGGCTTGGTCGGCCTGATTACCGGCGCCATTTCGCGGACGGGCGAGAATACGGGCGGACACGGCATTCCAGATATGTTCTTGATTAAGGGCATTCAGCAGCGGATTCGCGCACAAGGCAAGATTTTGATGATTGCCGACATCGACAACAAGCCGAGTCAGCCCGGTCAGATGGAGCCGCTGATCCGTACCTTTATGGAACACCGTGCCGAGGGGATTTTATATGTCGCCGGTTTCCATCAGGAAGTATTGTTGCCGGAAGTGCCCAACCGCTGCCCGATGGTGTTGGTCAACTGCTTTGATTTGGCAGGTACGCCGTCGGTTTTGCCGGACGACGAAGCAGGGCAGTATGGCTTGGTGCGCCGGATTATCCAAAGCGGACACAAACGGATTGCTTATGTGACTTTGCAGCCGGGTGTAGAAGCAACGAGATTGAGATTGGCCGGATACCGCCGGGCTTTGGCGGATGCGGATATTGTCTTCGATCCTGATTTGGTGCAAACTGGTTATCCTGACTTCAGCAATGACAGCGGGTCTTTGATTTCGGCTATTTTGAAGCTGCTGTCTTTGCCGCTTCCGCCGACGGTAATTTGCTGCGGCAACGATGAAATGGCAGTGCGCGTGTACGGGATTTTGAGGACGCGCTGCGTGCGGGTTCCCGAGCAAGTCTCCGTTGCCGGCTACGATAACCACAGCGCGATTGCGGAAACGCTGTTTCCGCCGTTGACCAGCACCGAGCTGCCTTATCTGCGCATGGGCGAAATGGCGGCGGATTTGCTGTTCCAATACATCGAACATCCGGCCGGTACGGCTCAGCCCGTCAAGGTCGTTGGGGAAACCATCTGGCGTCAGTCTGTAATGAATAAATAGTTTCAGACGGCCTAAAAATAAGCTTCAAACAACACAAACACACATCAAAACAAGATTATATAAACGGTCAAAATAAAGGCCGTCTGAAAACAGGGTTGCCTCATTAAAAAGGCGGCCCAATACAATAAGAGCGTCATACCGCTGAAATTGGAGTTTGTTGTTTCCATAGTTTATTATCCAGGAGTAGCCTTCCTATGAAAATCTCCCCACAAGTGGCGATGACACTTCGCCAGATTATGCTGATGAACTTCGGTTTCTTCGGCATTCAATACAGCTTCGGGTTGCAGCAGACTGCGATTAACCCGATTTTCAGCTTCCTTCATGCCGACCCGAGCCAATTGCCGATTCTGAATATGGCAGGCCCGATTACCGGTTTGCTGGTGCAGCCGATGATTGGTGCGATGAGTGACCGCACTTGGGTGCCGGGATTGGGCCGCCGCCGTCCGTATTTCTTGATCGGCGCCATCGGTTGCAGCCTCTGCCTCTTTATTTATCCGCACGTTACCGCCTTGTGGGTGGCCGTATTGCTGCTGTGGCTCTTGGACATTAGCAACAACACGGCAATGGAACCTTTCCGTGCCTTTATTGCCGATACCGTTCCTGAACACCAGCAATCCACCGGTTTCTTGATGCAGTCCGTGTTTACCGGTTTGGGTATTACCCTGGCCAACGTTTCCCTCTATATCTTCCAACAAATTGGCTGGTTGCAACAAACTTCCGAAGCGGGCATTCCGTATTGGGTATTCGGTTCGTTTTATATTGGTGCGGTCTGCTCCATCGGTTCGGTTTTGGTTACCGTTTTATCAACGGCCGAACGCGAGCCCAGCCCTGAGGAAATGGCGGCCATTAAAGCCCAGCCGAGCGGTCCGGCCCATGCTGTTAAAGATATTGTCGTTGCCGTGCGCGAAATGCCGACAGCCTTGTGGCAACTGGCTTTGGTGTATCTCTTCCAATGGTACGCGCTCTTCATCTACTGGCAATATATTTCCCACAGTATCGTCCAATCCGTTTGGGACTCGACCGTTGAGAATACCGAAGCGTATAGCCAAGCGGTTGCGTGGACCGGCCTGGTAAACGGTTTCTACAACGTGGTAACCTTTATCTCCGCCTTCGGCCTGATGTGGATGGCGCGCAAATACGCCGCCAAATATGTTCACGCCTTTGCCGTAACCCTTGCCGCGCTGGCCTTGCTCACCATTCCGCACATCGGCAACAAATACCTGATGTTTGCGCCGATGATTGGTTTTGGTGTCGGTTGGGCAAGTATGATGGGCGTGCCGTTTATGATTGTGGTCGGCTCTATCCCTAAAGAACGTTACGGCGTGTACATGGGTATTGTGAACATGATGATTGTGATTCCAATGCTGATTGAAACTGTATCTTTCGGCTGGGTGTACAGAACTTTCTTGGGTTCAAACCCTGCCAACGCGATGACTTTTGCCGGTGTTTCCCTGGCTATCGCCGCTGCGTTGACCTTAACCATTAAAACTGCGGCCAAACCGGCTACTGCAGAATAACGAAGTTTTGATTTAAAACCAAAATGAAAAGGCCGTCTGAAACATGAAAGGGTTTCAGACGGCCTTTTTGGTCGAAACAAATCATATTTGCCGACTTGATTCGGTAAGCCTTATTGACGCCGAGCTACCGTTCATCACTCAAATTGGCTATGACTGCCGATTTTGCTTTACAATATCCTTCTTTAATTAATTTCGTTTTACCATCCTGATGACAGAACACATTTCCGCTCCCAGTCCATCCCCCGTCGGCGAAGACTACCTGCTGTTAGGTCAATACGCCGAACGCGCCTATCTCGAATACGCCATGAGCGTGGTCAAAGGCCGCGCGCTGCCTGAAGTTTCAGACGGCCAAAAGCCCGTACAACGGCGTATTTTGTTTGCCATGCGCGATATGGGTTTGATGGCGGGCGCGAAGCCGGTGAAGTCGGCGCGCGTGGTCGGCGAGATTTTGGGTAAATACCATCCGCACGGCGACAGTTCCGCCTATGAGGCGATGGTGCGGATGGCGCAGGATTTTACCTTGCGCTATCCCTTAATCGACGGCATCGGCAACTTCGGTTCGCGCGACGGCGACGGGGCGGCGGCGATGCGTTATACCGAAGCGCGGCTGACGCCGATTGCGGAATTGCTGTTATCCGAAATCAATCAGGGGACGGTGGATTTCGTGCCGAACTACGACGGCGCGTTTGACGAACCGTTGCACCTGCCCGCCCGCCTGCCCATGGTGTTGCTCAACGGCGCGTCTGGTATCGCGGTGGGCATGGCGACCGAAATTCCGTCGCACAATTTGAACGAAGTCACGCAGGCGGCGATTGCGCTCTTGAAGAAACCGACGCTGGAAACCGCCGACCTGATGCAATATATTCCCGCGCCCGATTTTGCCGGAGGCGGTCAAATCATCACGCCGGCGGACGAATTGCGCCGGATTTACGAAACCGGCAAAGGCAGCGTGCGCGTGCGTGCGCGTTACGAAATCGAGAAACTGGCGCGCGGGCAATGGCGCGTCATCGTAACCGAGCTGCCGCCGAACGCCAATTCTGCCAAAATCCTTGCCGAAATCGAAGAACAAACCAACCCGAAACCGAAAGCGGGTAAAAAGCAGCTCAACCAAGACCAGCTCAACACCAAAAAGCTGATGTTGGATTTAATCGACCGCGTGCGCGACGAGTCCGATGGCGAACATCCCGTGCGCTTGGTGTTCGAACCAAAATCCAGCCGCATCGATACGGATACCTTCATCAATACGCTGATGGCGCAAACTTCGCTGGAAGGCAATGTGTCCATGAACTTGGTGATGATGGGGCTGGACAACCGACCCGCGCAGAAAAACCTGAAAACGATTTTGCAGGAATGGCTGGATTTCCGCGTCGTTACCGTAACACGTCGTCTGAAATTCCGTTTGAACCAAGTGGAAAAACGGTTGCACATCCTTGAAGGCCGTCTGAAAGTCTTTCTGCACATTGACGAAGTGATTAAAGTCATCCGCGAATCAGACGACCCGAAAGCCGATTTGATGGCGGCGTTCGGGCTGACCGAAATCCAAGCCGAAGACATTTTGGAAATCCGCCTGCGCCAGTTGGCGCGTTTAGAAGGTTTCAAACTCGAAAAAGAATTGAACGAATTGCGCGAAGAACAGGGTCGTCTGAATATCCTTTTGGGCGACGAAAACGAAAAACGCAAGCTGATTATCAAAGAAATGCAGGCGGACATGAAGCAGTTTGGCGACGCGCGCCGCACGCTGGTGGAAGAAGCCGGACGCGCCGTGCTGACGCAAACCACAGCCGATGAGCCGATCACGCTGATTTTGTCGGAAAAAGGCTGGATACGCAGCCGTGCCGGACACAACCTTGATTTGAGCCAAACTGCGTTCAAAGAAGGCGACCGTCTCAAACAAACCCTTGAAGGCCGTACTGTTTTACCCGTCGTTATCCTGGATTCATTGGGCAGAACCTACACGCTCGATGCCGCCGAAATCCCCGGCGGACGCGGCGACGGCGTACCGGTTTCATCCTTAATCGAGCTGCAAAACGGCGCGAAACCCGTCGCCATGCTCACCGGTCAGCCCGAACAGCATTACTTGCTTTCAGGCAGCGGCGGCTACGGTTTTATCACCAAGTTGGCCGATATGGTCGGACGCGTGAAAGCGGGTAAAGTAGTCATGACCGTGGACAGCGGCGAAACCGTCCTGCCGCCGGTTGCCGTCTATGCTTCTTCACTGATCAATCCTGACTGCAAAGTCATACTGGCCAGCAGCGACCACCGCCTCTTGGCGTTTTCCATCGGCGAGCTCAAAGTCATGCCTAAAGGCCGCGGTTTGCAGCTGATGTCGTTGGCCGATGGTGCATCTTTGGAACACATTATGGTGACGACCTCTCCTGAGTTTACCGTTGTATCGGTCGGCCGACGCGGTGCAGAACATCAGGAAAAACTGCGTATTGCCGATATTGACGGCAAACGCGGTAAAAAAGGCAAGGTATTGGAAATATCAGGCCGTCTGAAAAGTTTGTCCTGAAACAAGAACAAATATATCTAAATAAATTAAATTTATACGACATTGCATGATAATAAAAAAAGGTTCACTTATGAACAGAGCCAATCTTCAAGAACTGGGTAATCTGAGGGAGCGGATTCCCGGTGTAATCAACATTGCCCGAATAGCCATCGTCTTACCGCTTTTGGTTTTGCACGCTTTCGGCAGCTACACAGGCGGCAACCTGATTGGCGTTTCGTTGCCGGACGTTGAGTTTTATATCTGGGTAACGCTGTATTTCTTCCTGATTATGCTCTCCGTGTTCCGCCCGGGCTGGCAGTGGCAGTCTTTGGATTTGCCCAATGCCAGCGCCGTGGTCGACATCACCATGATGATGGTTTTGGTGTATATCTCCGGCGGTACGGCTTCCGGTTTCGGGATTTTGGTTTTGCCGTTTGTGGCCACGTCGTGTCTGCTCAGTTATGGCCATTACCCCATGCTGTATGCAGGTTATACGGCAATGTTGTTTATTTTGAACCTGTTTTTAGACGGCAGTATGCGTTTCGATTCGTTTAATTGGGACGCGAAATCAATGGTGAATTCTTTGATGCTGATCGGTGCAGGCTATCTGGTGGCGATGCTGACATCGTTTGCCGCCCGTTATTTGGAGCAGGCCACAGAGTCCGCCAGCCGCCATCAACTGGCATACCGCCGTATCAGCGGCTTGAACCATTTGGTTTTGAACCGCGTACAGGAAGCGGTTGTGGTGATTGATGCGACCCAACGCGTGTGGCTGTTTAACAAACAGGCAAAAATCTATTTCCCCAGCCTGATTATCGATCAGCAGGAAATCGTGTTTGGCGAATTGGTGGCACGCTGGCAGCGCCAACCCGACAAACCTTTTGAAACCGATATCCATATTTTCCAACACGCCATGCACGTCCGTGCCGTTCCGCTGATTCAGGAGCAGACCGAGCTGCTGATGTTGTACGTCCGTTCATTGCGTGAAGTGGCTGCGGAGGCCATGTCCACCAAGCTGACTTCGCTCGGACAGTTGACTGCCAACCTTGCCCACGAAATCCGCAACCCGATGTCCGCCATCCGTCATGCCAGCGATTTGTTGCAAGAAGGCGATGAGGCAGATCCGCTCAAGGCCAAGCTCTACAACATCATCGACAGCAATATCCAACGTATCGACAAGATGTTGGAAGACGTATCCCTGCTTAACAAACGAGACAACATCAGCCGCCAGCCGATTAATCTGATGAAATTCTGGTTGGAGTTCAAGCAGGAATTTACCTTGAACAATCCCGATGCCATCGGCTGTCTGCGCATGAATATGGACGGCAACAACCTGACCGTATTGGTCGACCCCATGCACTTGCAGCAAGTGATGTGGAACTTGTGCAACAACGCTTGGCGACACAGCCGTCAGGACGAAAACGCCATTACCGTTCTTATCCGCTCTAGCGGCAGGATGCATATTTCTATCGTAGTGGCGGACAACGGCAAAGGCGTGCCGCCCGATGTACGAAATCATTTGTTCGAGCCGTTTTACACCACCGAAAAACAAGGTACCGGCTTGGGGCTTTACGTCGCACGCGAGTTGGCACATGCCAATATGGGGCAGCTGCATTATCACCCTGAAATGAACGGGTTTGAACTGATTTTACCGAAGGAGCAAGCGCAGGATGAATAAATTGCAAGAGCCGGTTTTGGTTGTCGATGACGAGGCAGACATCCGCGACCTGATGGAAATGACCCTGATGAAAATGGGTCTGCGCGTCGATACTGCGGCTGGTGTTGAAGAAGCCAAAGACAAGCTGGACAACAACGATTATTCGCTGGTGTTGACCGATATGCGTATGCCCGACGGCTCCGGCCTCGAGGTGGTCCAATACATTGACGAGTTGATGCTCGACACGCCCGTTGCCGTGATTACGGCTTTCGGCAATGCCGACCAAGCCGTTGAAGCCTTGAAAGCAGGGGCGTTTGACTATCTGCAAAAACCGATTACGCTGTCGCAACTGCGTTCATTGGTGAAATCGGCCGTATCGGTTTCAGACAATACCAATGAACCCACGCCGTCTGAAAAAGTCAAATCTCAGCCTGCGCCTGTTTCTGCCGCCCTGTATAAACCCGAACCCCAGCCGGTCAAGCCTGTTGTTACGCCTCCTAAGAGCGTGCAGAGCGAATTTAACCGGCCTTTGACCGTTCCGGAAGGGCTCAATTCCTTAAAAGAGCGGTTTTCAACCGGCAACATCAATCCTGCTTTGCAAGAAGAGCCTATCCTGAAAGGCGACGACGATATGCCGCGCCTGTTGGGTACTTCGCCGCAAATGGTCGAAGTACGCCACCTGATTCGCAGATTGGCCCGCAGCCTTGTTCCCGTTTATATTTCCGGCGAATCCGGTACCGGTAAAGAGCAGGCGGCACGCACGATTCATGAGCTGTCCGACCGCGCAGACAAACCGTTTATTGCCGTCAACTGCGGCGCCATTCCTGAAAACCTGATGGAAAGCGAATTTTTCGGCTACAAAAAAGGCAGCTTTACCGGCGCGGATCAAGACCGTTTAGGTTTTTTCCAACACGCTGACGGTGGCACTTTATTCCTTGACGAAGTTGCCGATTTGCCGCTTGCCATGCAGGTCAAACTCCTGCGCGCCATTCAAGAAAAAGCCGTGCGCCGTATCGGCGATGCGCGGGAAACCTCTGTGGATGTGCGCATTATTTGTGCGACCCATAAAAACCTCGAAGCTTTGGTTGAAAGCGGCGCATTCCGTCAGGACTTGTATTACCGCCTCAACGTTGTCTCCCTGCACATGCCGCCTTTGCGCGAAATGCGCGAAGACTTGGGCGCGCTGATTCTGTATCTGCTGTATAAACACCGTCACGGCAATCAAACCTACAAACTCAGCCCGAAAGCCCAAGAAGCTCTGTTGCATTACAGCTACCCCGGCAACTTCCGCGAGCTGGAGAATATCCTCGAACGTGCCGTTGCGTTGACGGTCGGCCAAGTGATACAAGTGGACGACTTGCAGATTCAAAACGCCCCACAGGTTAAGGCCGAACGCAGCGGCTTCTCCTTTGACGATATTGCCGAACCTGATGCGCGTGAAACTACGCTCAATCATAGCCCCATTCCGCCGTTTGATCCGCGTACCATGCAGATACAGGATTACCTCGACCAAGTGGAACGCAGCATCATCGAGCAGGCTTTGCAGCAAACCCGTTACAACCGTACCCAAGCCGCTAAGCTTTTGGGCATCAGCTTCCGCTCTATGCGCTACCGCATGGAACGCTTGGACATCAATTAAAACGTTCAGACGGCCTGAGTTTTCAAGGCCGTCTGAAACATAAGCCTTATGTACAAGATTTATTTTGACGAAACCGCATCCGCCGAACTTCGCAGCCTTGCCGCGCCTTTCGGGCTGACTGTTATCGACCGGCAGCCTGAAGAAGGCAGTTTCCTTATCGCTGACGAAAGCGGAATCAGCTTGTGCCGCGCCGGTGAAAAAGGCCGTGTCCGCGTTGATTTTGATGGCGGTGCCGCCCATTATCGGCGCACTAAAGGTGGAGGCGAGTTGATTGCCAAAGCCGTCAACCATACTGCCCAACCGACTGTCTGGGACGCTACTGGCGGACTGGGGCGCGACAGTTTTGTGCTTGCCTCGTTGGGTTTGAATGTGCAAACTTTTGAACAAAATCCTGCCGTTGCCTGTCTACTTTCAGACGGCCTCAACAGGGCGGGGCAAAGTGAAGAGACACGGGAGATTGTCCAACGTATTACTTTGCATTTCGGCAATGCTGTTGATTTAATGCAGGAATTGGCAATGGAAAACGGCATGCCCGATGTGGTGTATCTCGACCCGATGTACCCGGAGCGTCGCAAAACCGCCGCCGTGAAAAAAGAAATGGCTTACTTTCACGACTTGGTCGGCGCGGCACAAGACGAAGCCGAGTTGTTGGACGCAGCGTTGAATACCGCCAAAAAACGCATTGTCGTCAAACGCCCGCGCTTGGGCGAATTTCTCGACGGGCGCAAACCTGCTTATCAATACACAGGCAAAAGCACGCGTTTTGACGTTTACCTTCCGACAAGGCCGTCTGAAGACTAAAAGCAAACTTGCAACATATCAAAAGAAACCGCCGGCGTTATCAGCGCGGCGGCAAAGTGTGATATAAATACCCTTTCCCAAACTTCATTGGAGCAAACTATCATGGAATTAGTATTCATCCGTCACGGACAAAGCGAATGGAACGCGAAAAACCTTTTCACCGGCTGGCGCGACGTCAAGCTGAGCGAGCAAGGTTTGGCAGAAGCCGCAGCAGCAGGTAAAAAGCTGAAAGAGAAGGGCTATGAGTTTGACATCGCCTTTACCTCCGTTCTGACCCGTGCCATCAAAACCTGTAACATCGTTTTGGAAGAATCCGACCAACTGTTTGTTCCACAAATCAAATCATGGCGTTTGAACGAGCGCCACTACGGCCAGCTGCAAGGTATGGATAAAAAACAAACCGCAGAAAAATACGGCGACGAGCAAGTCCACATCTGGCGCCGCAGCTACGACACCCTGCCTCCGCTGCTTGATCCTAAAGACCCTCACTCCGCCCACAACGACCGCCGCTATGCTAACCTGCCTAGCGATGTCGTACCTGATGGCGAAAACCTCAAAGTTACCCTCGAGCGTGTCCTGCCTTTCTGGGAAGACCAAATCGCTCCGGCCATCTTGAGCGGCAAACGTGTATTGGTTGCGGCACACGGCAACTCCCTGCGCGCGTTGGCAAAACACATCGAAGGCATTTCCGACGAAGACATCATGGGCTTGGAAATCCCGACCGGCCAGCCGCTGGTGTACAAATTGGACGAAAACCTGAAAGTGGTTGAGAAATTCTACCTGTAAGGTAAAGGGAAAAAGGACGTGGCGAACACGTCCTTTTTTGTATTTGTCTGTTTGAGGCCGTCTGAAAGCAATTGATGGCAGGGCGAAATGAAAAAAGGACGCGTAAAGCGTCCTTGATGGAGATTAAACCCTGTATTACTGGTTTTTCTCGATGACTTCTTTGAGGTGGGGCATAGGGCTGTAACCGCTTTGGCTGCGGCCGTTAGGGAAGACCAGGGTCGGCGTGCCGTTGAAGCCGAATTGTTCGCCCAATGAAGTGGTTTCCGCAACAGGGTTTTCGCAGTTTGCTTTGCCGCTTGGGAGTTTGCCTTTGCGCATCCAGTCGGTCCATGCCTGGGTCGGATTAGGTTGGCACCACAACAGCTCGGCTTTGCGCGCGGCATCAGGGTGCAGGCTTGGAATCGGCATCATGAAGGTATAAATCGTGATGTCGGTCATTTTTTCAAATTCATGCTCCAAGCGTTTGCAGAACGGGCAGTCCGGATCGGAGAAAACGGCGACTTTCAGTTTGCCGTTGCCGCGCACTTCTTTGATGGCTTTGTCCAAAGGCAGGGAAGCGAAGTCGATTTTGTTCAAATCGGCGGCGCGTTCTTCAGTCAGGCTTTGGCGCGTGTTGACGTTGATGAGGTCGCCGACGAGCATATAGTCGCCTTTGGCATCGGTATAGATGATTTGTTTGCCGCTGACGACAACTTCGTAAATGCCTTTAATCGGTGTTTCACTGACGCTCAAAACTTTCAAATCTTGGGCGGCATAGACTTTTTCCAGACGCGCTTTCAAAGAAGCGGCAACGGATTTGTCGGCAGGCGCTTCCGCTTTGGCAGCCGGCGCAGGCGCGGCGTTGGCGTTGGATACGGCAGGTTGACCGCATGCCAACAAAGGAAGGACGGCAAACGGTGTTAAGATTTTGATTAACTTGGTTTTCATGCGAGAGACTTGCGTGTGTTAAAAGTAAGGCATTGTATCAAACCTCTGTCATGTCTGCATTGTGCTCAGGCTCAAATTATCGTCTGAAAATAGCTTTCGGCTGTTAAAATACGAAAAAATGATTTGATTGTTTGTATGATTTACCACCGCATCGCTGTGAACGTGCCGCTTTCAGACGGCCTTTTGACTTATTCCCATTCCGAGCCGCTTCCTCCGGGAACGCGGGTGCTCGTGCCTTTCCGCAATAAAACCGTTGTCGGGATTGTGTGGGAAACGGATATTGCGCCCGATATGGATACGGCGCGGATTTTGAGCGTTCAGACGGCCTTTGTGGAAGAAAAGCCGTTGCCTCAAAGCTGGCGTGATTTGTTGGCGTTTACGTCGCGTTATTACCACTATCCGACGGGGCAGGCTGTATTTGCTGCATTGCCGCAGGGTTTGAAGGAAACGCGCGCGGTGGAAATGCCGCAGCCGCCGTTGTTTTATGCTTTGAACGAAGTGGGCAGGGTGCAAACGCCGCCGCCGGCTCGGTTCAACAAAAAAGTGGCTTTGTGGGACGCGCTGCTGTCGGGCGGAATGACGATGGCGGCGTTGAAGCAGGTGAACGCGCAGGCGGCGAAATTAATTGAAGATTGGGCGGAACAGGGCTGGATTGAAACGACGGAAGCGGCAAAGTCTATATTGAGGCCGTACCACGGGCAGGCTTCGCACTCTAAATTTGTGTTGAATGCCGACCAACAGAAGGCTTCCGATGAAATTCAGACGGCCTTTGGCAAATTTCAGCCGTTTCTGCTGTACGGTATTACCGGCAGCGGCAAGACCGAGGTGTATTTCGATGCGATGGCGAAAGTGTTGGCGCAGGGGCGGCAGGTGTTGTTTCTGTTGCCTGAAATCAACCTCACGCCGCAGCTTTTGAAGCGGGTGGAAAACCGTTTTGCCGATGTGCCGACCGCCGTGTTGCACAGCCAGATGGCGGCAGGCAGGCGCACGCAGGATTATCTGCGCGCCATGTTGGGGCAGGCGAAGCTGGTCATCGGTACGCGGCTGGCGGTGTTCACGCCGATGGATGATGTCGGGCTGATTGTGGTCGATGAGGAACACGACGGCTCGTTCAAACAAGACAACGAATTGCGCTACCACGCCCGCGATTTGGCGGTGTGGCGGGCGAAGCAGAGCGGCTGCCCCGTCGTGTTGGGCAGCGCCACGCCCAGCTTGGAGAGCTGGCACAAAGCGCAAAGCGGCGCGTACCGCCTGCTGCAACTGACCGAACGCGCCCATACCGCCGCGCAACTGCCGCAAGTGGAAATACTTAATGTAGGCCGTCTGAAACTCGACAACGGCTTCTCGCCGCAAGCCTTGCAGCTTTTGAAACAGAATTTTGAAGCGGGCGGCATGTCGCTGGTGTACCTCAACCGGCGCGGCTTCGCACCCGCGCTGTTTTGCGGCGACTGCGGCCATACCTTCGGCTGCCCGAACTGCTCCGCCAAAATGGTGCTGCACCAACGCGCCCGCCAACTGCGCTGCCACCACTGCGACCACCGCGAACCCATCCCGTTCAAATGCCCCGACTGCGGCAACCAAGACCTGACCGCTGTCGGTCACGGCACGCAGCGCGTCGAAGAAACCCTGCGCGCCTTCCTGCCCAAGGCCGCCGTCGTCCGCGTCGACAGGGACAGCACGGCGCACAAAAACGACTGGGCGGATTTGTACCGCCGCATCGCCGACAACGAAATCGACATTCTGGTCGGTACGCAGATGCTCGCCAAAGGCCATGATTTCGCGCGGCTCAACCTCGTTATCGTGTTGAATGCTGACGGCAGTCTGTACAGCGCGGACTTTCGCGCGCCGGAAAGGCTGTTCGCCGAGCTGATGCAAGTGTCCGGCAGGGCGGGGCGCGCCGACAAACCCGGCAAGGTGTTGATACAGACCCAACTGCCCGAACATCCCGTTTTCGCCGCCGTCAAAGCGCAGGACTACGCCGTGTTTGCCGAAAACGAATTGAACGAGCGGCAAATGTTCGCCATGCCGCC
>FLSC01001305.1_pt1 | contig 13773 bp, 13 predicted proteins | sample 1550561 | NCBI WGS metagenome assembly FLSC01 (sample SAMEA4031775, study PRJEB14383) | metagenome | biome: human; feature: oral; material: saliva | place: Philippines | collected 2014 | reverse complement strand
ACATTGGGATGGAAGCGCACGCCGCCTTTGTAAGGGCCGACGGCGTTATTGTGTTGGGAACGGTAACCGGTGAAATTTTCTACTGTACCGTTGTCGAGTTTGACAGGGAAGTTCACTTCCAAAACACGTTGCGGCTTTTTCAAGATTTCAAATACTGCCGGGTCGGCATTCAGGCGATCGCAGGCAATTTTTACTTGTTTTTGTGCAATTTCAAACGGATTCAGTGTTTCTTTAACAGCAGATGCGGACATGTATTTTTCCTTTTCATACACATGATTAGACGAGAGCCATACTTGTTACTATATACAAAAACGGGAAAAAATGTAATAGCATGTAGTCAATAAAAAGCAAATCCATTCATTTATATATGAATTTAGTTTGAGGCCGTCTGAAAATATAGACGCCTTGACTCAAAATTTTCAGACGGCCCGGCCCCAACATTTCTCAGACCCTTTCCAAAAACGATACAAACCCTTTGTTTTTCAATACCTACCCAAGCTCCCTTTTTGTTGACAAAATCACTTCCGCCCTTCCCGACAGACAACCAATCCTACGCCTGCAAAAATTGTTAACAATTTAAACAAGCAGCCATTGAAAAATCAGCAAAACATCGGCAAATCGGGGAAATAATGCTAAAATAACGCCTTAAACGATATGACAGAAAGCTATTTAATGACCGCTGCTACTCTAGAACACGTTCAAGCCGTTGCTTTTGATTTGGACGGCACTTTATGCGATTCCATCCCGGATTTGACCGCCGCCGCCCAAGCCATGTGCGAATACCTGGGTTTACCTGTTTTACCCACTCAAACGGTTGAAAGTTATGTCGGCGACGGTATCGGCAAATTGGTTCATCGCGTCATTACCCATGATCGTGAAAAAGAAGCCGATCTTGAAATCTGGGAAAAAGGCTTTGTGTTCTTTATGAAATATTATCGCGAGCACTTGAGCGACTTTACCCGCCCCTACCCTGAAACCGAAGCCGGCCTCGGCCTGCTCAAATCCTTGGGCATCCCGCTGGTTGTCATTACCAACAAAAATGAAGTGCTGGCTGCCGAGCTGCTGAAACAGCTCAATCTCGACGGCTATTTCAGCCTGATTCTCGGCGGCGACAGCCTGACGGAGAAAAAACCCAGCCCATTGCCGCTTCAGCATGCGGCCGAAGTATTGGGCATCGATGTTGCCAATATGCTGATGGTGGGCGACTCTAAAAATGACATTCTTGCCGCCAAGGCGGCCGGTTACTTCAGCATCGGCGTAACCTTCGGCTACGGTGACATGACTTTGCTCTCCCAAGACAAAGCAACCAAACCTGATTTGTTGATTCGCGCCCTGCCTGAAATCTACGAAAATCTGCAACCGCAAAAAAATAAATACGAAGAATAATTCGGCTTTATTTTCAGACGGCCTTTTCGGCCATTTTCCCAATCAGGCCGTCTGAAAATGTAATTCAATGTAGTCACTTCACCTCCGCCACATCCCATGAGACCCCCTAAAACCTTACGTGCCCGCGCCTTGGATATTCTTTCCCGTCAAGAAGTCAGCCGCGTCGGTTTGAAACGCAAACTGGCTCCGCACGCTGAAAGCGAAGAAGAATTGGAAAAGGTTTTGGACGAATTCGCCGAACGAAATTGGCAATCCGACCAACGTTACGCTGAAGCCTATATTCACAGCAAGAGTAACCGTTACGGCACGCTCCGCCTCAAACAAGCCTTGGCTCAACAAGGTATTGATGCGGATGACTGTCGGGAATTACTACCCGACAGGGAGGACGAGCTGCAAACCGCCATTTCTGTTTTGCGTAAAAAATTCAAGCAAGAAGCTGAAGATTTGAAAGAAAAACAAAAACAAGCGCGTTTCCTTGCGTATCGCGGCTTTGGTGCAGACACCATTCAGACGGCCTTAAAAACCGCATGGAATGAAGAAGAAGACTTCTATCAATAATCATTCCTACTTGAATCTTTACGGCTATCGGCGTACCCTTACGCTTTCATTCAATAATCCAATCAGAGCTTCATCATGTCCGACAAACCACACGATACATCCAACCCCCTACTCGAAGACGAACGCAAAAACCCTGTTTACCGCTTGGGTCAGGCAGTGGCCGGATTCATGTTGCTGGTTTGGGCCGGCGTTTTGGTCTTGGTTTTCTTCTTGGTTTTCCGTTTTTGGTTAAGTTAAATCCAAGCTGAAGCATTATTTTTCTTCAAAACAAACTGACAAAGTTTGTTTGTACATACTCAAAAGGCCGTCTGAACATACTTTCAGACGGCCTTTTCTTAGCATACTTATTACAGATTATCCTCGGATTACTTTGCGGATATTCGGATTAGCATGCATCTCATGAACAATCTGATTAACCTGATCCAAGTCCTTGACTTTAATCGTGAATTTAAATTCCACAAAACCTTCCGTTCCTGCTTGTGCTTTGGTCGGCGTATCGACAGATTCGATGTCCGCACCCGAGTTGGAAATCGCTTGCGCCATTGAAGCCAGCAAGCCATGGGCATCCTCGGATTTGACGTTGAGAATGGTGCGATACGTTTGATTACGCATACTGTCCCAACCGGCATCCAACTGCTCTTCCGGATCGGCTTTGACTAAAGTTTGACAGGTATCACGGTGAATAATCATGCCCTTGTCTTTGACCAATAAGGCGCGAATCGGATCGCCGGGGATCGGATGGCAACACTCGGCAAAATGAATCCGGCCGGTCTCTTGATCGTTGACTTTAATCGGGCTGAGTTTGACCTCACTGCCGAAATGTTGGCCAGCCAACTCGGCAATATGCATGGCAACGTGAATCGGCAAAGTATGCCCCATACCGACTTTGTAGAGAACTTCTTCAAACGAAGTTTGTTTGGTATTCAAATCGGCAAGGTATTTTTCTTTGAGGTCGTCTGAAAGCAAAACATCTTTAGGCAGCAGGCTGGATAAAGCTTTTTGCAGCAGGTTTTCACCCAAAACAACGGCATCGTGACGATTCAGATTTTTAACGTATTGGCGGATGGCGCTGCGCGCACGGCTGGAAACGGCAAAATTCAACCATGCCACATTGGGCTTGGCATGTTCGGAAGTAATGATTTCGACCGTATCGCCGGTTTTCAGCTTGGTGCGCAACGGCATCATGACATTGTTAATGCGCGCGGCAACGGTTTTATGGCCGATGTTGGTGTGCACGGCATAGGCAAAGTCAATCGGCGTTGCACCCTTAGGCAAGGTCAAAATATCGCCTTTCGGAGTAACGATATAGACTTCATTGGGGAACAAATCGACTTTGACATGTTCCAAAAACTCGATGGCATTTGAGCTGCTGGCTTGCAGGTCAAGAATATTTTTCAACCATCGGTTCATATGGAGGACGGCCTGATCCGGAGTGTTTTCGCCGGATTTATAAATCCAATGGCCGGCAATACCGCCCTCGGCTACGGCATCCATTTCACGCGTCCGGATTTGCACTTCGATCGGCAAACCGTAAGGACCGACCAAGGTCGTGTGCAGGCTTTGATAACCGTTGCTTTTCGGGATGGCAATATAGTCTTTGAAACGGCCGGGCTTGGGTTGGTATAAATTATGCAATGCACCCAATGCGGCATAACAGGCAGGAATGCTGTTGACGATGACCCGAAAGCCGTAAATATCCATTACTTCGGCAAAACGCAGTTTTTTAGCCAGCATTTTTTGATGGATGCTGTATAGGTTTTTCTCGCGGCCTTTGATTTTGGCTTCAATATTGACACCGACCAAACGCTGACTGAATGCACGCAGCACTTTGCCGACAACATCGCGACGGTTTTTGCGGCTGTTGTCCATGGCTTTTTTCAGGGTTTCGTAGCGGCTTGGGTGAAGGTTTTGGAACGATAAGTCTTGAAGCTCTTGATACGCGTTGTTCAGACCGATGCGGTTGGCGATTTGAGCATAAATTTCGAGGGTTTCTTTGGCGATACGACGGCGCTTGTCCGGACGCATAGAACCGAGCGTGCGCATATTGTGCAATCGGTCGGCCAGTTTGACGACGATGACGCGCACGTCTTTAGTCATGGCGAGGATCAGTTTGCGGAAACTTTCCGCCTGATGTTCGGCATGATCTTCAAATTTGAGTTTTTCCAGTTTGGAGAGGCCGTCTACCATTTCGGCAATGGTATCGCCGAATTCCGCCGCCATTTCGACTTTGGTTACGCCCGTGTCTTCCAATACATCGTGCATAACGCCTGCGCAAAGGCCCTGAACATCCATGTGCCAAATCGCAAGCTGCGTGGCAACGGCAAGGGGATGGGTGATGTAGGGTTCGCCGCTCTTACGGGTTTGTCCGTCATGGGCATGAAAAGCGTAGGCAATGGCTTTTTCAAGCTCGGCCTGTTCATTCTCATTGAGATAGGATGCGGTGCGAAACAGAAGATCGCGCGCTTCTGCTGTCAACGGGTCATAAGGAGCGGTAAGCAGTGGGGCTGGCATTTTCAGACGGCCTTTTATGGCTATTTTTTTAAGCCGTCAGACTGTATCGGTTGTTATATTGCACCGATACAGTCCGCACGGCGGTTTTATCGGTTTGCCGGTTGGTTTATTTGTTGCGTGTCAAAAGCTCGGTTCCGATTTGTCCGGCTGCGATTTCGCGCAGGGCGGTTACGGTTGGTTTGTTGTTGCGGATGTCGTCAACCAAAGGCGTGTTGCCGTTTTCCAGTTGGCGTGCGCGACGAGCGGCAACGAGGGTAAGGTCGAAGTGGTTAGGGATTTTACCTGTGCAGTCTTCAGTAGTAATACGGGCCATGTTTGCTTGCTTTCTTTCTATGTTTCAAATAAACGGTTATTTTCGCTGTTTTTTAGGAATTTTCCAACAGGTTTGAGATAAATCCCTGTTGAGAGGATTTTTTCAGACGGCCTGCTTTAATAATGTGGAACAAATCGGCTTCGGCACGATCCAAATCGTCATTCACAACGACGTAATCGAATAAAACGGATTGCTCAATCTCATGTCGGGCTTTTGAAAGGCGTGTTTGAATGACTTCTTCGCTGTCTGTACCACGGCCTATCAAACGTTGCGCCAAAACTTCAAAGGAAGGCGGCAGGATGAAAATGCTGCTGGCTTCAGGCAACGATTTACGCACTTGCGCCGCACCTTGCACATCGATTTCCAAAATCACATCATAGCCCTCTTCGCTCAACGAATTTACGCCGGCGATGCTGGTGCCGTAATAGTTACCGAACACATTGGCGTGTTCCAAAAAGGCTCTTTGCTCAATCAGTGATTCAAATTCGTCTTTGGGAACAAAGTGGTAATGCACACCATGCACCTCTCCTTCGCGCGGCTGGCGCGTGGTGTGAGAAACGGAAACACGGATATCGTCATGATTTTTCAACAGGCGCGACACCAAAGTCGTTTTGCCTGTGCCCGAAGCGGCGGAAATGATGAAAATATTGCCTTTTTTGTGATTTTGCATGGTAATTCAGCCGATGGTATGTATCTGTAAATTATAACACAACACAATGTTTCTCGGAATTTCAGACGGCCAGTTGCAAAATTTGGCTATTGTATCGATTAATTTGGCAAGTTTGCATATGACCGCTACAATGGCGTGTTAAAAACTTTTTGATTTCGGAATGTCGAAATGTTGATTCATCCTGAAGTAATGGGCGTAGAAGCTTTGGCGGACAAAATCCGTAAAATTGAAAACTGGCCGCAAAAAGGGATTTTGTTTCATGACATTACTCCCGTTTTGCAAAGCGCAGAATATTTCCGCCTGCTGGTTGATTTGCTGGTTTACCGCTATATGGGGCAAAAAGTTGACGTTGTGGCAGGCTTGGACGCGCGCGGTTTCATCATTGGTGCGGCTTTGGCCTATCAACTGAATGTCGGCTTCGTTCCCATTCGTAAAAAAGGCAAACTGCCGTTTGATACGGTTTCTCAAAGTTACGCTTTGGAATATGGCGAAGCAACGGTAGAAATCCATACCGATGCCATCAAACCGGGCGCACGCGTTTTGTTGGTAGATGATTTGGTGGCGACCGGCGGCACCATGCTGGCAGGCGTCGAGCTGATCCGCAAACTGGGCGGCGAAGTAATCGAAACGGCTGCTATTTTGGAGTTTACCGACTTGGACGGCGGCAAAAAAATCCGCGAAAGCGGCGCGCCGTTATTTACCCTGTGCCAAAACAAAGGCTGTATGTAACACACAAAAAACCGCAAGCCGATCAGCCTGCGGTTTTTTATTGTCAAAATTATTCGAGAACGTATCCGTCTGTATCCCAAAAGGTTTTTTTCACCAACTGGTCGTCTTTATAAACCAACTCGGATTTCTTCGCACCATCATCATACCAATCCAAAATAATGCCGCTGCGTTTGCCGTTGCGAATACTCAATTCAGACACAATGCGGCCATTTTCATCCCAACTGATAATCTCCGTCGGTTTATCATTGCTCATCATCATTTCGGTTTTCGGGCTGCCGTCTGAATACCATTGTTTCCAATGACCATTGGCCTTATCGTGCTTGAATTGGATTTCGCTTTCTTTAACGCCGTTGCGGTAATAACGAGAGCCTACGCCCTCACTCAAGCCGTTTTGATAAGGCATGACCGCAGATTTTTTGCCGTTTGGATACCAGTTAATCCACTCGCCGTGCGGCTTGCCGTTGCGATAGCTGCCAACCATCTTTTTCTGCCCGTTAAAATGCCACAGGGTCAGCGTGCCATTGTCCAGAGCCGGCACAAAAACCTTAATCTGACCTGCAGGTATCTCGTACGGATCAGAATATTTTTTCATTGATGGATAGTAAAAATCCTGAACCTGCGCCTTGCCTGCCGCAATTTTATATTGGCGGACATAAGCAACCGAAGGCATGGTTGCCGTCAGTTTACCGTTTTGATTGAAATAAACGGTATATTGCTGGGCAAAAGCGACAACGGGCGTACTGAATAAAACAGCAGCCAACAGGCCTGATTTTAAATAATTATTCATAATATTGGGTTTGGCAGTATATGTTCTACAAAAAGTCAGTAATAAAAATCTACCGGCATTTAAATCTATGACAAATATTATAAGCCATAGTTTCAAACCCTGCTTGGATTTCACAATCGACATATCATAGGCGTTTGTATTTTCTTAAAACATCAAAGACATTACAAAATAGAGGCCGTCTGAATTTTTTTCAGACGGCCTCTGTTTCAATTACATTAAAACAATTTATTCTTCACCCAACAATTGCTCACGGGTCAACAAGAATACGAACCCGTCGCCACCGCTGGTTTCCAACCAAGTAAACGGCAATTCCGGATAAGCCGCCTCCAATACTTCGCGGTTGTGGCCGATTTCAACCAGCAACACACCTTTCGGATTCAAATATTTCGCAGCCTGCAAAATGATTTGGCGTGTAGCATCCAAACCATCTTCTCCGCTACCCAAAGCCAATTCCGGCTCATGCAGGTACTCATCGGGCAATGCTTCCACAGATTCCGCATCAACATAAGGCGGATTGGAAACAATTAAGTCGTAGGTTTCATCCAAACCTTCAAACAAATCGGTATGCACCAAGCTGATACGGTCTTCCAAGCCATAATCTTCGATATTGATGGCAGCCACTTCCAGCGCATCCAAGCTCAAATCAACGGCATCGATTTGTGCATCAGGATAGTGGTGTGCCATTTGAATGGCCAAACAGCCGCTACCGGTACACAAATCCAAAGCTCGATGCACCAACTCATCATGTTCAATCCAAGGACGGATACCGTCGCCAAGTAATTCATAAATAAAAGAACGGGGCACGATGACGCGCTCATCGACATAAAAATCAAACTCGCCCTGCCATGCTTGATGTGTCAGATACGCGGCAGGAATATGCTCCACTGCGCGGCGTTCGAGAATGGACAATACCTCTTCCTTCTCACTTTGCAACAATTTGGCATCCAAATAAGGCTCCAACGTATCCAACGGCAGATTCAAAGTGTGCAAAATCAGATAGGCTGCCTCGTCATGGGCATTATCGCTTCCGTGTCCGAAAAACAGTCCGGCATCGTTAAAACGGCTGACGGCGAAACGCAGCAAATCGCGAACAGTGGTCAGCTCTTGAGCAGCTTGGTTAAACATAATGTTTTGTCTTGTCGATTTAAGAATATTGAAATTATAACAGAAAGGCCGTCTGAAAACTTTTCAGACGGCCTTTGATTTAATTCAGCTTAAGATTATTTATCGCGGCTAAATACGATTTTGGTAGCTTGGATAGCAACGCAGACAGCACCACCGATAAAGATCAAGTCAGCAGCGGTACGAACCCAACGCAGGGTATCCAGAATTTCCATTTGCAGGAATTCTTCGCTACGTGCATACCACAGACCGTGAGTGATAGAAGCGTAAGCTTGAATCACGCCAACCGGCAACAGGCTGATGGCAATCATACCCACCAGGCCGCCGTTCAACAGCCAGAATGCCCAAGTCATCAGTTTGTCGTCAAATTGAGCATTAGGTTTCAGGTAACGTGCAACCAGCAATACGAAGCCCAGAGCCAAGAAACCGTACACACCGAACAGAGCCGCGTGAGCGTGAACTGCAGTAGTGTTCAGACCTTGGATGTAGAACAGGGAAATCGGTGGGTTAATCAGGAAGCCGAATACGCCGGCACCGATCATGTTCCAGAAGGCAACTGCTACGAAGCACATCAAAGGCCAACGCAGACGTTTCGCCCAGTCGGACAGATGTTGGTAAGACCAGTGTTCGTAAGCTTCACGACCCAGCAGAACCAAAGGTACAACTTCCAAAGCGGAGAAACATGCACCGATTGCCATAGAAGCAGAGGTAGAGCCGGAGAAGTACAAGTGGTGCAATGTACCTGGAATACCGCCCAACATGAAGATGGCAGCAGCAGCCAAAGTAGAAGCAGTAGCAGTACTACGGCGGACAAAGCCCATGTTGTAGAAGATGAATGCGAAGGCGGCAGTAGCGAACACTTCGAAGAAACCTTCTACCCACAGGTGAACCACCCACCAACGCCAGTATTCCATCACAGCGATTGGAGATTTTTCACCGTAGAACAGGCCAGGAGCATAGAACACACCCACACCGACCATAGAAGCTACGAAGATAGCCAACAGGTTTTTGTCTGTACCTTTTTCTTTAAAGGCAGAGACAGTACAACGCAGCATCAGGAACAGCCACAACAGCAAGCCGACCATCAGCAACAGTTGCCAGAAGCGACCCAGATCCAAGTATTCGTAACCTTGGTGACCGAACCAGAAGTTCAGCTCAGGCGGAATGATGTGGGTCAAAGCAAAGAAGTTACCTGCATAAGAACCGCCGACTACGATGAACAGGGCGATGTACAGGAAGTTCACACCGGCACGTTGGAATTTAGGATCTTTACCGCCGTTCACAATCGGAGCCAAGAACAGACCTGCTGTCAGGAAGCCGGTTGCAATCCAGAAAATAGCGGATTGGATGTGCCAAGTACGGGTCAACGCATATGGGAACCAGTCGGCCATTTCAAAGCCCAGTGCGGTATCGATACCGTAGAAGCCTTGACCTTCGACAGTATAGTGAGCAGTCAAACCACCCAACAGTACTTGTACGACAAACAGCGCAACAGTCAGGAATACATATTTGCCCAACGCTTTTTGAGAAGGAGTCAGTTGTACTTTGGAAATAGGATCCTCAGTAGGTACTTCAACCTCTTCGTGTTTGGTCAAGAAAGAGTAACCCCACATCAGCAAGCCGATACCCATCAGCAACAATACCACGCTGGTGAAAGACCACATGTAGTTTTCAGTAGTCGGTACGTTGTTGATCAAAGGCTCGTGCGGCCAGTTGTTGGTGTAAGTGAAGTTCTCGTCAGGACGGTTGGTCGAAGCAGACCAAGAAGTCCAGAAGAAGAAGTTGAACAGTTTTTCACGCGCTTCTTGGCTTGGCAATGTGTTGTTTTTCATTGCAAAGTGTTCGCGAGTGGTTTGGAACTTAGGATCGTCGCTGTACACACCGTGGTAGTAAGGCAGAATGCTTTCGATCGCTTTCACGCGAGTATCGCTGATAACGACAGAACCGTCTTCCTTAATACGGCTTTGGTTGCGGTATTCGTCAGCCAAACGGGTTTTCAGAACAGCTTGTTCCTCAGGAGAAACTTCGTCAAATTTTTTGCCGTAAGTTTCTTGCGCAGTCAGATCCAACCATGCAACCAGCTCACGGTGCAGCCAGTCGGCAGTCCAGTCCGGAGCTTGGTATGCACCGTGACCCAATACAGAGCCAACTTCCATACCGCCGGTAGTTTGCCATGCAGATTGACCTGCCAAAATATCGTCTTTGGTCATCAGGACTTTGCCGGATGCAGAAACGACTTGTTCAGGGTATGGCGGAGCCTTTTTATAGACCTCGCTACCCATATAACCAAGAATGGTAAAGCATACTGCCAGTACGGCAAACAGCAAGTACCAAAGCTTCTTGTACTGTCCCATTTTGAGTACTCCTTGATTTTGGTAATAAAAAGTGGTTGGGTATTAATTCATCAAATATGAATGTTAAAGATTGTATCACGGTTTTAAAAGTAAAGAAATATTTTGTCAATAATATTCCTTTAAAACCATTAACTTACATGATATTGATTCCTATTATCCTGTATAACTCCTCCTTTGTTATATTTTGTGTTAAGCCCACACTAACATTTTCACACAAAAATAAACTTTTCGGTTTAGTTTTTTATACTACTAAAGGAGTATTTAAGGATTAAAAGATTCATATTCATTGAACAATTTGATTTATATCAAAATACACCCAAACAAGCGCCTACATAATCATACAAAATTTCAAACCATCCTATCAGGATACTTAACTTTTCTTACAATAAGGAAACTTTAAACATGAAACGCCAAACCTTAGCTGCACTTATCGCTTCTGTATTTGCACTGGCCGCATGCGGCGAACAAGCTGCTAAACCAGCTGAAACTCCGGCTGCCACCGCTTCTGCCGAAGCTCCTGCTGCTGCTTCTGACTCACAAGCTGCTGCCGAGACTCCTTCTTCAGAATTGCCTGTAGTCGATGCCATCATGACTCACGCTCCGGAAGTTCCACCTGCAATCGATCGCGATCATCCGGCTAAAGTACGCGTTAAAATGGAAACCGTCGAAAAAACCATGACTATGGAAGACGGTGTTGAATACCACTACTGGACATTCAACGGCGACGTTCCGGGCCAAATGATCCGTGTACGCGAAGGCGATACCGTAGAAGTAGAATTCTCTAACAATCCTTCTTCTACCGTTCCTCACAACGTTGACTTCCACGCTGCTACCGGTCAAGGCGGTGGTGCAGAAGCTTCTTTCACTGCCCCAGGCCACACTTCTACTTTCAGCTTTAAAGCTCTGCAAGCCGGTTTGTACATTTACCACTGTGCCGTTGCTCCTGTCGGTATGCACATCGCCAACGGTATGTACGGTTTGATCTTGGTTGAACCTAAAGAAGGTCTGCCTAAAGTGGACAAAGAGTTCTACATCGTACAAGGTGACTTCTATACTAAAGGTAAAAAAGGTGCTCAAGGCCTGCAACCTTTCGATATGGATAAAGCGATTGCTGAACAACCTGAATACGTTGTATTCAACGGCCACGTGGGCTCTATCGCCGGCGACAATGCCCTGAAAGCTAAAGCTGGTGAAACTGTTCGTTTGTACGTTGGTAACGGTGGTCCTAACTTGGTATCTTCTTTCCACGTTATCGGCGAAATCTTCGACAAAGTATATGTTGAAGGTGGTAAACTGATTAACGAAAACGTACAAAGTACTGTGATTCCTGCCGGTGGCGCCGCCATGATCGAATTCAAAGTCGATATTCCAGGTAGCTACACTTTGGTTGACCACTCTATCTTCCGTGCGTTCAACAAAGGTGCTTTGGGTCAATTGAAAGTTGAGGGTGACGAAAACCCTGAAATCATGACCAAAAAACTGAGCGACACCGCTTACCAACCTGCCGGTGCTGCCGCTTCTGCCCCAGCCGCTGCATCTGCCGCACCTGCTGCTTCTGAAGCCGCTAAATAATCCCTCGGTTTAATACGCCAAGCCACTGCTACTCTGCTCTTAGAGTCGCAGTGGCTTCCATCACAATTAATCTTCCCATTCAATTTCAATCAGACAGATTGATTTTTCAGACGGCCTTGTTATGATTAGGCTATCTCAAAAATAAATTTTCTGTTTTCAAACGATAATAAGGGCGTACCATGAAACTCATACGACTCCTCCTCTTAGGCAGTGCCTTAATCTGCGGCAATACATTTGCAGCTGAAATGGTAAAAATCGAAGGAGGCAGCTATCGCCCTCTCTATCTCAAAAAAGAGACTTCCCTTATTAAAGTCAAGCCCTTCCAACTTGATAAATATCCTGTAACCAATGCCGAATTTGCCGAATTTTTGAAAACACATCCACAATGGCAAAAAGACAAAATCAGCTCTAAACAAGCTGAAAAGGCTTACCTGAAACATTGGGTAAAAAACGGCAGCAACAGTTATGCGCCTAAGGCCAGCGAACTCAAACATCCGGTAACCAATGTTTCATGGTTTGCCGCCAATGCCTACTGCGTTTCCAAAGGCAAACGCCTGCCGACTATTGACGAATGGGAATTTGCAGGCTTGGCCTCTGCCACTCAAAAAGACGGCTCTGCCGAACCCGGCTACAACCGCACCATCTTGGATTGGTATGCAGACGGCGGCCGCAACGGCCTGCACGACATCGGTAAAAACAAACCCAACTACTGGGGCGTATACGATATGCACGGCCTGATTTGGGAATGGACTGAAGACTTCAACAGCAGCCAACTCTCAGCCGGCTCGTCCAACACCCAAATGTTCTGTAGCGGCGCATCCGTAGGCTCAAGCGACCCATCCAACTATGCGGCTTTCTTGCGCTACGGCATCCGTACCAGCCTGCAATCCAAATATGTTTTAAATAACTTAGGCTTCCGCTGCGCAAGCAAATAAAGTTTAGTTTTATCACCAAAGCAGCTTTGGCGGTACTGGAAGGTATCGCCGCTTTTTTTGGCCGTCCGAAAAGATATGGCACACAAAGACAAATTGTGGCATAATCCGCCCGTCTTTATAAAAAGACACTTAGGAGTTTGCTTAGGTCGTTTGGCTTGGCAAACTTGTCCGAACCTGAATTGGTTCTTTTATTTTCGGAGTTATCCATCATGGCATTGACCGTAGAACAAAAAGCACAAATTGTTAAAGATTTCCAACGCAAAGAAGGCGATACCGGTTCTTCTGAAGTACAAGTCGCTCTGTTGACTTTCCGCATCAACGACCTGACTCCTCACTTCAAAGCCAACCCTAAAGACCACCACAGCCGTCGCGGCCTGTTGAAAATGGTTAGCCAACGTCGTCGCCTGCTGTCTTACCTGCGCCGTACTCAGCCTGATACTTACCGTTCACTGATTACCCGCCTGGGTCTGCGTAAATAATTTATGCTTAAAATCAACACCGCCTTTGGGCGGTGTTTTTATTCATATGCCCATGCCGTCTGAAACACAGGCCCACTCTGTGTTATACTTCCACACGCTTAAGCAGCAAGGCTTAAACTCCCAATCACTCCTTAAAGATCCCATCAAAGCGAGAATCTGAATTGTCTGTTCATTCCATGTTGCACTCAGGAAAATTTTGGCTGAAAACCCTGGTTTTCGGCATTACCGCGCTTTTATGCCTCGCGGCGGTATTGAGTGCCTTAATGTTCCGCATATTCAACACAGAAAACATCGACGCATTCATACAAAAAAACTTTTCCGCCCATGGCTGCCAAATCAAATACAACGCCACTATCG
>FLSC01000009.1_pt1 | contig 13792 bp, 10 predicted proteins | sample 1550561 | NCBI WGS metagenome assembly FLSC01 (sample SAMEA4031775, study PRJEB14383) | metagenome | biome: human; feature: oral; material: saliva | place: Philippines | collected 2014 | reverse complement strand
TTAACATATTTTAGTCGGTAACTTTTGCAAAGTTATGGAAATTATCTGTCTTTTGCAACAATACCCCCTACTTTTTTGACTGTTTGGAGGTAAATTAAATGTTGTGCGTTAACATATTTTAGTCGGTAACTTTTGCAAAGTTATGGAAAGCAATTCGCAATGAAAGAGGAATTAAAATTTCACAAGACATAGTACTGCCAACATCTAATGAGAGGTTGTGATATTATGAAAATCAACTTTCCTGTCACTTCTGTCACTTCTTCTATACTTGTAATATATTGAGTATAAGCATATAGGAAGAAGTGTTAAAAGTGACAGGAAACGGAATTTAAACTTTATGTAGTGATATGGGGGTAATGGAGAAAGGACATTTGCTACTTCTTTTGTAGGCTTGTCAGTAAGTCGGCAACCACATAGCTGGAACCACCAACGAAGATGAAGTCGGATTGGGCGGCATCATGAAGGGCGGCTTGGTAGGCTTCAAGGACGGTTGGGAAGACCATTCCGTGTAGGTCGTAGTCGTCGGCTGTTGCGGCAACTTTCTCTGCTGGGAAAGCACGATGTGTACTCGGTTGTGTCCAATAGTAAATGGCATCATCGGGGAGCATAGACATGACAGCATGTAGGTCTTTGTCATCCACCATACCAAAGACAATGCGCTTCTGCTTACATTGTTGACGTTTGATTTGTTGGGAGAGGTAAGTCCAGCCACCAACGTTGTGTCCTGTATCGCAAATGACCAACGGATTAGCCTGTAGTTTCTGCCATCTACCCATTAAACCCGTCAGTTCGCAAACATTGGCAAAGCCTTTAGCGATACTTTCAGCGTTCTTAATGACACCTTTATTATATAGCTGCATGGCAGCAGTAAGTACCGTGTTGGCATTCTTCTCTTGATAGCTACCACCTAATTCGCCCACAAAATCGCCAAAGAAACGAGTCTGATAAGCGATGCCACCATCGGGGTGAGGGTGAGAAGAAAGTATTGCAGGGATGTCTTCTGCAAAGACAATGAGTGCATCCTCTTTCTGTGCTTTTGCCTTAAAAACAATCTGTGTCTCAGGGACAGACTCACCAATAACGACTGGTACACGATGTTTGATAATTCCAGCTTTCTCTGCTGCGATTGCTCCGAGTGTATTACCGAGAAATTGGGTGTGGTCGAGTGATATATTGGTGATAATCGATAAGATAGGAGTGATAATGTTTGTGCAATCGAGTCTACCACCTAAGCCCACTTCAATGATAGCAATATCAACCTTCTGCTCAGCAAAGTGCTTGAAAGCTAAGGCTGTTGTGAGTTCAAAGAAAGAAGGGTGCAGTGGTTCAAAGAAGTCGCGTTCCTGTTCAACAAAGTCGATAACCTCCTGTTCTGAAATCATTTCTCCATTGACTCTGATACGTTCGCGGAAGTCAACGAGGTGAGGACTGGTATAGAGTCCGACCTTATACCCTTCAGCTTGGAGGATAGCAGCCAACGTGTGGGAGCATGAGCCTTTTCCGTTGGTTCCTGAAACATGAATGGAAAGGAAGTGGGTATGTGGATGACCAAAATGCTCGTCCAAAGCCTTTGTTGTCTCGAGTCCTTCTTTGTAAGCAGATGCCCCGACGTGTTCGAAGACGGGTGTGCTGTTGAATAGATATTCTACGGTTTCTTGGTAGTTCATAGTTGGGTGATGGGTGTTGGGTGTTGATGAATTGTGGTGAAAGGTGGGTGATGGAATGTAAGGAAATGATTTAGCCCCATTAGCCAAATAAGTCTAATGGGGCATATAATCATTATCTCAATTCTAATTGTAAACTCATTGCTTATTAAAAACTTGTTTACTTGTCAACTTGTTCACTTGTCAACTCATATAACTTGTCTACTCGTCAACTTGTCTAACTTGTCTACTCTTTCAACAAAACAACTTCTTAAAGTTCTCGAAGATAGAGCGTTTGGTGCTGTTATCACCACGGAAGTTTTCGCTTTGGCGTAAGTCTTCAATCATCTTCTTCTCTTCCTTATTCAGCTCTTTTGGAACGTAAATACTGATGTGAACCACTAAATCGCCAGTACCGCTGCCATAACCTTGTACGGCTGGAAGACCCTTACCACGTAGGCGAAGCGTCTTACCTGGCTGTGTTCCTGGTTCAATCTTAATCTTTACATTGCTGCCATCAATGGTTGGGATATCCACCTGACCTCCTAAGGCTGCTGTTGGGAAATCGAGCAAGAGATTATAGATGACGTTCTGTCCGTCACGAATGAAGGTGTCGTTAGGTTCCTCCTCGATATATACTTGGATATTACCAGCCACACCATTGTGTCTACCAGCATTACCCTTGCCCGGAACATTGACTACCATACCTTCAGCAACACCCGCTGGGATGTTGATTTCAACGACTTCCTCGCCCTTTACAACGCCTTCACCATGACAGTGAGTACACTTATTCTTAATGATAGTTCCCTCACCATTACATACGTGACAGGTAGTCTGGGTCTGCATCATGCCGAAGATACTCTGCTGTGTACGGATTTCAACACCCGAACCATGACAGTTCTGGCAAGTTTCTGTTCCGCTACCCTCCTCAGCACCAGTGCCGTGGCAGTGTTCGCAAGGAACGTCTTTACGCACCTTAAACTTCTTGGTAACGCCCGTAGCAACCTCTTGCAACGACAGACGAACCTTCAAACGAAGGTCTGTTCCACGGTACTTAGGGGCTTGATGACCGCCACCTCCGAAGCCGCCAAATCCTCCGCCATGTCCGCCGAACACATCGCCAAACATAGAGAAGATATCGTCCATAGAGAAACCACCAGCTCCACCGAAGGGACCACCACCAAAGCCACCGCCAGGCGCATCGAAGCCGAACTGGTCATACTGTTGGCGTTTCTGTGGATCGTGCAGTACATCATAAGCCTCAGCAGCCTCTTTAAACTTTGCTTCAGCCTCAGGGTCATCCGGATTACGGTCAGGATGATACTTGATAGCAAGTTTTCTGTATGCTTTCTTTATTTCGTCTTCAGAGGCATTCTTGCTGACACCTAACACCTCATAGTAATCTCTTTTTGCCATTCTTCCTTATGAAATTATTGTCCGACAGCAACCTTTGCGTGACGGATAACCTTGTCATTAAGCGTATAACCAGTCTGTACACAATCGATAACCTTACCCTTCTTATCATCGCCCATACCAGGAACCATAGCGATAGCCTCATGGTAGTCGACATCGAAGTCGGCATTATCGGTCTTAATCTTGTTAACACCAAGTGTCTCCAAGGCCTTCAAAAACTTCTTATAGATAAGTTCATAACCTTCTTTAATTGCCTGTGGGTCCTCTGTCTTATCGGCAGTAGCACGCTCAAAGTCGTCAAGGATAGGCAGAATAGCAGCTACAGTCTTCTCACTTCCGTTGAGAATCAGTTCTGACTTCTCCTTCAGTGTACGTTTCTTGTAGTTCTCAAATTCGGCAACCAAACGGATATACTTGTCTTTCCACTGCTCAGCTTCGTTCTGTGCAGATACCAATGGGTCGAGTTCTTCCTCTGCAGGAGTCTCCTCTCCGTTAGCATCTTCCGCCTGTGCTTCAGCGACGTTCTGAGTTGTTTCTTCGTTATTCAACTCCAGCTCTTCGCCTTCAATCTTTATATTTTTCTCTTTATTACTCATAATTTTATTGCACTATTTGTCATGGCATACCCTTGCAAATAGTATGCCATGTTTTGACAATCTTAGTACATTCCTGCTTTTTGCTCCTTAATCTGCTCATCATGGATATAGTCATCGTAGCTCATCAGCTTGTCGATGGTACCCTTTGGAGTCAACTCAATGATACGATCAGCAACGGTGTTAATAAACTCATGGTCGTGTGAACTGAAGAGGATATTACCCTTGAAGCCAATCAGGTTGTTATTGAACGCCTGAATACTCTCCAAGTCAAGGTGGTTGGTTGGTGTATCAAGAATCAAGCAGTTAGCATTCTGAAGCTGCATACGTGCAATCATACAACGCATCTTCTCACCTCCAGAGAGTACGTTCACCTTCTTCTCAACCTCTTCCTGCTTGAACAACATACGACCTAAGAAGCCCTTCATAGCCACTTCGTTACCTGGTCCGAACTGTGACAACCAATCAACGAGGTTCAAATCACAATCGAAGAACTCGGTATTATCCAATGGGAGATAAGCCGTAGTGATTGTCACACCCCAATTATATGTACCAGCATCAGGCTCTCGATTACCATTGATAATCTCGAAGAGCGCAGTCATAGCCTTTGAGTTGCGAGAGAGGAAGACTACCTTCTGTCCCTTCTCAATATTGAAGTTCACATTATCGAAGAGTACTGTTCCGTCCTCATCAACAGCCTTCAAGTTCTCAACCTCAAGAATCTGGTTACCTGGTTCGCGCTCCATAGAGAAGATAATACCCGGATATTTACGGCTTGATGGACGAATCTCCTCTACGTTCAGACGCTCCAACATCTTCTTACGTGATGTTGTCTGCTTACTCTTAGCCACATTGGCAGAGAATCGGCGGATGAATTCCTCCAACTGCTTCTTCTTCTCCTCAGCCTTCATCTTCTGGTTCTGAGCCTGACGTAAAGCCAACTGTGAACTCTCATACCAGAATGAGTAGTTACCTGCAAAGACGGTTACCTTACCGAAGTCGATATCGATTGTCTGTGTGCTGACAGAGTCGAGGAAGTGACGGTCGTGCGATACAACCAATACTGTCTGATGTTCATCAATCTCACCGAGATAATCCTCTAACCATTCAACGGTCTCAAGGTCGAGGTCGTTAGTAGGCTCATCGAGCAACAAGTTCTCTGGCTTACCAAAGAGAGCCTTAGCCAACATCACACGCACCTTCTCAGTATTTGAGAGCTGTGACATCTGCTTCTCATGCAAATCCTCCTTAACGCCAAGGTTCTGGAGCAACTGTGCAGCATTACTTTCAGCCTCCCATCCATTCATCTCAGCAAACTTCAACTCTAAGTCGGCAGCACGATTACCATCCTCCTCTGTCATCTCTGGCTTAGCATAAAGTTCCTCACGCTCTTTCATGTTCTGCCAAAGTGCATCATGTCCCATGAGGACCGTGTCCATTACCTTATACTCATCATATTTGAAGTGGTCCTGTTCCAATACCGACAGACGCTCACCTGGTCCTAACTCTACTGTTCCCTTGTTTGGCTCTAAGTCGCCAGAAATGGCACGAAGCAAGGTTGATTTACCAGCACCATTGGCACCAATGACTCCGTAAATATTACCTGGTGTAAACTTTAAGTTAACGTCCTTGTATAGAACTCTCTTGCCGAATTGGATAGCAAGGTTTGAAAGTGTAATCATCTTTTTCTAATACCTTATTATATAATAATTTGGCTGCAAAGTTACGATTTTTATTTCAAACGACAAAGAAACAAGTAGAACATTGGACTTTGAACTTTGAACATTGAGGTTTGAACTCTGAACTTTATGATATGGGTAGTTGACAGGTTTACGAGTTGACAAGTTGACAAGTTAATTGTAGTGATAAACCACAGTTAACAGTAGTAATCATAATTATGAATTGTGAATTATAAATTATGAATTATAGTAGTAATCATAATTATGAATTGTGGATTATGAATTTTGAATTATGAAATATGTTCTTTTACTAACTACGAATTTCGCTAATTACGCTAATGCTTATTACGATATAATTCGTGTCATTCGCGTAATTCGTAGTCGGTAAAATTCGCGTAGATAATGATTGAAAAAACATTACATAATTTCGAACAAAACAGCTATAAATAAAGACAAAAACACGGATAAAAAGCAAGTTTGCAATCAACAGAAAATCAGTCGGTTATAAATTTGCAACATAAAAGGTGCTTAATTGGACTTCAAAAGAGCGTTAGTAAGGGTCTTAAAGAGCATCTTTTGCAAGTCAATTAGGCATCTTTAAGAAGCTTAAAGAGCATGTATTGGCTTTGAGTTGTATAAAAATAGTTTACAAATATCAATTAACATAAGAATTATTTGCTTGTAGAAAAAGGATAGACATAGTATATATTTGCTTTTAACTTGTAGTTTATCCCGCATTGTAAGGTCGCCTCATTAAGGATAGTCATACCCTACAAGTATATAAGTCTTTATTCTATTTCTAATCAATGCCTTTAACTTCAGACCCTTTTTAGCCTCATAACTTCGCATTCTCACTACTTATAAGAGCTTGTTAGTCATAAAGAAAGCAAGTGAAAAAATAAAAAAAATGAGGGTTGTTTTTAATTAAAATCTTGCGAGATTGAAATTATTTCAGTACCTTTGCAACCGAAAATAAGAATTAATTACTAAAAGGATGTAATCTGGGGATAAATATAATTAAGAACGAACAAAGCCTTGATATTAAATAATAAGGTAAAAAGACCAGTGTGACACTGCATAAAGTTCTTCAATTAGGATAACAGAATAAGGATTAAAAACCAGTTCAATATCACCCTTATACTCCCACTTTTAAAGAGTGAGTGTAAATATTTTTACGTCCTACAAATTGAGAATAAGATAATAAAATAAGTAAATAAACAGCAATTTATACCATAAGTTATGAAACAGAATAAGATTAAATTGGGATATCAGAAGCCTCAGACAAAGATAATGAGCATCAACAGTGAGAGCTTTATATTAAATACATCATTCCCTAGTCAGCACAATCCTGGCAATCACCGCCCAGGACCTGTTGCCTCTAACGCAAAGGAAGAAGTAGAGTGGCTTGAGGTTGGTGGCGAGACTTCGTCAAGTAATGGACATACTTCATTGTGGGAAGATTAATCAAAAGAGAGTTTTAATTAAATAAGTAATAAGCAAAAAAGACTATATTAATAATGAGAAAACAGACTTTTAAGGTGCGCCTGCTATCATTAATAGCATTGTGTGGCATTGTAATGGTGTTTGCGTCTTGCTCTAATGAAGATGTAGCACAAAGCACTGTAGAAACAAACACTGAAAACAATAGCAACCTTACTTCATTCGTGACAGGTGCTGCTGCAACTCGTACATCACTCAACTATGACGACGGTGCTTTCTTCTGGGAGGCTGGTGATCATATCTATGTAAAGGATGATAACGGAACTTGGCAGAAGAGTAGCAATGCTCCAACAGAGAAGACTGCCAGCTTTAAGTTTATGGTTCCTGGTAAATACACTAACAGCACAACTTATAAGGTATATTACCCTGGTAAGAATGGTCTTAACAACAACGTAACAATCTCTGGCACACAGAGTCAGGCACAGCCTAATAGCACCACACATATTGGTGAGGCAGGTGACTGTGGTACAGCAAATGCAACAGGTGGTAATGGCGTATTTAACTTCCGTCTCGATCACCAGGCAGCTATCCTCGTGTTCCAGCCATTTACAAACAATACAGGTGTAAAGAATTGTCAGTTGACAAAGATTGAAGTAACATCTGATAATGATATTACTGGTACTTACACACTTGACACAACAACAGGTGAGTTGACAGGTTCTGCAAGCGGTAAGAGTATTACTATGACTACAAAGGGTAGCGGCTCTTATGCTAATGGTTTCCCATTGACTAACAGCGCTGCAGACCTTGCAACTAATGGTGCCTACGTGGTAATTCGTCCTGGTAGACATGCCTTGACCGTACGTTATTGGATTAAGGACTATGCAACAAACGTTGAGGGTGCGATTACTAAGACATACGATTCGTTCAAATATGAGAAGAACGACTACTATGATATGACTGCCAATATCAATGTAACGGATTACGACGGTACAAAGTATTACATGTGGGATGCACAGAAGAACTATTGGAATGGTTACGAGTGGAACTCTGCTAATCCATCGCAGCCTGTGCTTGCATATGAAAGCAATTCGAATTACCCAACTTTTGGTAGTGATAGATACTTCCATGGGAATGAAGGCTATGGTCGTATGGACGCAACGTCTTCTTGTAAGGATCTGCCTAATGCTAATGAGCTGGGATGGTATGTAAAGAATGGTGATCCACATTGGGATGATGATAAACTGTGGACAGCAATGGGACATTTGTATAAGGGTGGTATGTGGTTCCGTGAAAAATCACTTATCAGAATGCTGACATCATTCCAATCAGACCAAGGTCCAGGATATATGGATATGCGTAAAGACTTTAATAATTTAGTAGTGACCCCTACTCAAGGTGCGCCCGTTGGCTATTTTGGAAGTAGATCCTTCTTTTTACCAGCTTTGGGTCAATATTATAACGGTCAGTTGACAGAAATTGGACAGACTGGATATTATTGGTCATCAAGTGCTTCTCCAGGTGACTCTAACTGGGCATACTTGTTGCAATTTAGCAAGAGTGAGGTTATTGTGAATACTACACAAAGCGATGGAGGATTCTATGTAGGTACATTTCAGTAAACTGCATTCTAATCCTTCTCTTTAGGAAGTTCCCTTCTTAAAGCTGCAGGTTTAAAATATAATCTTGCCAACGCTCGTACAGTGTTGAGCTGTCTTCGGACAACTCAGTGAAGTGCGATTCGTTGGCAAGTTTTTGTTTTATATCGTCTCATATGGCTCCGTAATATGTATATATGTGCGACGTGGTCGTATTTACAAACACTGATATACGGATAAGAACTCCGTTCGATTAATTGGGGAATCTGATTCTTAAGTTGTGAAATATGCATAAGTTTGCATATTAAGATGTAAAGACGTTTTTAAGTTTTCGTATAAAAAAGCTTGCAAGTTATATGCTTTTTAACATGGTTTCGTAGCTACTCGTCCCTCCTCTTACTGATTAAGTCAATTCTGATATTGACATTTTAAGATAAAAGAATTTAAGTTAATCCCATCCTCATAACCTGCATATTTATTACATAGGAAAGTCGTAGCACTTTACTACTATCTTGATGAGAGAAAAGATAAGCCTTTTATATCTCTTTTTAAACCAGCTTTTTACCCTAAGTAGCACCCGAAAAGTATATTTTTTACACTTAACAAACCAACTTCTTATGCTTAAAGGGGTTAAGCCTTGTTTCCCCGCTTAACTTATGTTGTATTTTGGTTGTGTTTTTTAGTTAGAATTTTTGCTTTTGAAAGTCTATTTAACACTGAATTTTACGTAATTTAAGAATGTCAGATTCGTAAATCTTTATTAGTTATTTTTATCAATAGAAATATAATTGTGTATACGTTTTTTGTATATCTTTGCTTCGTCAAACTTTATGTTACACTTAAAAAAATGCGTTTAGTATATCTGGATTTTGCGTATAATACCTCTTATATATAAGGAGAGATTTTCGTAAGTTAACTTGCTATATCTTGTTACATCTTCAGATAGAACTTGACTCGAAAAAATGTATATATATAAAACCTATTATTCATAAAAATTAAAATTGAAATAACCAAAAAACAAAAATGTATATGAAGAATTATTTGAAACCGTACACAGCGTGTACAAAAGTTGAGATGGAAAGTCACTTGTTGAGTGGGAGTGGCGGTGGACATAATGGTGGTATTAATCCAGGTTGTCCTCCTTGTCCTCCTAACAACCCTTCTACTGGACAGTCTAAAAGTGGCTGGGGCTCTGTAAAGGCAGGCACTCCTTATCCTGCAGCAAAAGAAGATTACTTCACCAATTTTGAAGATTAACGTTCTAACATTTAACAGATAACTAAAAACTTAAAAGTATGACCATTAAAAGTTTTTACACATTATTACTAAGTGCAACCACTTTAATACTTGCTTCTTGTTCTACAGAAGTTACTGATGAGCAATCTGCTGCGGCAGGCTCAGCTACTCGTTCATTTACGGTAAGAGAAGTACAGGCACCTATGACACGTACGAATGTGTCGCTTACAAAGCCTATCACATGGAATAAAGGCGATCGTCTCATTGCTTACAACATTACCTCCCCACGTAAGGATTACGATTATCTGTCTATTGCAGAGAGCGGATTTTTCTCTAAGTTTGTAGGTAATGTTCATTGGAAAGATGGCGATGAGTTAGCAGTTTTCTATCCTTACAGATATGATGCGACTGATACACGTCTGGGGGTTGTTAATTTAGGATTGGATGAGAATACAGTTTATGACAAGGGCGAAGTTGTAAAGGGGCATCAGAATGGTACCGTTGAGAACTTCAGATTCTTCGATTACTCTTGGAATAAGGTAAAGAACATTTCGTCTGAAGGTGTTAATGCCTTGGCAGATGTAGCCTTTGATAAGCAGTACTCTATTTTTGGAGTGACTATACATTACAAGGGACAGCCTTTGAAGAAGATTAAGAGTTTGACACTTCAGAATGTCTACACCAAGGCAGAGTTTGACCTTGCCACAGGTAAAATGACATATGCTCCTAAGGGAAACTTGACCGTAAAAGCTGAAGCACAATTGGATACCTTCTTTGTAGCACTCTTCCCTGACACACATTTTGCTCCAGTGCTTACTGTTGAAACTGAAGATGGAGAAATATACCACCACGAAATCAAAGAACCTTTCAACTGCCAACGTGCAAGATACTATCTCGAAGATGTTGTCGTATCTTGTACTTCATGCATTGACATTGACGGAACAAAGTGGGGAAGATACAACTTGCAGTATGAGCCTTGCACGAATTTAGAGGGTTGGGTTCCTGGTTACAGACTTGCTAAGCAGGCTTGGGATTACTTCTATACCAATTCTGATCCATTCAACCTCTATCCAGACTTCCTCCCACGTGCCTTCAATACCTCTGCTTTCGACCATTTCCGTTGGGGCAATATCGCTGGTGCAAACAATTACAGCTACAGCTATTCACGTTATTATTCATATCATATGGGTAATCTCCAGGCTGTAATTCAGAACAGATGCTATGGCGACCTTGCTTACTATGCTTCTAATGGTAAGTTCATGATGCCTACAAAGGCTGACTTCGATAACCTGATGGCAAAGACGGGTGAGTATGTTGGTTATTATCAAGACGGCTGTAACATCATCGTCGGTGTACTCTTCGACCCAACCGTTCCAGCTTGCAAGAAGGGTAAGGTACTCGATAAGAACGACCATATCATTGGTAACACAAACCGTCCAAATGGTATCTATGTCGGTAAGTACAATGCCCATAACACACGTATGAAGAAGTTCTCTAAGGAGGATATCGATAAGGGTGTGTTCTTCCCATTCGCTGGTGCTTACACCGAGTATAACGATGGTGCGCCACGTCTCCAGCGTCCAGGTGGTCAGGCTTACTACTGGACTTCTGACGCTAACCGCTGCAACTACTCACAGGCAACAGCTTTCTCAGCTTACTACATGAACAATGGCTGGCTCTATCCAGGTACTGTTAACGGTTGCGGAAGTGGCAACAACCCTAAGTACAACATGTATAACATTCGTCCTCTATGCGTTAGCAGTGATTCAAAGACGAAGCAAAATAATCAGACTAAGCAAACTTACCAAACCAAGAAGGGATGGTAGGGAGTTTGCAAGTTGACAAGTTATGCAAGTTGACGAGTTATGCAAGTTGACAAGTTAACGAGTTGACGAGTAAACAAGTTATATGATAGCAAGTTGATGAGTTGTAATAAACTTATCAACTTGCTTTTTTAATTCCTCAAAACCTATTACTCAAAGTATAAAGTTAACTGCGAATTACATCGCAATAATATTAGCGTAATTAGAGAAATTCGTAGCCATTCGTAGTTCTAAGCATAAAGCTAACTACGAATTACACGAATGTCACGAATAAGTAAGCTATAATGATTCGTGTCATTAGAGAAATTCGTAGTCATTAAACGTACAAATCATAAAGTTCAAACCTCAAAGTTCAAAGTTCAAAAATGATTAGAGAAATTCGTAGTCTATAAGTTTATTTTTTGTTTGCTGTCACTTTTAACATTTGAATAAACCAACTCTCCCTAAGCACATTACACATATCCTAAGCCTGACAGCAATGACAGCAACTTTAAAAGTCAGTTGGTGAGAGTCTATTCCTATAAGAATTAATTGAGCTTAAAACACCTCCTCCAAGAACTCCTCCATTATACTATCCATAATCCAAAAGATATTCTTTCGAGTAGCATGACCCATTAGCAGTACGTCAAGAAGCCAGCTTTGTCTTGTGCCAATCAGTCTTCAAGAATGTCTATAAGTTCTGATATGCTTGGTAAAGAACTGTTCTTTGCAAATATACAATATTCTTGTGAGTTACGCAAGAGGAAACTCTTATCCTTTGAACTTTGAACTTTGAACTTTATGATTTGTGTTTAACCTTTGAGCTATATCGGTAATCATAATTATGAATTGTGAATTATGAATTGTGAATTAATTTTGAAAAGGTGGTTAATTGGACTTCAAAAGGGCGTTAGTAAGGGTTCAAAAGGGCATCTTTTAGAAACGAAAAGAGCATGAATTGAAAGCCAATTCATTCTCTTTTTATTTTTGTTCATTGAAGTTTATTTACAATAAGGGGATTGCAAAAGGGAAAGAGTGGATGAAATAATATGCGAAGAAGCAAGTGTAGGCGGTGATGTCTTAACTCCTCTAACTCCATTTAACTCCTTAACTCCTCATCTTTCTCTCCTTAACTCCTCAAAGCCCAACTTCTTCGTCCGAATCTTGTAGCCTGCGAGTCCGTAGTAAAGGATGAAGAGGAAACAAGGGACGCTGACCCAGTAAGAGGTTTGGAAAGAAGTGGCATCCTGCACGACACCACGCAACCAAGGCATCACAGCACCACCTGCAATCGCCATGGTCAGCAGTGAAGCACCAGACTTAGTGAACTTACCAAGGTCTGCCATTGCCAAAGGCCACAACGCTGGCCACATCAAAGAACAGCCTAAAGCCATCAAGAAGATGCAATAAACGGAGATAACAGGATTTGGCACAACGGCTACAGCCACACTACCAACGAGGGCGATAATAGCGCAGATACGCATTGCAGCTGCCTGAGAGAGGTAACGTGGGATGAAGATTACACCACAGATATAACCCACAATCATACCCACAGAAGGGATAAATCCGTAGTTATCACCCTCCAAACCTAACGACTGTGCATAACCTGTTGCCGTAGCGAGCGAGATAGTCTCTACACCAACATAGAGGAAGAGTGCCAAACAGCCCAACAACAAGTGTGGTATTTACAACCGATTATTACTCAATATTTTATAGATAATAAGTCAGAAATATGGTTGTTATTTTTAATTGCACATTCTAAAAGGTGAAGATTTAACGCTTTTATTGATTATTAACTCAAAAAGGACATCAACTTGGGTCGTTTCTTCTCTTTTCCTTGCTATTCGTTTCCGATATTCCACTTTTGTTTTGGTCTATCTCATATGTACTGCAAAGGTATTGATTTTTGTTTGATATTGCTCCTTGCTTGCTCCTTGTCGTAGATTAATTTTCACACAGGAATTTTTGTTCTCTTTCTATAGGGGCTTGAAACAATCCATTTATTGGAAACAATTAAAGACGGAGCTGGTTTGCCCCAGTGCTTTTTAAGAAACAGGGCAATTATTTTATCTCCACAAAGGCTCTTGTTCCCAATTATGAGGAAAGCCTAATAAACGAGTTCTTACTGATGGGTATTTCGATAAAAGCTGCTTGAAATCTGCAACAAAAGTGTTGCCCATAGAAATGGAGTTAAGCCAATACACCACATAGCAGAGTTGCGGATAAAGTGTTTGTTCACGGAACGAGAAATCCGTAATCCATGTGTTTGGCATACGCATAGGCATCATTGGCTTGACAGGAAAGACCCGATTTGACAGTCTTGAATGATGGGCGCAGCAATTACGAAGTACGGGTCTGGGTACGGATTAAAAGGCTAAGTGATTATTT
>FLSC01482940.1_pt1 | contig 14126 bp, 14 predicted proteins | sample 1550561 | NCBI WGS metagenome assembly FLSC01 (sample SAMEA4031775, study PRJEB14383) | metagenome | biome: human; feature: oral; material: saliva | place: Philippines | collected 2014 | reverse complement strand
ATCCCAAAAGCGATTTTTAGAAACAAGTCCAAGTTAGCTGTATGGACAAGCCCTGACAGAGGAGTTTAAATAATGGCAACCGCCACTTTACAACAATTGATGGTTATTAATAAAGGTAGCAGCCTTCCCTTGCTGATTAAAGCCAAAAGCTTTGTACTAGATCTAGTTACCTGGGCTTTATGGGCTTATATCATCACTTTTGTCGCGAGATATGCGGAACGCATCTTCACTAAACCGATTCTGGAAAGTTTCTTTTTCGTTGATGTGATAAGCATAATGTTTTCTGTATCTGCGGTATTGGTTATATTGGCTTATATTTGGTCTATTCTCACCGTAGCAAAAGAATAGCTCGCAAAATACTTAATATAAAAAAACCGCACTTTGGCTTAAAAATCAAAGTGCGGTTATTTTTAGAAATGTTTAATTAGATACAATATTCTCTAATTAAGCTTTTGGACCTGCTGCGATAAGTGCTTTACCTTCTGCATTAGTCGCATATTTTTCGAAGTTTTTCACGAAACGTCCAGCAAGGTCTTTCGCTTTCGCTTCCCATTGTGCTTTATCCGCATAAGTATCACGTGGATCTAAGATCGCTGGATCTACGCCTGGTAATGCTTTTGGAATGGCTAAGTTAAAGATTGGTAACTCACCCATTTCTGCTTTTTCGATAGAACCATCTAAGATGGCATCGATAATACCACGGGTATCTTTAATTGAGATACGTTTACCTGTACCGTTCCAACCAGTATTAACTAAATACGCTTCTGCACCGGCAGCTTGCATACGTTTAACTAACACCTGAGCATATTGTGTTGGGTGGAGAGTTAAGAACGCTGCACCAAAACATGCTGAGAAGGTTGGCGTTGGCTCAGTAATACCACGCTCTGTACCGGCTAATTTCGCGGTGAAACCAGATAAGAAGTAGTATTTGGTTTGCTCTGGTGTCAATTTAGACACTGGCGGTAACACACCGAATGCGTCCGCAGTTAAGAAAATTACTTTCGTTGCATGACCTGCACGAGATACTGGTTTAACAATATTATCAATGTGATAAATTGGGTAAGACACACGAGTATTTTCAGTTTTAGAACCATCATCGAAATCAACTGAACCATCTGCACGAACCACGACGTTTTCTAATAATGCATCACGACGGATTGCACGATAGATATCTGGTTCATTTTCTTCAGAAAGATGGATAGTTTTCGCGTAGCAACCACCTTCGAAGTTGAAGATACCTACATCATCCCAACCGTGCTCATCGTCACCGATTAATTCACGTTTTGGATCAGTTGAAAGGGTGGTTTTACCTGTACCTGATAAACCGAAGAAGATTGCTACATCACCGTCTTTACCTACGTTAGCAGAACAGTGCATTGCACCTACACCTTTAAGTGGTAGGAAGTAGTTCATCATTGAGAACATACCTTTCTTCATTTCACCACCGTACCAAGTACCACCAATTAATTGGATACGTTCAGTTAAGTTAAATGCAACGAAGTTTTCAGAGTTCAAGCCTTGTTCTTTCCAGTTCGAATTAGTGCATTTAGAACCGTTCATGACCACGAAATCAGGTTTAAAGGTTTTTAATTGTTCTTCTGTCGGACGAATGAACATATTTTTCACAAAGTGTGCTTGCCATGCGACTTCCGTCACAATACGCACTGCGATACGGTCTTTTTCACTTGCACCACAGAAACCATCCACCACAAATAAACGTTTACCAGAAAGTTGTTTAGTCACAAGACCTTTCAAGCTTGACCACGTTTCTTGAGTCATTGGTTTGTTATCGTTTTTCGCCACATCAGAAGTCCACCACACAGTATCTTTTGTGGTATCATCTAAAACGATGTATTTGTCTTTCGGTGAACGACCGGTAAAGATCCCTGTATCAACAGCCACCGCGCCAGTTGTGGTAAGTGTCCCTTTTTCAAAGCCTTCTAAGCCTGGTTTTGTTTCTTCTTCAAAAAGTTGTTCATAACTTGGGTTATAAACCACTTCTTTTACGTCATGAATACCAATGGCTTCAAGTTCTTTAATTACATTTTTAATGTCAGTCATAGTTCACCTCTTGATTAAAGTTTAAAAAGTTTTCCTGCGGATATTGTAGGGGAATTGCCAGAAAAAAAATGTTAACTAGATCAAATTTTTGAACATTTATTGGAAATTTCTACCTATTTTTAGGGTGTTTTTGGGAGCTAAGATAAAGTGCGGTTGATTTCACCTTTACTTTTCCTATATAGTGATAACCATTCTCAAATTAAGACTAGATAATCATGTTCTCATTTCTGCGTTTACCCTTTTTATTTTTCCTGCTTATGTTTACGCAAAGCACGCAAGCAGAACCCGACTTTAAGATTCCTCCTATTCAAGAAAGCATGAAAAAAATGTATCAAATTCAAGAAAAAGATTTTACCTTTGAAGACAAACATTACCGTTTGTTTATTGCGGTTCCACCAAAAACATCGCAAAAACTGACCGCACTTTACACGTTGGATGGCAATGCACAATTTCCAATAGCAGTGAATGCTGTCAATCCGCATAAACCGCTCCCCCTTATTATCGGCATCGGTTATATATCTGATAAAGCTTACGCTATTGAGGAACGAATGAGAGACTACACGTTTCCAGCTGAAGGCGCTGAATTTGCCAAAGGAGGAAAAGCCGCCGATTTTCTACGTTTTATTCAACAAGACGTAAAACCTCATATTGAACAGCATTTCGATATCAATAAAGAAAAACAATATTTCTTTGGCCATTCTTTTGGTGGGTTGTTTGGATTATACGTGCTCTTCCATCAACCGGATTTATTTCAACATTACACCTTGGCAAGCCCTTCCCTTTGGTGGGGAAATGGCTCATTTTTACCTCAACATGAACCTTGGATTAGCCAAAAACCATCACATATTCTGATTACATTAGGCTCTTATGAAGAACATCCTGAACAGGATCCGAATATCACTGAGGAACAATTACAGCGTATTAATCAACGGAAACAAATGCGAACAATCAATGCGCATCAATTGGCGGAAATATTGGAAAAACAAGGCAATTCTGTGGTTTTTATTTCCATTCCCAATAAAAATCATGGTGGCTCGATTCCGAATGCCATCAAACATTGCTTGGAACAAGTTCAACAATAAAAGAGCATAAAAAAATCCCCGTTATCATGAACGGGGATTTTTCTTATTGGGCTTGTTTGAGTTTATCAATGGCTTCTTTATTGAAGAAATAATGCGTGCCACAACATTCACACTGCATATCAATGCTGCCTTTATGTTCTTCTAAAATTTCCTCAATTTCAGCTTCTGGAATCAGTAATAATGCTGCCCCTGAACGCTCTGGTGAGCAACCACAGAAGAAAGAAACTTCTTGTGGCTCAAAAACTTCCACTACTTCTTCGTGATATAAACGATAAAGTAATTCTTCTGCGGGTAATCCAAATAACTCCTCATCTTTAACGGTTGCTGCTAAAGTCGTTAAATGTTCAAAATCTTCTGGTGTACCTTGACCATCAGGCATGATTTGCAATAACATTCCTGCCGCAACTGGTTTGCCTTCATATTCACCTGTGCGAATAATAAGTTGGGTTTGTAATTGTTCTGAACGAACAAAATAGTCTTCTAAACATTCCGTAATGGTTGGTTTATCTAAACCAATAACACCTTGATAACGCTCGCCCTCGGTTGGTGCAATTGTAATCACTAACACGCCTTTACCGATCATATCATGTAAGCTCATGCCGTCTTGAATATCACCTTGTACACGGGCTAATGCACGGATCTGTTGTTGGTCATTGCCATTAACTAAGGCTAATTTTAATGGACCATCACCTTGAATTTGAACTGTAATATTGCCATTAAATTTTAATGTGGCGGTCAACAAATTCGTTGCCACCATCATCTCACCCAATAAGTTTTGTACGGCTTTTGGATAATGGTGGGTATTCAATGTATCAGTAAAGGTTTGGTTTAATCGTACCCATTCACCACGCACGGCACGGTTTTGGAAAAGGTAACGGTAAAGTTTGTCATTGTCTTGAGTGTAATTCATTATTTGTTCCTATTTATTCTTTGAGTAAAAAGTGCGGTCAATTTTGCTCATAAATCGTGAATGTTCAAAAAAGATGCTGATTTGCTACCGCACTTTGTGCCTGTGCAGTATTATGGGGGTGAAAATCAAAATTACAAGCCAAAAAGAAAAGCGGATAGCTTTCACTATCCGCTCGTTTTATAAGATTAAACTGATAAATTACCAGTATGCACGTAAACCGATAACCGTTTTGAAATCACGGCTACGATCTACAGCGCTGTTTTCGTATTTAGTACGAGTTGCTTGCCATTCTAAGAATGGTTTCACTTTTAAAGAACCTTGGTTAAACACATAGTATTCAGTACCAACCATGAATTGGCGAGTTCTGTCTGTATTATTACTGTGTTTATCTGTTTTATATGCATACATTGCATAAACGTTCCAATCTTCGTTTAAACCTTGACGAACAATCGCACGCACTTCATTTTTAGTACGTTTGTCACCTTGGTTTTTGGTTACTTGACGCTCTAAATCCACACCATAAGTCGTGTGAACGAAGTTATATGCTAAACCTAAGCCATAAGCATTACGGAATAATGACGTGTTGTTTGCATTTTCAGAAATTTCACGAGTGAACCCTGCTGCTACGGTTACATTTTGGATGCTATCAATTGCATGATTGAAGATAAGACCTGTACCCCAAGCATTTTTACGTTTGTTCGCTAAATCAAGGTTTTTCATGCTACGTCTGCTTGAACCACCGTAGTATGCACCAAATTTTACTTTGTTATCACCGTAGTTACCGTTGTACACGTATTGAGTTACACGACGTGCAGAACCATCTAATAAGCCATCAGATAAGCTGTAAGTATTTGCTAAGTCGGTTTGTTTTACTTCATCAGTGATAGTTGGCATGTTACCGTAAGTTAACTCACCAAATTGTTTGTGGCCAAAACCAGCGTAAAGGAAATGAGTATAAACATGATCAAAATCATGTTGTGAAGGTGCTTCACCACGCATACGCCATTCAGCACGACCTAATGCATAAAAATCACCACCTAAGCTTTGTTTTAATTTAATACCAAAACGTGAACCATTGTTATCTACTGCGTGGTTGATGTGCTCTTTGCTTTCACCGCCCGCTACATAGTTAGTTTTGTTAGACGTGCTTTCCCACTTAACACGTAAAGAACCATAGAAATCAACATCCGTACCAGTTTGGTCAATGTGGAAGTTATAAGCTTGTGCAGAACCTGCTGCTAATGCCGCTACAGATAAAGCAAGAAGTGTTTTTTTCATAACGCTTTCCTTATGATTTAAAGTTAATAAAAAATTGAACTTTTTTAGTCTATACACCAGAACTAGAATGTGTCAATCTTAAATTTTCCCAACTATCAGAAAATAGGCAATATTTTGACTAAAATTAATCTAGATCAATACATTTCCAATTATTCTACAAACTATTTAATTAATGTATTTAAGCTAGAAAAGACCTGCTCTGAGGTAATTTGCTCCATCGAATTGGCAATTAAATAATGCTGATTTTTACCATAACAACCAATTAAGGTCGGATCAGTTGCGCCATAAAGCGTAATATTGGTTTTATCCAGTGCTGCTGTTAAATGAGCAAGCCCTGTATCCACGGACACCACGGCTTTCGCATTAGCTATTTGGTAAGCTAATTCATTCAATGAAAGCTTAGGCAAAACGACCACATGAGATAAACCTGCGGCTAATCGCTCTGCTCTTGCCTTTTCTTTTTCATTTCCCCAAGGTAAGCGAACTTGAACTGAAAGTGCGGTCAGTTTTTCAATTAAATTTCGCCATTCATGTTCTGGCCAATGCTTTTCATCTCTTGTCGTAGAATGAAAAAAGATCACATAAGGCTCGATAGAATCTGCGGAAATAAAATGACGGGCAATGTCATAATCCCCTTTCTCTTTCGGTAATGGATAAGATAATGCTTGAGCAAAAAGTTGACGGATACGTTCTACCGCATGTTGTTGATAGGAAATCGCGTATTTTTTATCGTAGAACAAGGAGGCAATCGGCTCACGGATACTTTTGCGGTCATAGCCATGTTTAACTCCATTAGCTAAGCGTGTCGCAAAAAAAGCACTCTTAAAAAGCCCTTGTGCGTCAATCACGGCATCATATTGATTGGCTTGTAATAAAGTGCGGTAAGATTTCCATTCGTTTCTTGTTTGAGCAGAAAAGGGCGATTTTCGCCAACGTCTTAAAGCAATTGGAATGATTTGATTTACTGCAGAATGCCAATGAGGGATTTCTGCAAAATTCTCTTCCACCACCCAATCAATAGAAAGATTAGGAATAGCACGCTGTGCATCAGTCAATGCCGGCAAAGTATGAATCACATCCCCCATAGAGGAAGTCTTAATCACACATACTTTCATTTAATTAACCTTCTTCCCCAGTGCATAATTCCAAGCCCAGATACGGCTAAAATGCCTCCTATAATTAAGGAGGAATCCACTTGCTCATTCAACCAAACGGCTGAAAATAAAATGCCTAAAATCGGCACAAGAATAATGTAAGCTGAGGCATTGCCTGCCCCTAAGTGTTTCACACCATCAAAATACCATGCATAAGCCAACACTGTTGAGCCAAATGCAAGACCTAGTAAACTAAACCATTGCGATCCATTTAATTGAAATACGGTTGCCCAATCTTCCGCACTTTCCGTCCATAATGCTGCCGACGTCAGCATGAAAAAACCAAAAGTAGAAGAAATCGTGGTAGCGGTGAGAGAATCAATTCCGATTAATACTTTACGAGCCAATAAAGTATAAGCAACCCAGCAAACTAAAGCACAAAGCAATAACATTTGACCGAATCCAAAATTTTGTAAGAGATTAGTTGGATTCCCTTTTGTCATGGCTAACAAAGAACCGCTAATCGCAATAATCATCCCTAATACAACCCAGCGATTCCATTTTTCTTTAAATAATAAAATAGCAAAAAACATCGTAAAGACGGGGTTAGAAGCAACCACCATCGTTCCTTGCCCTGCTGGAACATATTTCAAACCCCAAATAAAGAAAGTCGAATAACCAAAGATCCCAAGCAAAGCCGTTAACAATAACCCCACCCATTGATTAGGTCGCAGTTGTTTAGCATATTTGAAGCGATTCGCCGCATATAGCCAAATAATGAGTGGAATAATGGCGAAAAAAAAGCGCACGCTTGAAGCAACAAACGTCGGCATAGCTTGGGCAACCACTCGTCCCCAAGGCCAAGAGGCTCCCCATAAAATCACCATTCCAATTAATTGTAAATGTATGCGGAGAGGGTTCATATCATTAACACATCCTGTTAGGCCTTTTCTATTTACTTAAAGGCTCTGCTTGGTAAGCTTTTATTTTTTCTCGTAAAGCGGCTTCAAATGCTTCTCGATGAGCATCATCTTGAAAGGCTGAATGAGGAATAGATAAAAATTGTCCGGTACCAATTCGAATTGTTAAGTAACCATAATGATTTTCAATATGATGAATGTTGCGATAATTATGTAAGACTTGGCAGAAATCTATTTTCGTGCATAAGCCATCTTCTTCGATTCGTATGGTCGTACTTTTATTAGCACCCTCAAATACTTGGCTTTGAAAAGCTTTGGTATTTAAATAAGGTCGCAGACAAACAGCATAAAAAAAAGAACATAGTGAGATAATTAATAATATATGCCCAGCATAATTAGCTAAGATATTTTCATAGCAATCATATAAATACTCTCCCCAATCCATCAGTTCAAAAGCAAGAAAAATACTTGGAAGCAAGAAAAATAAATATAATAAAAGATCGCCTAAACTCATCATCTTGCGAAATTTATTATGCTTATAAATTTCACGACTGATTTTACGGGTCACTTTGGCATTATTTTTATCTAATACGGGTTGATAGGTAATTTCCATTTTATATTCTCTCTTTCTTAAACGTCTAAAAGTGCGGTCAGTTTTTCTACCACTTTTTCAGGTTTAATATCAATTAAACTTTGATGATACCCTTCTGAGCTATCTGTACTTTTACGCACCTTAATTAAATCACCTTCAATTAAACGAATAATCACTGCTTTATCCGATAATGGTGGCGTATAAGTTGGGCTTGTTGGACCATAAAGTGCAACCAATGGACGATTTGTCGCAGCGGCAATATGCATTAAGCCACTGTCATTGCTCACCACTGCTGTGCAGTTAGCAATTAAATCCACGGCTTGATTAAGATTCGTTTGCCCTGCCAAATTCAAACAGAACGGTTGTAGCTCGACTGGCAGCGCATTGCGGATTTGCTCTCCCGCGTCCACATCTTTTGGTGAACCAAATAATTCTACCGCATAGCCTTTTTCAATCAGCATTTCGGCTAATTTAGCATAATGATAATGCGGCCAACGTTTTGCCGGGCCAAATTCAGCTCCAGGACAGAACCCGATAATCGGACGTTCACCTAAAAGAGCGGTCTGTTTTTCAAAGTTTTTTAAGGTTTCCGCTTGTTGAGTTGGATCAAGGGTTAAATAAGGTTTTAGAACAGGAATATCTGCCGCTTTCGGTACCGCATTTTGCTCAAAAGCTAACGCTACATAACGTTGCACCATCATTGGGTAATCACGTTTGTTATTGCGTAAATCGTTAAGTAAGAAATAACGGCTTTCCCCTTTCCAGCCACGACGCACCGCAATTTTTGCAAAGGCAGGAATAAAGGCTGACTTCAAGGAGTTTGGTAACACAATCGCCATATCATATTGATTGCGTAATGCCTTACCTAAACGATAACGTTCGCACAAGGCAAACTTGCCGTGTCCTAGCGGCATTTCAATGGCATGACGCACTTCAGGCATACGGGCTAAAAGCGGTTTACACCAATTCGGTGCCATCACATCAATTTGGCAATCGGGGTATTGCAGTTTGAGTTGTTGATACAAACTGTGCGACATCATCATATCGCCGACCCAAGACGGGCCGATAATTAAAATATTCATGCTTGACCTTATAACAAAAGTGCGGCTAAAAATAAGACTAATTTTAACCGCACTTTATTCATTTTCTAGTATTGAACGACATTATTTGTTCAATATTTTTATTTATTTAACCACACCATGTACTCAGCCACACCTTCCGCGACAGTTTTAAATGGTTTGTTGTAGCCAGTTGCACGAAGTTTTGTTAAATCCGCTTGAGTATATTCTTGATAGCGAGATTTCAAATGCTCTGGGAATGGAATGGTTTCCACTGCACCTTTGCCATGGAATTTAATCACCGCTTTCGCCACTTCTGCGAAAGACTCTGCATTGCCAGTACCACAGTTGAAGATACCTGAAATACCATTTTGCCAGCACCAAATGTTGACTTGTGCTACATCGCCTACATAAACGAAATCACGACGGAAGTGCTCACTGCCTGCAAATAATTTTGGATTTTCGCCTTTCAGGATTTGGTTATTTAAGTGGAATGCCACGCTTGCCATTGAACCTTTGTGACCTTCACGCGGACCATACACGTTGAAATAACGGAAACCACATACTGGTGATTGCGCTTCAGGTAAAATTGCACGCACATATTGGTCGAATAAGAATTTAGAATAACCGTACACATTCAATGGGCCTTCAAATTCACGCTCTTCACGGAATTCAGTTTTATCACCATAAGTTGCCGCACTTGATGCATATAAGAACGGAATTTGACGATCTAAGCAGTAATGCAATAACTCTTTTGAATATTCGTAGTTATTATGCATGATGTATTTACCGTCCCATTCAGTGGTCGCCGAGCAAGCCCCTTCATGGAATACCGCATCGATATCGCCTAAATCATCACCTGCAATAATTGACGCAATGAAGTCTTCTTTATCACAGTAATCTGCGATATCAAGATCCACTAAGTTAATGAATTTAGTCCCGTCTTTTAAGTTATCCACCACTAAAATATCTTTGCGTCCCATATCGTTTAATGCTTTAACGATATTACTGCCGATGAAACCGGCGCCACCTGTTACGATAATCATAATTCTGTCCTCTTTAAAATAAGTCTGTGTATTGTAATAGATTTTGTGCCGCTTAGCCAAAAAACTCTGTGAAAAACAACCGCACTTTTAAGCCCCAGTAACTCGTCCAGCCCGTTGTGGCCAAATCCATTTTTCCTTTATTTAAAATAATAATGGTCGGTGTCACATTCACCTGCCATTGATCCGCAATCTTGCCTTGAGGATCATTCACCGTTGTAAACTGATAGTGATGTGTTTGTAAATAATCCTCCACATCCTTATTTGTCCCCGAACGTAGCGCGACAGAGACTACCGGATAGCCGTCTTCTGAAAGTGAATTAATCGCTGGAGAAGTATAACGACAATAACCGCACCAACTTCCCCAGAAATAAATGATCGTCGGCTTAGATTGCTCTAATTGGGGTAAAAAGAAGGCATTTCCCTGTAAATCATAAAGTGCCATTGCATTGATTTCAGGCGGAATATTAGGTTTACGAATAAAATCAAGAATACCGCTCACGATAATCAACGTCAGCAAGAGCGAAATCGCATTTTTAAATAAGGTTTTAAGTTTCACAACAAATTCCATAATCTCGGATAAATGGATTGTAATCGATCAGAAAAGTGCGGTCAAAATTGCAGATATTTTGCTATGATAACCCCATCATTTAATAAGGAGAAAAATATGGATAGTAAACAATTAGCACAATATATTGATCACACGGCCCTTACTGCTGAAAAAACAGAACAGGATATTCTTAAACTCTGTGATGAAGCCATTCAATACGGATTTTATTCAGTCTGCATTAATTCAGGCTATATTCCTTTAGCTAAAGAAAAACTCGCTGGCTCAAACGTCAAAATTTGTACGGTAGTTGGTTTCCCACTTGGTGCCAACTTATCCTCAGTCAAAGCGTTTGAAACCCAAGAAGCCATCAAAGCGGGTGCGGGTGAGATCGATATGGTGATTAATGTTGGCTTAATTAAATCCAATAAATGGGATACCGTAAAAGATGATATTCAAGCTGTATTAACCGCTTGTCATGGCGTGCCACTTAAAGTGATTTTAGAAACGTGCTTACTCACCAAAGAAGAAATCGTAAAAGCCTGTGAAATCTGTAAAGCATTAGGTGTAGCATTCGTTAAAACCTCAACGGGTTTCAATAAAGGCGGCGCAACCGTAGAAGATGTGGCATTAATGAAGAAAACGGTAGGCAACATTGGCGTGAAAGCCTCTGGCGGTATTCGTGATACTCAAACCACACTAGCGATGATTAAAGCGGGAGCTACTCGAATTGGCGCAAGCGCAGGCATTGCGATTGTAACGGGTGTTTCTGCTAATACCTCAAGCAATTACTAATCGATAATAAAAAAGGAGATTGAAGTGTATGCTTCAATCTCCTTTTTAATCATCAATTAAAGAATCTCTAATAACTTCGCAAAGTCATCAAATATCCAATCAGGGTTTGATTCAGCAATTGGAATGTTGTAGTTATATCCGTAAGTTAATCCCACAACCGGGCAGCCTGCTGAATGTGCCGCGAGAATATCATTTCGAGAATCACCTACAAATAACACTTGGCGAGGTTCTACGCCAAATTTACCACATAAATAATACAATGGGCCTGGATGTGGTTTAATCGCAGGTAATGACTGTCCACCAAGCATTTCACTGAATAAATGATCGATGCCAAATGCCGCCAATACAGGCTGAACATGACGAGTTGGTTTATTCGTTACTACAGCTAAGGTATAACCATGCGCTTTCAAGGTTTCCAATGTTTCTTTTACATTTGGATATAAACGGCTCACATTACAAAGGTTCTCCGCGTAATACACGTTAAAACGCTCTTTCACTTGCTCCATTTCTGCATCTGAAAAATCTTTACCTGTTTGCTCTTTTGCCCATTCTAGAGCTCGTGCAATCAATACTGGTGCCCCATTACCAATCCAAGTTAACACTAACTCTTCTGGTGCTTGAGGTAACCCAAAATCTGCTAAAGCAGAATTCACAGACAACGCTAAATCTGGCAAGCTATTCACAAGCGTACCGTCTAAATCAAAACCGATAACTTTAAATTGAGTCTTCATTCTTACTACCATCTATTTAACTGAAGCTAACTGCGCGCGCATTTGATCAATGATTTGTTTATAATCTGGTTTACCAAAAATCGCTGAGCCTGCCACAAACATATCGGCACCGGCTGCGGCGATTTCTGCAATATTATCCACTTTTACCCCACCATCAACTTCTAAACGGATATCTAAACCGCTTTCATCAATCAGATGACGTGCCTGTTGTAATTTTTTCAATGTTGACGGTAAAAAAGATTGTCCGCCAAATCCTGGATTCACGGACATTAACAAAATCACATCTACCTTATCTAATACATAATCTAAATAACTTAATGGCGTGGCAGGATTAAACACTAAACCCGCTTTACAGCCGTGATCACGAATGAGCTGTAAAGAGCGGTCAATATGTTCACTGGCTTCAGGATGAAACGTAATGTAATCCGCACCCGCTTTGGCAAAATCAGGAATAATACGATCGACCGGTTTCACCATTAAATGCACGTCAATGGGTGCTTTAATGCCATAATCACGCAAAGCTTTACACACAGCAGGGCCAAAGGTTAAATTCGGCACATAGTGATTATCCATTACATCAAAATGAATCACATCCGCACCAGCATTCAACACGTTTTGCACATCATCACCAAGACGAGCAAGATCTGCAGAAAGGATAGAAGGGGCGATTAAATAAGGTTTCATTTGTCATCTCCTAAAGGATAAAAGTGCTTGTAGTTTACTACGTTAGGCTAAATTTTACCTTGATTATTTACAAGTTTTAGCTGAAAACAAAGAAAAAAATAACCGCACTTGATTCAATTACCTCAAAGTGCGGTTGGTTTTTTATCGTATTTAAAAAGGGCTGATTAGTTTAATCCAATGATTTCCCAACGGTTGTGAGATTGACCATCGATTTTGCCTTTCTTCACGTTGGTAATGTAATCGATCATCATATTTTGGATCGTCCCTTTTTCACGGCCCATTGCTACTTTAGATTCCCAAAGTACTGGGATTTTTTGACCTTCCCAAATACCACCTTTACCGTTTAATTGAGCGAAACGATATGAGTTCATACCCACTTTTAATTTCATATCATCTGTCACCGGTTTGCCGTCAGCAAGGGTTAAATCAACGATTTTGCTACCTTTTGGATTACGTAAGTCAATTTTGTAATTTACGCCACCGAAAATGTCGTAAGTCACATATTTTGATTTTTTACGCTCTGCATTGTAACGGTATTCAGTATCACCTGGTTGGATGGTATCGAAGTAGTTTGCAGACCATTCCATATATTCTTTCAATTGTTTACCGGTCATTTCATAAACGGTGACGTCACCGCCCGCATAACGATAGTTAAAGATAATGTCTTTTTTCTTGATATCGCCTTTATTCATGCGTGCTTTTTGGTGGTCGAAAGAGAAAGTTACCACATCTGCACCACTGTAATGTTGTTCAACATCATTAATGAATGAAGATAAACCAGTATCTTTTGAGAATGCAGCAGATACACCATGTTTGGTCTCTTGTGGCACCATTTCGTTTTCAGTTTGACCAATCACCACGTTGTTTAATTCACGTAATTTCTCGTGATAAGGTTTGTAGATTTCCGCAATTTTCTTATCCGCTTCAAGTTCTTTAACTGGAACGGTTTTAGATTCTTTCTTCACCAATTTCACTTCTTTTTTATCGTTGATATCAAAAGTGAGATCCACTTCAGATACCACGGTACCGTAACGGTGTGGTTCAGTGATTAGTGTATTTTTAATAGTTTCACTTGGTACATCTTTGTGCATGTGGCCTGCGATTACCACATCAATGCCGTCTACCGCATTGATTACATCACGCATACCTGTGTCTGGAATCTTGTTTTCATTCTCGATACCCATGTGAGCGATCACAATAATTGCATCAACACCTTTTGCTTTTAACTTCTCAACTTGTGTACGTGCTTCTTCAGTTGGAGAAGTAAATTTCATGTCTTTTAAGTTGCCCGTGTCTTCTTCAAATTTTGCTGACATTGGGGTACTTAAACC
>FLSC01002632.1_pt1 | contig 14132 bp, 16 predicted proteins | sample 1550561 | NCBI WGS metagenome assembly FLSC01 (sample SAMEA4031775, study PRJEB14383) | metagenome | biome: human; feature: oral; material: saliva | place: Philippines | collected 2014 | reverse complement strand
TATTGGAATAATGGAGGTATAATAGGGCACCACCCCTCTCTCCACCCACCGATAAAAAAAACCTGCGATCCACGTCACAGCCCCATCCCACGTGATCCCCACCACATCACCCCTCACGACTTGTCACAGCCCCTCGATTCCCCTATACTGGTGTCATGGCGATCAACCGATCGCTACAACCGATTGAAAGGACACTCTGATGTACACTATTTCTCAACCTCTCCCCATCGTCATTGATGCAATCCCCACGGTTGGCAAACTCGGAATCAACGGCACTTCCGATCCCACCAATTCAACCCCGCTGTACATCGCCACCGATGGATTCACCGTCGAGCTCGTGGACTCCCCCTCTAATGAGACTGCATGCATCATCATTCGAGTCAACTATCCGTTTGGCTCTCTCTCCGATCTGATGCAGGAGGGAAATGTCTACGTCAGCATCACCCTTCTTCAGAACGGCAAGATCAACGTCTTCATCAGCACCGAAGACAAGACCATCTACGACGAAGACCACGAGATGAGCGCCCGATGAAGCCAGCAGAATACATCACATTTGAAAGCACGTGCGATAGAGACTGCTCCAAGACCAAGAAGCACCGCCACAAGGCGTCCGATCCATCCCTCATCCAGCTCGGTAAGGTGACACCCCAGACTAAGCGTCAACGGTTCCCCTACACCACGCTGGAGGGGTGGTTCGGATCCCGGTTCTCGATGTGTCTGACGGTTCAAGATCTCATCACACGCCTCCAACAACTACCTCCATCTGCTATCATTTCCATGGAGAGCGAAGCAGGGCCATGCGACCTCATGGCCTTCGATCCCTCTCAGAACGACAAGTTGTGGACGCTCCTCAATAACTTCGAACCTGAGAATGAGGACTTCAACTACTTAAACCAGGTACTCAAATAGGAGGTAACATGTTCGAGAAAATCACTTCCCGCAAGGGACGTATCTATCTCTACTCTGTCGGCATCGCTATCATCGCCTTGCTGACCACCTACGGAGTCTTGACGCAGGAACTCGCTGCTGCATGGTCCGCACTTCTGGCCCCATTGTTCGGGCTTGCAATCGCAAACGTTCCATCTGAAGGTGAAGACAATGAACGATAACACCAAGGCCAACGAGAACGTCACTTTCACCATCCCCATGGAAGTGCTGGATGGTAGTACGGGCGATCTCAAGGAAACTGTCGAATTAACTTCACCCGCGAGGAAATTCGTGAGGGTTGAGAGAAGGTGAAGAGCTAATATGACTGCGATTATCGTCGCGGGCATCACGGTCACTGGCGTTCTTCTCGGTCACTTCTACACCCGCCTGAACGGGTTGGAGGAAAACCTTAAGAGCGCCCGTACCTATAATCTGCTCCTGTGGGAGTGGGCCCGCAAACACATCGACCTTTACTACCGCTATCGTCAGGAAGGAGCTCCTGACCCCGACCCAATTCCGAAGGAGAAATGATGACCTACAACGCCAACTCTTTCGAGGACATCCTCATTCGCAACCGACTGGTGTCATTCCAGCACCACATCGATCTACTGCGCGTGAAGGTGCTGGAGATATTCCATTATTCCGGCCTCGATCTCACTCTCCCCAAGCGCATCCTGGAGTCACGAGTGACCCAGGAGGGCTTCACTATCGTCTATGAGCATGATGGCAACCTCTATTGCACGTCAACTGAACCGTCTGGGAAGGAAGATGTGTACGGGGAGTGTCACGAGGTTCACTTCACTCACTCAAACATGGGCGAGTCCATCGACATGACTCGCACAATCGGCGTCGATGCAGTAATGGTCCGCAACGACGCTTCTCGCATTGGACTGAAAAACCTTCTCGAAAGATTTGCTATTTTCGAGGCCAGGGCCGACCTCTCATTGCTCAACAGCTTTACGGATTTGAGCGTCACCCGAATCATCCACGCCAAGGATGAGGGGGCCTACGCGAGCGCCATGGAGTACGAGCAACAGATTCGCGACGGCGTTCCGGCTGTGATCCAGGCTAAGGAATTTGACGACCTGAAGGGCATCAATGTTTACACCACACCAGCGCCCAATAATCTCGCTTCCCAGGTAATTGAGCTCATCCAGTTCATCTCCAGTCGCCACTACTCGGAGCTGGGTATCGTGCTGAACAACAACATGAAGAGCCAGTACGTCAACGAGACAGAGCTCGGTAAGTCCACGGGTATGCCGCTGATCTACAACATGCTCGAATGTCGCCGGGAGGCCGTTGACGAGATCAACGCCCTGTTCGGTCGTGACATCAAGGTCTCCCTTTCCGAAGAGTGGAATGATGAGATGGAGGCTGACGAAGCCCCTGTTACACCTGCTGAAGAGGAACCTGATGAAACCTCTGAAGCGCCTGTTGAAGGGGAAGCTGATGAAACCCCTGCTGCACCTGCTGAAGCACCGGTTGAAGCACCGGTTGAAGAAACCCCTGAAGAAACCCACAGCACCGAAGAAGTTCAGGCTGCTGCTGATGCACTGATTGGAGAAGAGAATGAAGCTGCGGACGATTCCGCTTCCGACGACGCCGATTCCGAGTCCGACACCGATGAAGACGACGAAGAGGGGCGTGGTGTGGATGCCAAGAAAGACGACGACGAAGGATGAGAATGTCGCGCTCTATAACGCGCGCGTCTTCAACTATCTCAACCGTAATCGATCGATCCTGAACACCCAAGGAGGTATCCAATGAAGATCAACGAAGTACTCAACCCCACGAACGGGTTGTTCTCCCATATGTCGCGAGACATCTGGGGCACCGCTCTTGACCCGTCACTCTTGGACATCGAGCTGTTCACCGCGATCGGTAGCATGACGGCTTCACCGTTGTTCACGCACTTCGTTCGCGATGGTGTGCTCGATCACGGCGGCCTCGCCCGCCTGATCCACCAGCATTACGGCAAGAACTGGAAGCGACTGTGGGACGCTCTTCTGGCCGAGTACAACATCATGATCACCACGTCGAACGACGAGAAGCGTACGTACACACGCGATCGTAGTGACACTGAGCGCCGGGATCTGACGGGCACGAAGCGTGGGACGACGACTGGCACCGACACTGGCACCCTTTCTCAGGTGCGATCGGGCTCGGTCTCTCACACCGATAACTCGTCCACCCAGTACGGGTCGGCGAACAAGCGCACCAACGACACGACCACCACGTCAACGGACGGTGGGCGTGAGGCGCTGGTTGACGACTACAACGAGGCGACCGATACCACGAACACGTTGAACCAGACCGGCAGTGGCAGTGAGAGTGTGGTTGATGGACTCTACGGTGTCGGCGGTGATGGTATGGCTAACACCGAGACCCACAGGACGGACACGTCTCGCAACTTCACTGATTCGACGACTGCGAGCGATCACCACACCGGCGGCTCGTCTCATACGACAACGTTCGGCAAGACCAACTCGACTCGTGATACCGGTTCTGTCACGGATGCACACACGGGTACGGACGTGGTGATCGGCACGTCGACTGACTCGTACAAGGATCTGACGGATACGACCAAGCGATCCCTGGGTACGTCCTCCCAAGTCGATGAGACCACGACGGACGGTGGTACGGTGACGGGTACGGGCAAGGAAACGTACACCGAGACACTCCATCAGGAAGGCTCGACTCCGCTACGAACGTACCAGGCCCTCGTGAAGGAAGAGGTGGAGATCCGCAGTGGCAGCGCGTGGAACTTCACCGAGCTCGTTATCAACGACGTGCGACACATGATCGCACTACGAATCTGGGAACGGAGTAATCAATATGTCTAAGTACAAGATTGTCAACGCCCCCAACCATCCACAGATCGATTACGCGACTGGAACCGTCCTTGATCGGGAAACTGTCGAAGGTGTTCCTGTGATGAGTGAGGGAATCCGGGGTGGCGCAAGGCTCGGTCGCAACCTCGTGATGGAAGGCGATGTTCTCTCAGCTGAGGATATGCGTTACGACGATACGGATGTTCGAGACGGAGTCGAAATCATTCGCTTGAATCAGCAGTATCTCCAAGACCGCTTCGATGATTTCGAGCTCGCCGCTCGTGATAAGGAGAACATTCCCGGTCCTCCCGGCCCCACCGGACCACAAGGTCCGCCTGGACCGAAGGGTGACCCTGGTGATCGTGGTCCCATTGGTGTCCCTGGACCGACCGGACCTGCAGGTCCTCCCGGTCCACAAGGTGACATGGGTCCTGCCGGACCACGCGGTGCTGACGGAACTCCCGGTCCTGTCGGACCAAAAGGTGAAATGGGCCCTGCCGGGCCCGAGGGTAGGGTTGGACCACAAGGACCACAAGGTCCGCCTGGACCGAAGGGTGAACCTGGTGAACGTGGACCTGCTGGCCCTGGTGTGGATAACGTCTGGGCGAAGCCGGTTGAAGGTGCGACTGCTGAGGCTAACACCTCGCTCTATTACGACGGGCGATTTATCACCCCCGAGCGTTCCGGTCCCTTCTTGCGCTACACCTTCACGCTCGCGAAGTCTCGTGAGTTCTCCATCCCGACCGCTGTGGCCGTTTTGAATATCGTGCGAGTCACCTCCGAAAGTGTTCTAGGTGTCTTCACATCTCTTGAAGGCGCATCACCCGGTTACTCGATAATGGGATTAAAACCGAGATCTTTAGACGACCCCATTGCTGAAGGAGAAACGATCGTTCTACTTGCACTCACCGCACTCTAATGGCATAATAGTTCTTGCCATGAGAGTCATCTCCGCCCCCTCTTCGTAGGTCTTTACTCCTTTCTACTACGAAGAGGGGGTGTTCTCATGTATACTGACATCAGCCGCTAAAGAGCGGATCTACTACCAAGGAGGATAACAATGACTACCAAGCCTCTCATTCCGGTGGGCGCAGCTGCGAACATCGTCAACTCTCTCGCCAAGCAGTCCATGGGCTCTGGAGCGCTTGTCTCTGATGATCTGTCGAACATCACAGACTTCGGTCGCTCATTCGAGAACCTGGACTCCGGAACCAAGGAGATCGTCAAGTCCGGCCTCGTCACGCTCGTCACTGACCAGCTCGTGATCGCCCGGGAGTATAAGGGCAATGGAGTGGACATCATCAAGTCCCGCTCTGACTACGACCCGTCCGCTGGCATTATCCAGAAGAATCGCGCCAATCTCATGCAGGCTGTGGACGACTCGGATGTATATAACCCCGCTGTGGACTCTACCTCGGATCCGTACAAGAACGTCCCGATCGACTTCAGCACCGAATACTTCTTCAAGCCCTTCCAGTTCCGCTACCAGTGGTCTATCCCTGAGCGTTGGATGACGGGCATGTTCTTGTCTCGTGAGAACTTCCATCAGTTCATCTCGGCTATCGACACCTCGGTCAAGAACTCCCTGGCGCTGAACATCGACAACCTCACCATGGCGACTCTCCGTTCCTCTATCGGCCTGAACCTGCACACTCCCTCCTCTCCGCGATCCGTCAACCTGTTGAAAACCTACAACAACGTGTTCAAGACGTCCCTGAAGGCTGAACAGGCGCTTCAGAACGCTGAGTTCCTGCGCTGGTGTCTGAACCAGATCGCTGTGGTGATGGACAATCTCACTACCTTCTCGTCCTTGTACAACGAGATGGAATACCCCAACATCATGTCCAACCCTAAGGTCGTGATCCTTTCCCAGTTCGAGAACGCGGCTAAGCAGTACTTGCAGGCTGACGTTTTCAACAAGGATCTGCTGGAGCTCCCCGGCCACAGCAAGGTCGTGTCGTGGAAGAGTCTGGTGAACACGAAGGGTGCTCTCCCGTCGTTCGAGGCCCTTTCTACCGTCAAGGATACGTTCTCGGTCACTTGGGAGAAGCAGCCTATCACCGTTGACCAGAGCGGTGTTGTCGCCCACATCTTCGACTCTGAGCGTTGCACTATTAACAATCTCGGTATGAAGACCACTTCTCAGTCTGATCCGGTCGGTCTCAAGACCAATTACTGGACCCACGTGTGCGGTTCGTCTATCACGGACCCGTTCGAGAATGGTGTGACGTTCTACATCAAGGACGTATCCTGATCGTCTTGGTGGGCATCGGCTGATAAAGTCGGTGCCCACCACATCCACTAAGGAGGAAACATGCAAGTAGCACTCATGAAGAACCAGTCGCTCAAGAACGTGTTGAACAAGACTGTCTCAACCACTGCTACATACGATGCTCAGATGGTGACAGCGATCGATGATAAGCAGATTGTTGTGCGGTTCCATCTGCCCTACACCGCTGTGGACTGGAAGGTCGTCAACTACATGGAGGTTGACGGAGCTTACTACTACATCGACTCCGTGAAGCACATTGCTAATGGTATCTCCGAAGTCAACGGCAGTATCGACCTGCTGATGACGTACCGCGATGCCATCAAGCAGCTCAACGTGTTGGCCGAGCGATCCACCTCCCACGGCTCCCGCGATATCACTGACCCTTTCCGAGCTGCCGATGCTGGTGGGGTAGTCGATGTCAAAGGTTTCACAAAAGTGATCAGCGACACCGAGGCGAATGGTGCTTACATTCTATCGACATCTCAGAGGGGGTATGCGCAGTGAGTCATATCATCGGCTATTCGGAAGTACATGACGCGTATAACTGGCGCGCTTCTCTCACGTTTGACGATGATCTCACTAAGGAAGAGATTGTTCGGAGAGGGTGGGCAGCAGGGCCTCTCTACCTACCCTGGCCTCTTTACGACACCCCAAAGAATGGCTATCGGTACTACGGTCTGAAAGAGCACAGTCGATTCAGAGATGATCTGGATGCGAAAATAACATTCAAATACAATGGACAGTACTACACAATCAAACGTTTCATTGCCGACCGTACCCCACTTTCACTACCCTATTGGGACATTCGATTTGGTGTGAGCAATGAGTACGCCATCGACATCATTATGGAATCGCTGAACGCTCCGGTGTTCTACCAGTATGACAGTGAGGATGTTTATAAGATCCACTGGGTCACGTATGGTGGCGAACGCGTTGACATGAAACTCTGGATTTACGACAAATTCAAAGGCATTGACGACTATCACCTAGGTGTATATGAAACGACCGCAATCCCCGGAGTTGGATACACTTCGGCCCTGAAAGACTGGGTGGTAGATGATCATGCGGAAGAGGTAAATGAATATGGCTATCTCCCTAGGGTGATCTCGGTTGCTCATTCATCGCAGACCATTCATCTATACATCCACTACCCCAACTGCGAACTCGGTAACGATATTGTCGCTTCATACGAGGTGACAACCGAAAACACCGACGATAAAGAAATCATCAGCGCAAAACTTTCCTTCCGAGGAATAGAACACAAAAAAGTTAGGAGAATGCTAATGTCACGCTACCAACCACGCACGGCGACCTCAGCCATTTCATGCTACGTCCTAAACCGGACGATGGTTCAGAGATTTGTTGACGCCCTTTACACCAAGGACATCTACGATAGGGTAAAGGCTATGCTCTACGGTGACGGAGCTGGCAACATTCTGAGCCTGAAGTGGTTCTATGGTGTCCGCCCGAATCTGTCCACACCGAAACAGACGAAGGTGACGCTCGGCAACGTCCCACTCGATACAGTTGTAGCTCCTGTCTACAACGGCGATTTCGTTCAGGTCTACATGGGCTACATCACCGTACCTCGTGAGTACGGGGACTATAGGGATTACACTCTTGTGCGGTATCAGGCGTACATCCCAATGGTCGGCATCATCGATCTCGATCCATCCCAAATTGTCGGACAAGATCTCCACCTGCTCTACACCGTCAATCTCACTGATGGATCGGCTGTCGTCAATCTGAGTGTGAGTTTGGTAAGGAATGGTAACACTCCCATCCTCTATAAGCATGGTGACTGGTACCAGGTTCAGCAACCCGTATTCACCACGTCAATCACCTACGGCTATGAGATCCCTCTGAATGTGGATAGTGTTCGCACGCCTTCACTCTTGGTCGGTGATATTGTCTCGAAGGCTGTCTTCGGTGGTGTCGCCGGTGCGTTGGCTGGTAACTATGTTGGTGCTGCGATCGGTGCTGTGGGTGGAGCTGTTGCTGGTGCCGCCGGTGGTCCTGAGACTACATACTCTGTTGGCGCTCTGACAGCGAACAGTAACGTGATGGAGGATTTCGAACCTAAGCTCATCCGTACCATCGTCAAAGATCGATCCGGTGACATCTCTGCCGCTGTGGGCGCTCCATCAGGTAAGGTGGTTCGTGTCGGTGATGCAAGCGGCTACCTCAAGGCCGCGGTGGTGTACGGCACCCCGACGTCCATCATGCATCACGTCGACGAAATCGTCAACATGCTCAAGGAAGGAATCCAAATCTCATGAAGTACTACGAACTCGACAATATCATGGCTGAGAACGCTCTCTATAACTACATTATTGGTGAGCGATCCAACGGCAAGACCACTGCTGTGTTGCGCCACATCGTCAAGGACTACTACGAGACCGGACGACGTGGTGCGATCATCCGACAGATGGAAGAGGACATCAAGGGCCACAAGGGTGCATCTCTCTTCGCTGGCATGATCGACGGTGGTATGATCAGCGAGCTCACGGACGGTAAATACCAGGGCGTGAAATACTTCAATCGAGCCTACTATCTGGGCAAGCAGGACGAGATGGACAATTGGGTGTACGAGAAGGAGCCTTTCGCTCATATCTTCGCTATCTCCCAGTCTCTCCATTACAAGTCCAACTCCTACCCGAACATTGGTACGATCATGTTCGACGAGTTCATGCGCCAGGATCACATGTACCTGAAGGATGAGGTTACGCAGTTCATTAACCTCGTGTCCACTCTGGTGCGAGATAAGGACATTGCCTCGATCTTCTTGGTCGCGAACACTGTCTCTTGGAACTCGCCCTACTTCGCGATGTTCGATATGAAGTTCGTCTCTCAGATGGAGCCTGGAGAGATGGTTGTCTTCGATCGAAGGAGCACGCAGCCGTCGGGGAAGGTGCTCACTACGAGGATTGCTGTCGAGTATTGTGAGAGCTCGGCAACGTACAACGGCAAGCCGTCCGACAAATACTTCGCAGGAATCATCAATGCAGGTGCGGATATGATCATCAACGGTGCATTCTCGGTACCAAACTATCCGCGCTGCCCCCACAGCTTCACGCAAGATAATGTGTTGATGACTTGCTGGGTTGTCGGTGTGGTGATTCTACGCTGTCGTCTGATGGAGGTGAATGGCGAAGTGTTCTTCTTCATCGACCTCATCGATAAGCCTTCCCTTCACGGTAAGAGGGGTGTGAAGGAACCGGATTGGGAGAGATATGAGTTCCTCCGTAAAGAAGAGGATCTCGTCTACTCGCTGGAGTTCTCTTCAGGACGAAACCACTTCACGAACCCTGCGATGGTTTACGCACCCCACCGCACACGCTGGTTCCCCGATGCTTTGAGGGCGAATCGTCTATTCTTCGAGAACAACACTGCCGGTGCGGAATTGATGTACTATCTCAACCAAGCTCACAATCACTCTGTCACCTCGCTTCATTCGTGAGTTAATGAAGTGTCATCGAACAATTAGGAGGAAAACATGAATTGGAACGATCTGACCGCTGATGAGGACATGTGGATCGACAACTTTGATGAGGGGCGTGGAGGGAATGCCCTTGATCGGATTGTCGTTCACCACAATGCTGGCAAGGCTATGTCTCACGGTGGTGTGTATGGGGCGTTCTCTGCCAATGGAACGTCGGCTCATTACAACGTGGACATTGATGGCAACATCTGCCAGTTTGTCCACGACTCTGACACGGCCTGGCATTGCCCGGGTGTTAACAAGAAGTCGATTGGTATTGAGCACGCGAACTCCACGGGCGCTGACGGCGGTTGGGACATCGGTGAGGACACGCTCGATGCCGGTGCTCACCTGGTCGCTGCCTTGTGCCGTGGTTATGGGTTGGGCCTGCCGCAGTGGCGAGTCAATGTGTTCCCCCACAGCGACTTCTACTCCACCGCATGTCCGGCTTCTCTGCGTGACACCTATGCAGGTGAGTACATCGAGAAGGCTCAGGAGTACTACAACAACCTGGACCTTGAGCTGTTGAACAAGGAGGGCTGGGTGTCGCAGGATGGTGGCTGGTGGTATCGCACTGAAGACGGCGGCTGGAATACCGGTTGGTTCCAGGTGGACGATAAGTGGTACTTCGCCAACGAGAAGGGTTGGCTTCAGATTGGCTGGCAGCACGACGACGGCCACTGGTACTTCCTGCACGACGTCCACGATACGCGCTACGGCGAGATGGAGACCGGCTGGATCAATGACGGCGAGCATTGGTTCTATCTGAACGATAAGGGCCAGATGCAGACCGGCTGGCTGCTGGACAAGGGCAAGTGGTACTACCTCGAAGCTAACGGACAGATGCGTACCGGCTGGCTGACGTACGAGGGTGACGACTACTTCCTGACCGACACCGGTGCTATGGCTGTCGGCTTGTGTCAGACCCGTCTCGATGGTGGATGCTCTATCTTTGATGACAGAGGCAAGCTCATCCACGGTCGCATGGTGGTGGAGCAGGATGTGAATGGCATCGTGAAACTCGTGTCCACCGACGCTTAGGCGAACTCGAACAGCCGTCCCTCTGCGGCCTTCTGTACGAACCTGGTGTAATCATCAGAGACCGACAGGACGTAGGGGGACGGCTCCAAGTGGATGTACCCGTGCTGTTCCATGGGGCAGGTGTTACCCAAGTAGTCCGTGACCAGGTTCCTGGCCGTCTCCTCACTGTATGTGTGAGTGAGGCGGCCAGACTTTTCTGCTGGAATGGTCAGTCCGTCGGCGAACGCATCCATACCACCAACCTCCTTGATGTAGGAGGCAGCTTTCTTGGACAGACCAGCGACCGTGATCTTGAACTCTCCGTCCTTCTCGACGGCATAGCGCTTGGCACCAAGCGTCTTGAAGTTATCGTAGTGTCCGTCCACCTCGAACAGACCGATGTGGTGACGAACGCCCTTGGTGTCCTTCGGTGCCAGAGCATCCTCCACCTCTTCATCAGAGGCGTAAAACCAGCGGTAGTGCATGGCGGCGGACAGGCGCTCACGTACCTCGTTGTTGACACGATCGATGATGGTCTGGGCTTTGGGAGAGGGCTTGTGGTAGATCGAGTCGGTGTCGCAGTACATGACAGTCACACCGGCGTCGATCAGGTCGTACATCGTCATGAGAAGGACGAAGCGACTGTAGGCGGTCACCCACGCAGCCCAGGGGTAGAACAGATACCGGTTACGAGAATTGTTGTACTTGGAAAGGGCTTCCTCAATAGAAGGTACATTGACCGTGAATGTCCCATCCTCAGCGTTGAACTCATATTCGGTGCGCACCGGATCCATGGAGACTGAGCCGTACACACCGTTGACGTTAACCTTGGCATTTTTATAGTTCACCTCCTGCCCAGCAACACCCTTCAGAGCCGTCTTATCACCATACATATAGACGATCGAATCCGTGATAGCAGCTGGCAGGTAGTCAGCCGATGCCATCATCACGTCCACGATCTCAATGGACTCAACGTCATAGCAACGACGGAAGATCTGCCAGTCAACGTCCGTCATCGTCAAGGTCATGCTGGATGCACTGTACACACGACCGTTGTCAACAACCGGATCGGAGATGGAGATAGCCTTGGATCGGCTGATGTATGGGAAAGGGTAGCGCGACACAGCCTCGTTGGCGATGAAGGTGACGAAGAAGTGGACGTGACCGATGCACTCATCGAGATCTTCGGGAGTGAACTCGTGAGACAGACTGTGGAAAGTGCTCATCGGGTAGGTGAACTGAAGCATGGAAGAGGGGTACGAGCTTGCCAGATCAACGGCGTCAGTCTCCCCACACTCCTGCCCCATCAGCGTGGAATTGGCGTGAGTAAAGCCACCTTGGAACGAGTGACGGGCGAGTGCGTACGTTTCCTCATTCAGCGTCAGCTCAGAGATGAGTTCCTCATATGAGGGGTCAGCGAGAGCAATCTTGCGCATGTGACGACGGACATAGCCGGTAATGGTGATCGGGATGGAACGAAGGGCCTGCTCAATGGTCCCACCCTCTTGTGCGAGGGCCTGACGCTCGAACTCGATGAGGATGCGCACATCGTTGTCGATGTAGCCCATTTCCTCGTCAGATAGGGGGGTGATCGAGTTGCGGATCTTCGTGTGATCGATGTCGCCAACCATCTTCTTCACACCCACATCATTACCAACAGCCTCAAGAGGTTTGTTGGTCAGGACGTAGGAGCAGCGGAACTCGAAACCGAGAGTGGAGACAGCCCGGACGACGCGGCGCTCACTCGCAATGGCGAACGCACTGTCCCACGTCATGTAGTGCTTGATAAACTGCCACTCATACGCCTCGTTGTGAACGTAGACGACAAGGCGGTTATTGAGGGACAGATTCATATCAGCTGCAATCTTCTCAAGCAAAGAGAAGAACTCATCTGCCCTACGCGCGTGGTAGATCGTGTCATCGATCGCTAGAGCGTAGGAGTATACGACTGCTTTCTTCACTCCCTCGTCCGTGTAGGAGGACGTTTCAATGTCGAACGCTGCTAGGTGCTCGACATAGTGAACCTTCTTCTTTGCCATGAGAGATTCCTTTCGTGATTAAAAGAGAAACGGTTGTTCCTCTTCAATGTCTTCAAGTATGTTAACTAGGTAATTGGGAAGTGGAGTACCCTTCTTCTCAAATGCGTTCTTCAAGCTGTACGCTGCGGCACGATTTTCGACTCGTGCTTTGTGGTACTTAGCTCTGGTGTCATTAAGGCCCTGGCCGATAACGGCTTGTAGCTTGCCAGTGGGAGCGGTGAGGAACATCGCCTTGTTCTTCTGGTCGTTCACCACACCATTGACGATTTCACTAGCGTCAGTTGAAGAGAGGCCCAAGTATTCCATCTGGCGGTGCATGGCCTCCCATACAGCCCCTCGCTGCTCGTCGTTCATCTGATTGTAAGCATCGCCGAACATCTCGACACCTTGCTGGAGCTGTTTCTTAGCTCCCGAAACCGTCAGTGTCTTCGACTGGAGATCCTTCGCGGCTTTACTGACGAGGGAACGCAACTGGTTGTGGGTCATGCCCTTCGGATCCCGTTCCAACATTGCGTCAACCTTACGAGTCATGAAGTTGCCACCATTGATCCCCTTCTTCACCCTGCGCACTTTGTCACGGAGACGAGAGCGCTGGACAGAGTACACCTCAGCCAACTGATCCCTAGTCATGCGGGTGACGTTAAAGGGATCAATGGCTTGTGCCACGAGATCGTCGTTGTACGCCCGTTTCGCGGCCTTTTGGAAGGATTGTGCCCTTGTACCCGCAGACTTATCCAAACGGCGTGCCTGGGCCAAAGCGGACTTGATTTCGCCGTAATTTGAGCGGGGCATGGACCTGATCTCTGCAATCTTGGTATCGGTGCGCTCAGTGACCAGGTTAGCGCCCTTCACATCCTTCTGCTTGAGACGGGTGTTGCGCTTGGAGACATTAGCCAAGACGCGGGTGAGTTCCTTACTGAGTTCTGCTGCTTTATCTGTCAGTGGCATGAGATTGCTCCTTTCAGATGACGCCGGGGTGGAACGTAGCGGTGCAAACTTCGAATGGGTACTTCAGGCACGTGCAGAACGGTTGGGGTTCGCTGGTGACCTGAATCATGTTCTCATGACGGTAGTAATGGTATCCACCGTCGAGGAGCACCTTGACTTCGTGACGCCAGAAGAAATCATGGGGACGCATCGCATGGATAGCATCCAGGGCATCAATCAGCATGTTACGCGCTTCGATGACGGAAAGAGTGGAGCGATCCAGGCGGTTCAACAGGTTGGCAAAAGCGATCTTCATCGCGGTGCCAGTCTGATCGTCGGGAATGGGGAAGAAGCGTATGAAGCGGCGGAGCTCATTGATGTAGTAGGTGGGCTTATCCGTCGTGGGGATGAGGAAGTGCCAGAGTTCGTGGTTGGTGCGGAGGTCAAGCATCAGAGTGTCCTTTCAATCGGTTGTAGCGATCGGTTGATCGCCATGACACCAGTATAGGGGAATCGAGGGGCTGTGACAAGTCGTGAGGGGTGATGTGGTGGGGATCACGTGGGATGGGGCTGTGACGTGGATCGCAGGTTTTTTTATCGGTGGGTGGAGAGAGGGGTGGTGCCCTATTACACCT
>FLSC01000873.1_pt2 | contig 14201 bp, 7 predicted proteins | sample 1550561 | NCBI WGS metagenome assembly FLSC01 (sample SAMEA4031775, study PRJEB14383) | metagenome | biome: human; feature: oral; material: saliva | place: Philippines | collected 2014 | reverse complement strand
GGCATTGTTTCTATGCCACCAAGCTTAGGTGCAGTTGTGGGTAAAGTGGATATTGCTGGTGCTTTAGATACGGCTTTGCTAGGCATTATTTTCTCTTTCCTTTTAGTAAATCTATTTGACTCATCAGGTACGTTATTAGGTGTAACTGATAAAGCAGGTTTCAGCGATGAAAAAGGTCGTTTTCCAAAAATGAAACAAGCTCTTTATGTAGATAGCGTGAGTGCGGTAGTAGGGTCTTATATTGGTACATCCGCTATCAGTACCTACATTGAAAGTGGTGCAGGGGTTTCAGTCGGCGGTAGAACAGGTTTAACAGCAGTAACAGTTGGTATTTTATTCTTACTTACCATTTTCTTCTCGCCACTGGCTAGTGTCGTACCAGCTTATGCAACCGCAGGGGCATTAGTCTATGTAGGGATTTTAATGGCATCCAGTCTTATCCGTGTACACTGGGATGATTTAACTGAAGCAACACCTGCTTTTATCACCGCTGCGATGATGCCATTTACCTATTCAATAACTGAAGGTATCGCATTTGGTTTTATTAGCTATTGCGTTATGAAGGCCTGTACAGGTAGAATACGCGAGGTTAATGCCCCTGTGTGGGTGGTGTCTTTATTATTTGTAGCCAAGTTCGTTTGGGTTGGCTAATTTCATAAAGGCGTAAATTATTACGCCTTCATTTTTATAGTATTGTAACAAGGAGTGCGTTATGCAAAATATTCTTTTTATTGTCAATGATTCCACATATAGCGGAGAAAAAACGTTCAACGCTGTTCGTTTCGCCATCAATATGAAGGAAGAACACAGCAAGGATGTGAATATTAAATTATTCTGCTTTTCTGATGCGATTTTATGCGGTATTGCGGGGCAAAATCCAAATGAAGGTTTCAATATCCAACAACTTATCGATATTTTAGCGGCACAAGGTGCTGAAATTAAATTATGCACCAGCTGTGTAAAAGCGCGTGGTTTATTAGAGGCTAAATTAATTGATGGCGTGACCCTTGGTACTTTAGATGATGTATCTGAATGGACATTATGGGCGGATAAAGTTTTAACGTTCTAATTTCTGATAAAACTGACAAAATAAAAAGGTGTAATCAATAGATTGCACCTTTTTAATTCTATATGGTCGGTTTAAGTTTTTAAACCTCGCCACCAATCCCAACAAACTTCTCAACAAAGGCAACGATCTTTTGAAAAATGCTTTGTTTTTTCGTGAGATATTGCGGATTAAGCGGACTCATTTTCGGTAGAGCTTCATTTAAATCCGTACCTTGTTCACTGGCGTATCCGCGTTTTAAGGATACGTTAATATAACGCTTCGCGGCATCAATATTCAGCCCTTCACTGCTAATTAATTCGTCAGCTTCCTTCTGTTGCTCTTTTTGGGCAAATTGGAAGAAGGATTCAATAATACCGGCTTTATCGACAATGCTATCTAAGTCAGTGTGATTGATAAAATCTACGATCAAACTTTCTTTGGCTCGATTACCTAGGCTCGCTCGGATTGTTGTTCGAATTTCATCAATCAGTTCTGCTTTATTTTTCATTTTTTTGTTGTATTCAAAAATCAATTCTAAGATGTAATCTAGATTGATTTCTTGGGATTTTAATAAATCCACTTCAAACACCACGTCGTCCCAATCAATGGTCGATTTTGCTTTTTCCTCGCCATCTTTTTGACGACGGAGCCAATCCCGAATATCGTTGTAAGTCGAACGGTAATTTTGAATACGGCGTTCGCTTGGCATATTAATGGGTTGAATTTCAGCAAAAGCTTCATCCGTTAAATAATATTTTTCCTTAAAGGCTTCAACGGCTTTTGCATCGCTGGTATCGAGCGATTGAAATGCTTGTAAAGCAGCGAACTCATCGTAGTTTTGCAGAATGTTTTCAACCCGCAGATATTCACCAAATAATTTTACAAAGTCTTTCTTGTCTTTCTCAGTTTGAATTTCATCTGGATCCGGGAAGCGTTCTTGCAACTCAGCAATAACCTCTAAATACCCTCGACGGGCGACACCTGCATCGGTAAAGCCTTCCATATATTCTTGGTAACTTTTTTCTAATACGATATTGCGCGTATTGGATTTACCGAAAAGGGTAATCGCATCAATGGTATCTTGTTCCAAATCACGGAAAGTGACGATATTGCCAAAACTTTTGGTGCTGTTGTAAATGCGGTTTGTACGAGAGTAAGCTTGAATCAAACCATGGTAACGTAAGTTTTTATCTACAAATAACGTGTTTAAGGTTGGGGCATCAAAACCGGTTAAAAACATTCCAACGACAATCAGTAAATCCACTTCTTTGTTTTTGACGCGTTTGGCAAGATCACGATAGTAGTTTTGGAACGATTTCGCATCCACATCATAATTGGTGGCAAAATAGCCGTTGTAGTCATCAATGGCAGATTTTAAAAATTCCTTAGCCGAAGAGGTCATCGCCTCCACTTCAAAACTTTCATCGACAATATCGCCAATCGCATCTTGCTCTTCATTCGCGGCAAACGAAAAGATTGTTGCAATTTTAAGTGGATTTTTGACCGCACTTTGTAACCGTTTGAACGTTTCGTAATAGATTTTAGCCGCATCGACACTGCTTACGGCAAACATGGCATTAAAGCCATGATTACCCGCATTAAAACGATGGGTTTTTTGTTTGAAATTATCTAAAACATATTGGGCAATTTGCTCAATACGTTTAGGTTGTAAAAAGGCTTGTTTTTTCTCGAGTTTTGTTAGCTCTTCAAGATTCTTTTCAGTTTCAATGATCTTAAATTGTGGACGTACATCATTGTAATCCACTTTAAATTTCAGCACTTTTTCGTCACGAATCGCATCGGTGATAATGTAAGAGTGGAGTTCAATGCCAAAAACACTGGCTGTAGTTTCGGTACCTAATGCGTTAGTTGGAAAAATAGGCGTGCCGGTAAAACCAAATTGATAGTATTTTTTGAACTTTCTCGTTAGATTTTTTTGCGCTTCACCAAATTGAGAACGATGACATTCATCGAAGATAAAGACCACGTGTTTATCATAAATCGGTAATTTATCTTCCGATTTCATCAGGTTGTTGAGTTTTTGAATGGTGGTAACAATGATCTTATTATCGCCTTTGTCGATATTGCGTTTTAGCCCAGCCGTACTTTCCGAACCATTCACGCTATCCGGTGAAAAGCGTTGGTATTCCTTCATGGTTTGATAGTCCAAATCTTTTCTATCTACTACGAAGAATACTTTTTCAATAAAGTCTAATTCTGTCGCAAGGCGTGCGGCTTTAAAGCTGGTAAGTGTTTTGCCTGAACCGGTGGTATGCCAAATGTAGCCGCCACTGTCTTTATTGCTCCAATTTTTCGCCTGATATGAGCTTTTAATTTTCCATAAGATACGCTCGGTGGCAGCAATTTGATACGGACGCATAATCAATAGGGTGTCGGAAACATCAAATACACAGTAATTTACCAATACATTGAGCAGGGTATGTTTTTGCAAGAAAGTCGCGGTAAAATCCTTTAAATCTTTAATCAGAGTATTTTTTGCTGTTGCCCAATTCATTGTGAAGTCGTAGCTGTTCTTATCGCGTTTGGTGGTATTGGCAAAATAGCGGGTATCCGTGCCATTAGAAATGACAAAAATCTGAATATATTTAAAGAGCGAATTTTCTTTATTGAAACTTTCTTTGCTGTAGCGGTGAATTTGATTAAAGGCTTCACGAATTGCCACGCCACGTTTTTTCAGTTCAATATGCACAAGGGGTAAACCATTCACCAAAATCGTCACATCATAACGATTGTCATAGCTGCCGGTTTGTTCAAATTGATTGATGACTTGCAGGGCATTGTTGGCAAGATTTTTCTTATCTAGCAGATAAATATTCTGAATGTGCCCATCATCAAATACAAAATCATAAATATAGTCATCATGAATTTTACGGGATTTCTCAATTAGGCTATCACTGGGTTTATCCAAATATTCCTCTAAAAAACGTCGCCATTCTGCATCGGAGAAAACCACGTTATTCAAGCGTTGTAATTGTGCCCGTAAATTTTTAATTAACGCATCATGACCATTGAAACCTTGCAAATACTCATAGCCCTGTGCCTGTAAATCACGGATAAATTCACGCTCAAGACTCCCTTCCGTTTGATAGCCTGCATTGGGTTCTTCTACAAACTTATTATATTGATCTAAAACGATAAAATTGTTGGATTCGGCGATGGTTTTGTATTGGGTCATAGGATGTCCTTGGTTATAAGGGCGGTTTGTATCCGCCGTTTTTATTATATTATTAGGCTGTTATATAAAATCCAGCTTGGGATTAAAAACTCAATAATAATTCTCTGTAATACTCATACCGCTTTTGGCTTTGTTCAATCGCCAAAGGCAAGCCTTCGGTGATTGAATTGGTGAGGGCTTCAAATTTATCTAAGATTGAAACGATTCTTTGTTGTTCTTCGAGTGGAGGAACTGGAACAATACATTTATTTAAAATGTCATAGGAAATAAATGGCTGTGATGCCTTATTTGCTTTATCAATAAAATTTTGTGAGAGTAAAAGATAGTACGCATATCGAGAATTAACATTATCATTAATTTTATTACAAATGATCCCATTATAAGTGACGAAATGTTTGCCTTCAGCCCAATTAACTATTCCTGCATAAGCTCCAATATGCCCAATAACAGGGGCATTTTCACTGTTATATTCATTGTGAGTTCCTACAATCCCATTACTTCCATAAACAGGATATTCACCGCCAATGGTTGGTATTTTATTTCCAATACCATATTGAAACTTATATATTTCATTTAAATGTAACCATTGAATATTGGAAGTATGAAAAAATTTAACGTTATCCGATTTTTGTGTTGAATATTCTGAACTGTCATGAGAAAGCAATTTCTCCCGATAGTATTCATACTGCTTCCGGCGTAGTGTAAGCTCGCTGGTAAGCTCGCTGGTAAGCGCTGTCAATGCGTCCAAAATTTTTACGATTTTGGTTTGGACGGAGAGTGGGGGGATGGGGATTTCTAATTTTTTTAGCTCGCTAGCGTTTAGCGCTGGAATCCCTGTAAAAGAGCATAAATTATGAATCTCTTTTTGAAAATGGAGCAGTATATGGTAAAGAAAGCGAACATTTAATTCATATTCTGATTTGATTGTTACAGAATAATTAAGATTTCCTCGAAAATATTTGCCTTCTTGCCAAGTAATTGAGCCAACGCCAGCACCTCTTGTTGTAATACCAATAGGATCATTTTCAGTGTTCCACTCATTAATAAATCCTAAGGGCTCACGTCCACTGTTGATGACAGGGTATATTCCAGGGTTTTGTGCAATAATATTTTTGCTAACTGACTGACCTGTTTTTATATCTGTGACTTTTCCTAAGGGCTTCCACTCAACCTCAGCCCCATCCAATAATTTTTCTAAAAAAGTGCGGTTGTTTTTCATGGTGTTTTTACCCCTCAATCTCCGCCACAATCTTGTCAATCTCGGCACGCAAGCGGTCGATATTGGCAACGGTTTGTTTAATTTCAGCATTGAGTTTATCGATATCAATCACTTCACGGGTGTCTTTTTGTTCCACATAAGAACTCACCGCAAGGTTGTAGTCATTTTTAACGATATCTTCAAAGGACACGGATTTGGCCAAATGTGGCACATCTTCTTTATCGGCAAACAGTTTGAGAATTTGCTCAATATGTTCCTCTTCCAAAATATTGTTGTTGGTGGCGGATTTAAATAAACCGCTGGCATCGATAAATTGGGTTTGGGTATTGGGTTTATGTTTGGAAAGCACCAAAATATTCACCGCAATACTGGTACCGAAAAAGAGATTTGGCGCAAGCGCAATCACCGTTTCCACATAGTTATTATCCACCAAATATTGACGAATTTTTTGTTCCGCACCGCCGCGATAAAAAATACCGGGGAAAGAGACAATCGCTGCGCGGCCTTTTGCTGAAAGATAACTTAACGCATGCAAAATAAAGGCAAAGTCCGCTTTGGATTTTGGCGCAAGCACACCGGCTGGGGCAAAGCGTTCATCGTTAATCAGTGTCGGGTCGTCAGAGCCAATCCATTTCACGGAGTAAGGCGGGTTAGAAACGATAGCATCAAAGGGTTTATCGTCACCAAATTGAGGATTCATTAAGGTGTTACCAAGGGCGATATCAAACTTGTCGTAGTTGATGTTATGCAAAAACATATTCATACGAGCAAGGTTGTAAGTGGTGTGATTAATTTCCTGCCCAAAGAATCCCTCTTCAATGATGTGTTCATCAAATTGTTTTTTTGCTTGCAATAACAAAGAACCCGAACCGGCCGCAGGGTCGTAAATTTTATTGACCTTATCTTGTCTATATAAAGCCAGTCGAGCAATCAGCTTGGAAACGCATTGTGGCGTAAAGAACTCACCACCCGATTTACCGGCATTAGCGGCATAGTTGGAAATTAAAAATTCGTAAGCATCGCCGAATAAATCAATATGATTATCTTCAAAGTCACCAAAATCTAACTCGGCAACGCCTTTTAATACGGCGGCTAGGCGGCTATTTTTATCGGCAACGGTATTGCCTAAGCGGTTGCTAGTGGTATCAAAATCAGCAAATAAGCCTTTGATATCCTGTTCGGAAGGGTAGCCTGTAGCGGAGTTTTCGATATCTGTAAAAATGCTTTTTAGGTCTGTATTTAAATTCGGATTAGTATTGGCTGTTGCCACGACATTTTTAAATAATTGGCTTGGATAAATAAAGTAACCTTTACTTTTTACCGCCTCAGCTTTTATTGCTGGTGTGATGATATTATCGGATGATTTTGCGTAATTTATACTTTCATCCCCGTTTTCCATATAGTTGACAAAGTTTTCGCTAATGAAACGATAGAAAAGAGCCCCTAAAACGTATTGTTTAAAATCCCAACCGTCAACAGCACCTCGTACATCATTAGCAATTTGCCAAATGCGGCGATGAAGCTCATCACGTTGTCGTTGTTGAATTGCAGCAGCCATAAAATCCTCAGAATATTGTGTAATTATTAAGTTATAAATGTTCAAAATTATACAGGAAATAAATAATAACTAAATGAATTTCTATGGAAATTCCTCTACAATAAGAACACACTGATGTTTACAGAAAAATAAAAAATGAGCCAAAAATCAACCGCACTTAATGCCATTTCGTTACCCTTAAATCAAGTCAATTTAATTGAAGCCTCTGCAGGTACTGGGAAAACCTATACCATCGGTTCTATCTATCTTCGATTACTTTTGCAGGCAGGTGAGAATCGTTTTTCTCGACCATTAAATGTGGAAGAAATTCTGGTGGTAACCTTTACCGAAATGGCGACGGAAGATTTAAAACGTAAAATTCGGGAACGTTTAACGGTGGCAATTTCGGTTTTTTCTGAATATTATGAGACAAAAGATAAGGCGATTTTTACTGGGGAACATCAATTTTTAGCGGAATTGTTGCCTTATTTAGAGGATATTCCGACCGCACTTCGTCGCTTGAAGCTGGCTGAACAAAATTTAGATTTAGCCTCCATTTATACCATTCATGGTTTTTGTCGTCGAATGTTAATGCAACATGCTTTTAATTCAGGCGTGCATTTCAATTTAAAACTTCTCAAAGATCAGTCTGATTTACTCAAACAATTTGCAAATGAATTTTGGCGGGAGCATTTTTATGATTTACCTTTCCATTTGGCTGCATTTATCTCAAAAGAATTAAAGTCGCCAGAAGAGGTATTGAATGATTTAGGCTCAAATATTGGAAATGATTTCTCTGTACAACTTGATAAACCAGAACTGTTAGAACTGCCATTAAAAGAATTTTTGCAAAAAGATATCGCTAGAAATGCGGAAATTATTGAAAAGATTAAAGACGCTTGGTTAGAAAGTGCGGTTGAAATTCGCGCTCTTTTTGATGAAGAAGTCGTAAAAAAAGAGAAATCTTGTTTAAATGGAAAAACACATTCAAGCAAAACAATTTTATCACTTGTAGATGAAGTCACCTCATGGGCAAAAAATAGAGCAGATATCACCTTAAATGAAACATTAGTAAAAAAATTTACGCAATCGGCTTTAGATAACGCCGTCAAAGCAGATTTTAAGAAAAAAGGGGTGAGAATAACACATCCTGCCTTTGAAGAGATTGAAGCTTTAATTGAAGAAATTCGACCAAGTGATTTATTTAAAAAAATCATTCTTTACCACTATCGTCAAGGTATTCAAAAGAAACTTCTTGAATACAAAGCGAATCATCCTGAAAAATCCTTTGATGATTTATTACGCTTATTGAAAGAAGCATTATATGGTGAGGGAGGAGAACAGTTAGCGGAATTAATTCGTTTTCAATATCCTTTTGCCATGATAGACGAGTTCCAAGATACGGATGCGTTGCAGTATCAAATTTTCTCAAAAATTTATCGCAATGAAAGTGCATCGGGCAATGTCGGCTTTATGATGATTGGCGACCCAAAACAGGCGATTTATCGCTTCCGTGGTGCCGATATTTTCACTTATTTAAAAGCAGCAGACGAAGCAAGCGAGCGTTTTAATCTCGGTACAAACTACCGTTCTTCTCAACCTTTAGTGGAAGGGGTAAATCGATTATTTGATTTTAAAAATGCGCCTTTTATTTATAAAAATATTAAATTTTTAAATGTCGGTGCAGCCAAGAAAAATCTTGTTTTTCAGCTAAATAATCAGCCTGAGCCCGCCTTCCGTTTTTACATTAATGATAAAGACAAATCCACCCAGCAAGATTATGCGAAAGCTTGCGCAATATCGATTCAGCAATGGTTAAAAAGTGCAGCTGAAAATCCGGTAGTTTTTCCGAATGAAAGCAAAGCAGAAAATCAAACATTGCGAGCAGAAAATATTGCCGTTTTGGTGCGTGGTTATACCGAAGCGGATCTCGTGAAGAAAGAATTGCAAGCACTCGGTATTGCTTCGGTTTACCTTTCGGATAGGGGAAATGTCTTTGAGAGTAACACTGCAAAAGAACTGGCCTTGATTTTGCAAGCGTGTTTGAGTGTGACTGAGCGTCCAATTTTAAATGCGATTGCGACCGCACTTTTCGGCTTAAATGCAGCTGAAATTCACCAAATTCATCATGATGAAATTCAGTGGCAACGTTGGGCTGAAAAATTCGCAGAGTATCAACAAATTTGGCAACGCCAAGGCGTATTGCCGATGTTGCACCATTTACTTTTAGCTGAAAATATCACAGAAAAACTCTTATCTCGGCCTGATGGTGAACGTAAACTGACAGATTTATTACATTTAGCTGAAATTTTACAGCAAGCAGCTGCATTAAATGAAAGTGAAGCGGCATTATTGCGTTGGTTTGAAAAGCAAATTCAAGATGAAGGTCGTCAAGAAGCACAAATTCGTTTAGAAAGCGAACGTCAATTAGTGAAGATTGTGACTATCCATAAATCCAAAGGGTTGGAATATGATTTGGTTTGGTTGCCATTTTTAGGTAATGCGGCGAAAAATCCAGCTAAGAATAAACTGTTTAATTTATATTACGACAGTGATGAAGAGAAAACCTTGTGGGACATGCAAGATCAACACTTGGATGAGCTAACCCAAGAAGTTTTTGCGGAAGAATTGCGTTTGCTTTATGTGGCATTAACCCGAGCAAAATACCAAATGGCCTTTGTGTTACCGAAAGCCTTTGATAAAAAATGGAATGCTTTATTGTATGTTTTAACGCAAGGTGAAATTGGTCGAAAACTTGATTTGCCAAATAATTGGGATACCCAACCATTATTGGAAAAATTTAAGCAGCTTTTACCCAATGATGTAGCGATTGAATCAACCGATGCGTTACAAGCCAGTGAACCACTGACCTTAAATATTTCTCAAGAAAATTTAAGTGCGGAAACTTTCCGAGGTGAAATTGAACAAGATTGGCGAGTGACGAGCTTTAGTGGTATTGAACAAACCCATCAACGCAAAGCTTATTTGAATGAAAGTGCGGTGAAAAAATCGCTCATTTTTGATGATGCGAAAGATTATGATGCGTCGATTTCAATAGAAAATATCACTGAAAATCTGACCGCACTTGCTCATGATAACGATGAAATGGTTTTAGATTTCCCTCGGGGAACACAAATCGGTACTTTGTTACATCGTTATTTTGAAAAGGTGCCTTTTGCTCAACTGGCTGAGAAAGAAAACATTGAAAAATTATGTCAGGATTTGAATCTTGCAGAAGAGCAATTTGTAGCAGTTCAACAGTGGTTTGCACAAATACTCAGCACGCCAATTTTGCCAAACGATGATTTTACTCTTGCACAAATTAACGAAAAACAATGCTTAAAAGAGTTGGCATTTTATCTCAATATCACAAGCCATTTTGATGTCGCAGGTTTTAATCGGGCGTTAGCAACCTTGCATCATTTGCCGTCAGAACCGTTACAGTTTGATGATATTCAAGGTATGGTGCGAGGTACAATGGACTTAGTTTTTAGCCATCAAGATAAATATTATTTGCTTGATTACAAATCGAATTTCTTGGGTGAGACATTAAAGGATTACGATCAAACTGCATTGAAAAAAGCCATGTTAGAACATCATTATGATTGGCAATATTTGTTGTATGTGGTGGCATTACACCATTATTTAAAAACACGTTTGCCTCACTACGATTACAACCGAGATTTTGGTGGTGTGGTCTATGCATTTTTACGAGGAATGAATGGTTCGCCACAATCGGGTATCTTTTTTGATAAACCAGATTGGCAATTAATCCAACAATTAGAGGAATTATTTTAATGTTAAGCCTATTAAAATCCTTGCAAGAACAAGGTGTGATTACTCAAGGCGATTATTATTTTGCTCAATTAATTGCGGATAAACAAAAAGATAAAGACTATACCGAACCCGTCCAAAATTTAGCGATTTTATTATCCGCACTTTGCAACTGGAGCTATACGCAAGGTAATACTTGTTGTGTCTTAGATCGCTTTTTAGAACGTAATTTATTCGGCTTGGCTTATCGCCATACTGAAACGGATTTTTTGTCGCTTATCAATGAAAAGATTGGTTCGCTTCCTGTATCAAAATGGCAATCAGCCTTAGCGGGGCATATTGCCTTTACACAAGATCCTAAAAATGAGATTGCGCCTCTTGCATTTCAATTTGGGGCGATTTATTTCTATCGAGCTTGGCAAGATGAATTCCGCGTGGCGCAATACATTAAAAACGCCTTGAAAAATGACCGCACTTTATCGGTAGAACCGCAACAAATCCGGGCATTATTAGATCGTTATTTCCCTCAACAACAAGCGCAAGTTGATTGGCAAAAAGTAGCAGTCGCAACAGCAGTGAAAAGTCCATTTTCTGTGATTACTGGTGGGCCAGGAACAGGGAAAACCACGACAGTTACTCGCTTATTATGTGTATTACAGGAATTATTTGGTGGCAAACTTCACATTAAATTGGTCGCACCAACAGGAAAAGCCGCAGCTCGTTTAACGGAATCCATCGAAAACGCTTTGGCACAAATGCCGATTTCAGATGAATTACGTGCATCCATTCCTAAAACCGCAGAAACGTTGCATCGCCTACTAGGCGTTCGACCTTTTACCGATAGCGTGAAATATCATGCACATAATCCACTGCAAATCGATGTGCTAGTAGTGGATGAAACCTCGATGATTGATTTGCCGATGATGGCGAAACTGGTGCAAGCGTTGAAACCCGAAACGCGTTTGATTTTATTGGGTGACCAAGCTCAATTAGCTTCTGTGGAAGCGGGGGCAGTATTAGGGGAAATCGCACAATTTTTAACGCAAGATTATAGCCCTGATCAAGCCGATTATATCCATGCAACAACAGGCTATACCGTTCCAACTTCAGATGAACATAGTCCGTTGCGTGATGCCATTTGCCATTTAACCTTTAGTCGTCGTTTCCGAGATGATTCGGGCATTAAACAACTTGCAGAGCAAATTCAACAAGGAAAAGGTGAGGGCAGTGTCGCGACCTTTGCGGAATATCCACAAGAGTTGCATTTCCATCATTTTGATGAAGAGCAAGATGTTAAAGAATCGGTTCGACAAGTGGTGAAAAGTGCGGTTGAAAATTACCGTGTTTATTTAACTCAACTTCAAACTTATTTTGCTCAGAAGAAAGATCTCAATGCAAAATTTATAGATGAAAAGGGCAATGAGAAAACTTATGCAGAAGCGATTTTAGACCGTTTTAATTCGGTGAGATTTTTGACCGCACTTCGTGCTTCGCCATTAGGTGTAGAAGAGTTAAATCGAGAAATTGCTTTAGCATTACGTGCAGAAAAACTACTTTGGTTCCGCCAAGAGGATGATTGGTACATCGGTAAGCCAATTATGATTACCGAAAATGATCATAACGTGAAACTGTATAATGGTGATATTGGTTTGTGTTTGGCTAAAGGCAAAGTGTGGTTCGGCAATCGAGAAGTTTCTACCAGTCGTATTCCCGCTCACGAACCTGCATTTATGATGACGATTCATAAATCCCAAGGTTCGGAGTTTGATCATACTGTCATGGTATTACCAACAGAATCCAATCCAGTCCTTTCACGAGAACTGGTATTTACCGGTGTTACCCGTGCGAAAAATCAACTTTCCGTATTTGCCAATGAAAAAATCTGGCAAAGTGCGGTCAGAAATACCGTAAAACGACAAAGTGGATTAGGAAAATTATTACAGGAAAAAGAGGAGTAAAAAATGAAATTATATGTTTACGATCATTGCCCATTTTGTGTACGTGCCCGCATGATTTTCGGTTTAAAAAATCTGCCGGTAGAACTTGTGGTGCTGGCAAATGATGATGAAGCAACACCGATTGGTTTAGTGGGTAAAAAAGTTGTACCGATTCTTGTCAAAGAAGATGGTACTGCGATGCCGGAAAGTTTGGATATCGTGCATTATGTAGATGAACATTTTGGTGAAAAAATCTTATCTGCACACGTTCGTCCTGAAATTGAAGCATGGTTAAAAGAAGTTGGCAGTTATTATGGTCATCTTACGACTGCACGCTTTACGCAAATTGGTTTAGCAGAATTTGAAACCCAAAGTGCGGTCGATTATTTCACTAAAAAGAAAACGGAATTTATTGGTGATTTTGCTGAAAATATTGCGAAGACTGAAACCTATCTCACTCGCTTAAAAGGCGATTTAGAGAAATTAGCGGTATTAATTCAATCTGAAAGTGCCTTAAATGGCCAACTTTCTCTTGAAGATATTATCGTTTTCCCTGTATTGCGAAATCTTACGTGTGTGAAAGGCATCGAATTCCCACCAGCGGTTTTAGCTTACGTCACGAATATGGCTAATTTAAGCAATGTGCCATTGTATTTTGATAAAGCTATTTAATTTCTGTTGAACAATAGGCTTTGGATATACTGAAGTTTTGATTTGGATCATAGGTGCGGTCATTTTTTCAGTATTTTTTATTCATCGATCTATAATCTCTAACGTTTACTTTAATAAGAGCACAGAGATATGGATCAGGAATACCAACGAGCGGTTACCCGTATTTGTGTGGAAACCGCTTTGTTATTGTTACAGCATGGAGCAGAAAGTGCTGTCGTCGTACAAATGGCACAGCGATTAGGAGTAGCTTTAGGCATTGAAAGCGTGGAGTGTGCTTTAACGGCAAATGCCGTCTTATTAACCACACTTTCTAAGCAGCATTGTATTACCACCGTGCGGAAGAATGTCGATAAAGGCATCAATATGCAAATCGTTACGGATGTTCAGCACATTGTGGTTGCTGTAGAGCATCACTTGTATGATTTGTCCATGGCTCAAAAGAAACTGGACAAATTAAAACCACTAAAATATAACCGTTATTTGGTGGTGTTTATGATTGGTTTATCTTGTGCCTCTTTTGCTCACCTTTCTGGCGGAGATATCACAATTTGTGCAATCACCTTTATTGCCTCTGCCATTGCCATGTTTGTTCGACAAGAAATTTCTAAACGTCATTACAATCCACTCATCGTTTTTGCCATTACCGCTTTTGTTGCCTCACTGATTTCAGGTGTCAGTTTGAAATATAGTTTAGGCAATGATCCTCATATCGCATTGGCTTCTAGCGTTTTATTACTTGTCCCAGGATTCCCATTAATTAATTCACTTGCAGATATTTTAAAAGGGTATGTCAATATGGGAATAGGACGATGGACCAT
>FLSC01044677.1_pt1 | contig 14271 bp, 14 predicted proteins | sample 1550561 | NCBI WGS metagenome assembly FLSC01 (sample SAMEA4031775, study PRJEB14383) | metagenome | biome: human; feature: oral; material: saliva | place: Philippines | collected 2014 | reverse complement strand
GAAACTGCTTGGTATGCCCAAGAATCTGGAGTTACGTCGGAGAATGGGTTAGCTGCGAATGCAGTAGTTACACCCAAAACTGCTGTTGCTGCGAAGATTGCTGCGAATTGTTTTTTCATAGTTGAATTCCTTCTTTCTGAAAAAAATAGAAATATAAAATGTTACAAGTTATAACATTCACATTCTACTCCGTTCTTCAGATTAAGAATTTCTGGGAGTGTCCACGTTTCCTCGCCATATTCTACATCGAAGTTCTTCGTTTCATGTGTTTGTTATCTCTTGTACGGTGATATTAGCATAACCAAATTTTCGTGTAAACCCTTTTTTCTCATTTTCATTCTCATTATAAAAATTTTATAATTTAAAATGCCTTCAAATTTAGATGATATCTAGTTTTGTGAGGCATAATTTTTTTCAATAAAATTATTAAATTTATCTGTTTTTAGTTTAAATGAGATTATTTATCACTGTTATTATTAAGTAATACTAATCAATTAACTCACTATTAATAACCTATTAAAGGTTTTATGCAAAACGGTTCATAAATACCTCATACAATATATTGTGCCAACAACACTGTGAACTACTAATTTATTCGATAATCTAACTCTACTTATATATGTATTTATTTTACTATATATATACTATTATATACAAAAGATAATAAATAAGTTTTTTATGCAACAAAAAAAGACTTCCTAAGAAGCCTTTTTTTGTTTGTGAGGGAATTAGAATTTGTAGTTTAATTCTGCACGGTAGAAATCGGAAAGATCTTTACCGCTTTGGTCTTTAGAGTTGAAACCATAACCAGCAGATAAGCCTACGTTATCTTGTACTGCGTAGTCTACGCTAGCCATGTAACCTTTGTAACCATTAGATGTATTTGTTAAGTCATATGCTTGATCCCAAGTGGAGCTTACGATTGGAGCGTTAGCTTTTTGGTTGAAGTATTGACCTTTTACATCCCATGTACCTTTTTTAGCGATGTCGTAGTTGCCATAACCAACACCGGCTGTCCAAGCTTGGGAGTCATTTACGTTGGATGCTTTCAACCATTCACCACCAACCCATACTTTATCTTTACGGAAGTCCGCATTGAAGCCGTATACGTCTTGGCTATCGGAAGTTACTGTAGCACCGTTGTGATTCAAGTTGCCGCTAGATAATTTGGAGTAGAAGCCACCAACTGTTGATTCTTGGCCAACTTTACCTTTAACACCTACATAAGCTACGGAAGGGTTATCAGATTTGGAGTTGCCTGCAGCAGCGCCGTCTACCATGTAACCGTAAGCACCTTGTACTTGAACTTTATCATTGCCTACATTTAATTGAGCACCGTCGAATGTATCATCGTACATCAAACCGCTACCAATTGTTTGTTGGAAACGACCACCTTTAGCGGATACATGATTACCAAATTTGTGATCTACATAAGCGCGATCGATTTTTGCGTCAGCACCTTTTGTGGAGTCACCAAATTCATAGTTACCTTTTACACGAACAACTGCTTCAGTTTTGTCATTCACTTTAGCGTTGAATTGTACACGTGCACGGCCATCTGTTAAAGATTTACCATCGGAGTAAACGCCGCTATCTTCAGAACCTTGGTGACGAATACGCATATCACCAGTTACTTTTACATTACCAACGCGGTCTTCCAAGCGAGATACACGAACACCTAAGTTGTTCAACTCGTTAGAGAACTCATCAGCTAAGCGGTTAATCATTGCTTGTTGTTCTGCATTAGCACGGTCTTGGTTAGCCATTGCTTTAGCTACCATTTGAGCCATTTCATAACGAGTAATGTTGTTTTGGCCTTTGAAAGTGCCATCTGGGTAACCATTAACGATACCGGATTGTGCTAATTGGGATACTGCTTGGTATGCCCAGCTATCTGGAGTTACATCGGAGAATGGGTTTGCAGCGAATGCTGTTGTTACACCTAATACTGCTGTTGCTGCTAAAATTGTAGCAAATTGTTTTTTCATAATGAATTCCTTCTTTCTTTTCATATAAGAATATATATTCGCAGAAGACATTCACTACATATGTAGTATCACTATGAAAGATCTATTAGGAGTGTCCATGTTTCCTCTACTAATTATCTATCTTAGATCAACCACTTTGTGGTGTCGTCCTTCTGTGATGTGAATATACCACCACTCAAAAAGTTTGTAAAGCATTTTATACAACTAAATTTGATGAAATTTCATTCATGAATAAAAATAATCTCATAAACATAGATTTTTACTGCATTTCTTAAAATTAAATTTTACACAATTTCATTTCTTAAACTTATTTTTTTCTGCTTTTTTCATCTAATCAGCACTAATCATTAATTAATTTTTCTAATTTATTTTTATTGCAATAAATATTTCTATTTATAAATGTACGGTTCAATGCTTTCATGTAATATATTTCCTTCTTGCAAATCATTAATCTACTTTATATAACGTTATATACTAATGCATACCACTAGAGACCATTTACAATATTGTAAGGCCATCGTAATTTTAACAAAAAAGCCTATCTACAATGTCATTTGATATATATCCCCTTTACTGTTGTCCAGTAAAGGAGGTACATATTAATTACATCAATAGATAGGCTTTTACCATTATTAAATTGCGTAGGATACAAATCCTAAAATATGATCTACAGGAACAGGACCGATAAAACGACTATCGCTAGAGTGATTTCGATTATCCCCCATTACAAATACATGACCATCTGGAACGATTACAGGCGTAGAACGAGTAAAGTTCATTTTAGGATCTTTAGTATATGGCTCTTGTAGTTGTTCCCCATTACGCCATACGTGACCATCTTTAAACTCTAATACATCACCAGGGCGACCGATAACGCGTTTTACCCATACATCATTAGTTTGAGCAGCTTTATTAAAAACAGATGCGTAATTCATCAATGGCTCTTTCACATCATCTACCCAAGTACGAGCACGATTGACACGGCTATCGATGATAACAATTTGACCGTAATCTGGCATTTCATTCATGATATGGTGCCATTTTGTAACGATCAAATATTGGCCATTGTGCAATGTATCATCCATAGATTCACCAGATACACGTGTTGGTTGAATCAAAAAGATGTGAATTACCATAGCAATAATCAATGCTAACACGATGGCATAAATCCAATCTAGAATTTCTTTTATTATTGTATTACCTAATTTATTACTCATATTATCCCCTTAATGACCACCTTTTGTAAATCTTCCACCAAAGACATCATGTACGTCTTGAATGGTAATAAACGCAGCTGGATCGACTTCATAAACGGTATCCTTTAATCTTGTAATCTCAAGACGTGTTACTACAGAGTATAATATATGCTTCGGTTGTTTTAAATAACCACCTTCACCATACATAATTGTAACACCTCGGTTAAGATTAGCATTTAATGCATCTGCAATATCTTTAGAGTTATCTGCATCAGTAATAATCATAACACCTTTAGATTCTTCAAGACCTGTAATAGTTACATCAATCATCTTATAGGCAATGAAATAAGCAATTAAAGAATACATTGCACTATTCCAGCTATAAACAAAGCCGGCTGCCCCAAGAATGATTAAATTCATAGCCATTACGATTTCACCTACCGAGAAAGTAGACTTCTTATCCCAAATAATAGCTACGATTTCAGAGCCATCTAAAGAGCCACCATTACGAATAATAAGGCCCACACCAATACCTAAGATTATACCACCAAAGATAGAACCTAAAAATGGATCTGTCGTAATAGGTGTAAAATCATGAGCAAAGTTGGAGAATATAGCCATCCAGACAATGGAAAACAATGTAGATAAAGTAAACCCTTTACCGATTGCTTTATATCCTAAATACAAGAATGGTAAATTGATAAGTACTACGAAAATACTAAATGATATACCAGATAATTCCGCAGCCATCAACGAAATACCAACTACACCACCGTCGATGATGCTATTGGGTACTAAAAATAAATCTAAGCCCACTGTATAGATAAAGGCCCCTAAAATCATCATTACACAACGCATAATAAGGTTTGACCAGTTACGCGTTGAAGTCTCACTTGTCATGTACTTCTCCTTTTCCGTATAACTGCTCCATAGCATGTAATCGTTTTTCTTCTAACTCACTAGAGCTTATCGTCGCTTCTTTTACTTCGATTTTACTTTGAGCCAACTGCTTTGTATAGCGTAAGCCAATTACAAGCGCCGTTAAATCATCTACAGGTTCAGGTGGAAACTGCATAGATGTAGGAAGAAACTTGCGCCATCCTGTAGGTGGATTGTATTTCCAATATAATTTACGCGCCTCTTCTGTACTATGAGATTCATCGATTAAGCTTGTAGTGATTTTATGATTACGTCCAATTTGTTGAAGAGATGGATATAAATGTTTATGATTCGTACCATTTCCACATACAATATGAACGATTCCATAATATTCTGTTAGTAGACGTTCAATATCATCATTGAAGGTCTTCGTAGAAATAATGTTGCGACATACCATAGATCCATCAGGTGTTACAATAGCAACACCTGTTTTTTCATTACCTGGGTCTACTGCCAAAATATATGTATTTTCAGTCATTTAACTATCCTCTTTGTAAATACAGTAGTTATATTTTAACATAAAAAGAAGGTCTTATGTAAAAATTTACATAAGACCTTCTCTACTATAATGTATGAAACCAACATACTTATATTAATTTGTTTGCATTTTTACCCTATCATTTAAAACAGGCATTTGAGTAATACGCAATTTAAGATGTACAGGACCAGAAGAATACGTATCGCCATCTACATAAGCCTCTACATGAACCTTGCCATGCATTGTGCTGACACGCCTAATAGCAGTAAATAAATCATCGCCTGGTATGGTCCCAATATCCCCAGATAAAGAGTCAGGAATAATACCTTTGGCTTTTGCTTTTTCATTTACTTGTTTCAAGAATTGAAGCATAGAGGATTGAGCATTGCTACCACCATCCATAACAGTAGAGTGAATAACTTCATTATTCTTATAGATAAACTGTTGTGGATATACTTGGATAAGCGCTACTGCAGGCTCTCCGGAGATAATATTTCCTGCCGCTACAACTTGAACAACCATTGGTGTCTTAGAGTCGATTAACTTTTGAGTAGCTACCTCAATATTTTGACGATCAACATAAACTACAGCTTGACCTTGATCTTCTATACCAAGACGGCGCAAGACCAACTGATTAGTATCATCAATAATATGCTTGATAGTCGCATTGCTGTCTTCAGCACTCAATCCAGGACGAACAACAGCTTGCGCCAATAATTGATCTACTTGGAACAAAATTGTTCCTTCCCGTAGATGAATAATGCCATTTTGCAATTGTTCTTGTGTGTTTTGAAGATCTTTTATATGGGCTTCCATCTTAGCTCGAGTAGCCTCAAGATCAGCTAACTTTTTAGATACCTCAGCATAAGATGATTGTAGCGATGCAAGTTCTGCTTCAGTAGCATCCTTAGCCGCTTGAGCACTTGCTAATTCAGCTTTTGTAGCTTCTACTTCGCGACGAATTTGTTCTATCTCGGCCATTCGCTCTTCTAGCTCTTGCTTATTTTGTTCAAGCAAAGCCTTACCACGAATAAGCTCTTGTGTCTTTGCAGCAACCTCTTCATTAAGTTGTTTCATATCCGCTCGCAATTGGTCCATACCAAACAATGCAGTTCGAACACTTTGAGAGGTGAAGGATAAAACACCTACTGTAGCAGCTGCAACTAGTAGCCCCGTTACAATAGTAACAATAATCGACGTATGCTTAGGTCGTAATCCAAAGAGGGACATGCGACGCTTACCAATTTTGGTGCCTAACTTATCCCCCATGTAGGCTATTAGCCCACCCATAAGGGCAATAATTATTAAAATTTTAACACCTACTAACATCGAGTCCCTCCTTTCTTAAGATTACAATAATTCAAGTAAATTATAACGCGAGACTTCGTAATTCTAGTGTATCTCTTTCCCTTAGATTACTTCGATACACGCCAATTTAAATACAAACCTGCGATGACACCTAATGTATCAGGTATTAATGCTGCAAATACAGTTGGTAACGCACCACCTTTACCTAAAGCACCGGCAAATGTCATTACACCATAGTAGATAAAGATGATTAAAATACTAATACCAAAGCCGATAGATGAGCTAGAACGTTGCTTTTGAAGACCTAATGGAGCACCAACAAGAGCAAACACAAAGCTAGCCAGTGGAATTGTAAAACGTTGGTACATTTCCATTTCCAACTTATTAGCGTTTGTATAGGCCGCCTTATACGCTTTGATTTGGTGGCGTAATTCCTTAATTGTTAATTCTTCTGGCTTACGTTGATCTTGTTGAATATCCTTTGGTGCAGACTTAATTGGCAAGGATTGCTCCTTAAACTTCATTGTACGTTCTACACCATCACCAGCGGAAATATCATAAATGATACCATTTTGCATCACCCAATATTGACCATTCCAGATGGCAGTGTCAGCATTTTCAACTTGTTGAAGTTTGCCACCTTCTCCAAACTGTTGAACTGTAATCATAGACAACTGTTTAGTTTCAGCATTATAGCTCTTAGCATACATCAATGTACCTAAATCATTACCATTCATTGTTTTTAAAACAATATGATTTTGTGTTTGAGGAGACGCATTTTTCATAATCTGCTCGCGCACAATCGTTTGATACATATTATTTGTACGAGGCACGACAAACTCATTAAAGGCTACGGCTCCAATAGAAATGATGAGGGCAATGATATATACCGGCATCGCTAGACGCAAAAAACTAAGTCCACCGGCCCGCATAACTACAATCTCACTAGTACTACTCAAGCGACTAAAGGTCATAAGAGAAGCCAATAGTACTGACATAGGGAATGTTAAGATAACAATACTTGGTAACGCCAAGACAAAGGCTTTCATAACAAGCAATAATGGTGCCCCGTATTCAGTAATATATTGAGCAATTCTAAATAATGTGCCTGTACCAATAAAAATACTAGTAAAAGCAAACACCCCAAATAGGAATGGGCCTACGAAGGCTTTTAAAATATATTTATCTAATAATCTCATAGTCCCTCCTATAATTTAAAGTTATCCCCTAAATAATGTTCACGAGCGATTGGATCATTCGCAATTTCATCAGGGGTACCCTCTAGGAGGATTTTTCCACTACTCAAAATATAAGCTTTGTCTACTATCCCCAATGTTTCACGCACATTGTGGTCCGTAATCAAAATACCAATACCTCGATTTTTAACATGTAAAATAATTTGTTGAATGTCCGCTACCGCAATTGGATCGACACCAGCAAATGGTTCGTCTAAAAGGATGAAGTTAGGCTCTAGAGCAAGACAACGAGCAATTTCTACACGACGTCGTTCACCACCAGATAATTGCATCCCCATGCGATCACGAACATGACCGATATGGAATTCTTCAATTAACGACTCCACAATTGCTTCAATTTCATCAGATTTCTTTGATGTTGTTTGTAACATTGCACGAATATTATCCTCAACGGTCATAGAGCGAAAAATTGAAGCTTCTTGTGGTAGGTATCCAATACCTTCAGCAGCTCGTTTATACATTGGAATATTAGTAATATCCTTACCATCAACGGTAATAATACCAGAACTAGGTCGTTCAATACCTACAATCATGTAGAATGATGTAGTTTTCCCCGCCCCATTAGGACCGAGGAGCCCTACGACTTGCCCCTTATCAACGCGTAGACTCACCCCATCTACCACATTGCGACCACTAAAGGTTTTGACTAAGTTTTTGGTTTCTATATACATATGCTATCCTTATTTATTCGGAACAATGACGAGTGTACTACGGCCACCTAATGTTTCAGCAGAATCATCAGCTAGACGAATTCTAAGCTCTGGCGCATTTAACACATTGCCATTTTGAACGGCATGAGCAGAACCAGATAAGAGTACAACACCATCATTTTGGTTAGGTGTTTGTGTGTATGTAGCTCGATCTGCAGAACCAGATACATTTTTTTCAGGATTATTGAAAGTTACATTACCTTGTGCTACTGCACGAATCTCCTTCATCCAACCTTCTACTTGATTACCTGTCAATGTTGTACCTTCAGCAATCAATCGAGCATTACCACTAACGAGACCATATTCGGAATCAGTACTATATTCCACTCTGTCACCAAAAATTTGACGATCACCACGTTGCAAATGAACACCACCACTAGCAGTAAATTTATTATTGTTGTAACTGTGAACTGATTGGGCAGACATAGCCATATCAGAACCAATCAAAGATACACCACCTTCAAGACTTGCTTCTTGAGTTTTTGTGTTGTACCAACCATTGGCACCAGTCATAGTCTTATCAGCTTGTGTAATTACAACATTACCTTTAGCATCAGCACGACCTGTATTGCCATCATAAGATAATGTATCTGCACTAATAGTCAATGGATCATTATTTGCAGCCCAAACTGTAACAGATGCGGTCATGAGTACAGCCAAAATAGCCATACCAATCTGTTTTTTCTTATTCATCATATTTCCCCTCTATTGCTTCTTTGTTAATTTTGCATTGCCAATGGCTTTAATAATTTTCAAAGACATATTACCTTCAAGTTTGTCGCCTGTAAGAGTTATATCCTTACTGTTATAAGTAAAAGCCGACTTAGATGTCAACATTTTCGTTTTGTTATCAAAGTGAAGGGCTTCTGTTTTAAATTCTGCACCTTCCGTATTGGTAGCTGTAACACCTTGGTCGATATCAAGAGAATTGCGGTCACCCGTCAATACAGCATGAGGAGCTGTAATAGTAGTAGTCACATCATCTTGATAGAAAAGACCCTTCAAGTTTGTCAAAACAATGGCCTTTGTCCGTGGGTCATATTCAATCTTTTCGGCTGATAAAGCCCACACTAATTTGCCATCTTTCTCCTCTTGTAGGTCAGCGCCTTGGAAATTAACGAGTTGACCACTCGGATTTTGAGTAGTAGTAACCTCATTAGAGTCTTTCATAATGTATACGATAAGACCAATTAAAGCCAACACTATAGCGGCCACAATGGCAATTAATTTTTTATTGTTTTTCATGTGCCCTCTCCCGTGCAGCTATCTTCTTATCATAATCAATAATTTGATCCATCTTAGTCATCCAGCGATGTTGGAACCAAAGCCATTCATCTGGATGCTGGCGGATGAAGTCTTCCGTAACGCGTACACATTCCTCAGTTAGACGATACATATCTGCATCTTCATCACCAGTTTCAATATAATGCAATGCAGGTAAAATGTGAACAATATGCCCACCTTCAGGCTTGCGAGATGCAAAAATCGGAACTACAGGAGAACCAAATTTCTTCGCAAATGTGGCTGGCCCAATAACCGCTGAGGAGTCTTGACCTAAAAACGGAACTGGTAAACCATGTATATATCCATCTTGGTCAGCTAAGAAGCCAAGCAGTTTTTTCTTCTTTAAGGCCTTTGCAGCGGAAACGATTTCGTTGCCACCACTTGCAAATACATCAAGTCCTACCATCTCACGATACTCATTCATAAGACGTGTAAATTGAGCATTTGGTTGTTTCTTAACAATTGTAGTAGATGGGTATCCATGAGCCGCCATAGCAGCGCCCATCCATTCCCAATTCCCTACATGTCCAGTAAGAACAATAACACCCTTATCTTCTGCGATGGCTTCTTCTAAATATTCGACACCACGCATTTCAATATGTTCATCGATAAAGGATTTTGTAAGGTTTGGCATGTACAATACTTCCATAACACTACGGCCAAGGTTTTTGAACAACTTATCAATGAGTTGTTCTGCCTCTTGATCATTCATGTTCATGCCAATTTTGATATTTTTAATACCTCTAAGTTTTTGCTTCTTCGCTATTAGCCCATATACAGGACCTAAACTAGCGCCTATGAGCAAAATGAGCTTGTACGGCAGTCGGCAAACAAGCCAGCTAATGCCTTTAACTAAATGGTATTGCCATTCGTTATTCATTCTGCCCACCTCCTTTATTGTCCATGAGCATGGGCCTCTCGTGCATAGTCTGCTACGACAGTTTCCCATAATCCTTGATTCTTCAAGATATACTCTACAGCTTCTCTTACGGCACCTTGACCGCCATTAACAGTAGAAATAAATTTTGCTAATTGTTTTACCTCTGGTACCGCATTATTTGGCGCCATTGGTAAACCAACTATTTGAAGAGCACCCAAATCATTGAGGTCATCTCCCATGTATGCAATCGTCTTTAAGTCGATTTGATGTTCTGTACAGAGTGTTCTTAATGCTTCTGTTTTATTAGCATGGCCCATAAGGAGTGCATCAAAGTGAAGCTCCTTAGCACGACGCTCAACCATCGGGGAAATGCGAGCTGTAATAATTGCAAGTTTAATCCCTGATTTACGAGCCGCTGTTAAGCCTAAGCCATCTTTTACAGAAAAAGATTTCAGCTCTTCTCCACTCGATGTATAAACGAGAGATCCATCAGATAAAACGCCATCCACATCGAGAACAATCCATTGAATATTCATTATACAATGCCTCTACGCAATAAATCCGTAATATGAACAATGCCAAGACATACATTATTACCATCTACAACAGGTAGTACAGTAATTGGACGTGGTTGATTTTTCTCCATCAAGTGGAGAGCCTCAGCAGCCAGTTTGTCCTTAGTAATTGTGCGAGGCATAGCAGTCATCATATCCTCTACAGGCCATTCTAAGAAATTACTGCCAGAATCAAGACCACGGCGGACATCACCATCAGTAACAAGACCTAATAAGTGACCTTCTTCATCGATTACATTAGTAGCGCCCAATCCTTTTTCTGTCATTACAAAGAGTGCATCTCGAACAGTAGCACCTTTAAATACAGTAGGATTATCTTCACCACCGTGCATGATATTTTCCACAGTCAGCAACAGCTTACGACCTAAAGAACCACCTGGATGGAATACTGCAAAGTTTTCCGGTGTAAAATGATGACGCTCTAATAAGCATACAGCTAATGCATCTCCTAGCGCCAACGCAACTGTAGTACTTGTAGTAGGCGCTAATCCTAGTGGACAGGCTTCACGTTCTACTTCAGCCAACAATACGATGTCGGAATTCTTAGCTAATGTAGACTCCGGTTTCCCTACAACGCAGATTAATTTTGCACCTATGCGACGCAAGGAGGGCAAAATACTAATGATTTCCCCAGTTTCACCGCTATTAGAAAAGGCTAATACTACGTCATCTTCTGTAATCATACCGAGATCACCATGTACGCCTTCACCAGGATGCATGAATAATGCTGGAGTCCCTGTACTTGCCAAGGTAGCCGCAATTTTACGGCCTATATGACCAGATTTACCCATTCCCGTACATACTACACGACCCTTACAAGCCAAAATCATATTTACAGCATTTACAAAGTTGTGATCCAAACGAGAACTTAATTCTTCTATAGCACGAGCTTCCTCATGAAGCACTTGTGCAGCTTGTTCTAAAATAGTCACAAATACCGCCCCTAACCTTTTACGATTTTATCAATAGCTACTAAATCGCGAAGCACAGCTTCGAATTGATCTAAATACAACATGTTTGGACCATCGGATAATGCTTCCTCTGGATTGTCATGCACTTCAAAGAACAAGCCATCTACGCCACTAGCTACAGCTGCGCGAGCCAAGTTAGGTACAAATTCTCGATTACCGCTAGATTTAGTACCTGCACCGCCTGGTAATTGAACACTGTGAGTAGCATCAAAGATTACAGGATAGTCGAAAGAGCGCATGATTGGGAACGATCTCATATCTACTACGAGGTTGTTATAGCCAAAGCTAAAACCACGTTCTGTAAGCATAAGATTTTCATTACCTGTTTCTTTCATTTTATTAAGAACATTTTCCATGTCCTTAGGCGCCATAAATTGGCCTTTTTTTACATTTACGCATTTACCAGTTTTAGCGGCACCGTAGACAAGGTCTGTTTGGCGGCATAAGAAAGCTGGAATTTGAAGAATATCTAATACTTCAGCAGCAGGCTCTATTTGCTCAATAGAGTGAATATCACTTACAACTGGTACGTTGAGTTCCTTCTTAATAGAAGCGAGCATTTTTAAACCTTCTTCTAGACCTGGGCCACGGAAGGAACCAAAGCTAGAACGATTAGCTTTATCGAAAGATGCTTTAAAGATGTATGGAACACCTAAACGCTGACAGATCTCTTTTGCACGTTTACCAATGGCTAATGTACGATCATAGTCCTCGATAACACATGGTCCAGCAAGAACGAATAAGCCTTTGCCACCGCCTACTGTAATATCTTTAATTTGAACTGTTTTCATTTATTTCTCCTCTTGCTCGTAAATTGCATTTACACGAGCTAAGTCTTCCGGTGTGTCTACACCGATAAATCGTTTATCTGTAAGAATAACACGAATAGTATAGCCATTTTCAAGAGCGCGTAATTGCTCTAACGATTCTGTTTGCTCCGCAGCAGTTGGCTCCATCTTAGCGTAATTTAATAAGAAGTCTCTACGATACGCATAGATACCAATATGTTTTAATGGAGTTCGCACAAAATCATGGCGAGGATAGGGAATTAAAGATCTTGAAAAATACATCGCATCATTGCGATTATTTAAAATGACCTTTACCGCTGACGGTTCATCGTATTCCTCCTCTAATAAAGGAGTGGCTACGGTAGCCATTTGTAAGTTTGGATCCTCTTCAAATAGATGGGCCAAGTCATCAATAAGGTTTGGCTCAATCATAGGCTCATCACCTTGGACATTGATAACTACATCTAAGTCAGTATAATGACTAGCAACCTCTGCTAATCGATCAGTCCCTGTCGGATGATTAGGGTCTGTCATCATAACAGTTCCCCCAAATTGTTGAACTGCAGAATAAACGCGGTCATCATCAGTAGCAACAATAGTACATGCCGTTTTTGTTGCTTGAGACACCCTATCGTAAACACGTTCAATCATCGGCTTTCCTGCAATATCAGCTAATGGTTTACCAGGTAATCTAGTAGAACCATAACGGGCAGGAATGACACATCCAAACTTCACAATAAAACCCCATTTCTGTTATTCGTGTATCTTATTATTATACACTAAATCTCTAAATTTTCTATGAATTCTTGTTTTCCAGAAATAAACTCAATCCCTATAGATAGCACTAGAATCGGTATTTTTAAGTCTTCGATTGCATGCAATTGACTCAACTTCACCGCATCCTTTTCTGTAATGCAAATTGCATCAGCTTGATGAGCAAACGCTTCTTTCCAAATGTCTACTACATCATCATTAGTGAAGTCGTGGTGATCACCAAACGGTAAAGTATGAACCACATTATATCCTACATCAGTCAAAGTTTGCGTAAAGGAGTGTGGATTACCTATACCACTAACTGCCATAATACGTTGGTCCTTATAGGAGTCTACAGGAGCACCAGCAGTACCATTAGTCCACTCATCCAAGGTATACATAAATTGAGGCTTATGTGTAGTTTCATAGACAGGTATATTGGGAACCAGCTGAGATAGGCGCTTACGAATACCCGACACTATACCTGGTGCCACTTGATCTACCTTCGTAAGGACAATGATATGAGCCCGTTGTAAACCACTGAGTGGTTCACGCAATAAACCACGTGGTAATACATGGTCATAGCCGAACGGATTAGACGCATCGATAAGCACGATATCAATATCTCTAGCTAATGCGCGATGTTGAAATCCATCATCCATTACAAGGCAATCAGCTCCAAGTTCATTAATAGCAATCTCTGCTGATTTTGATCGTTCACGACCGATAATAACATTAGATTTTTGCAAAACCTTTGCAAGTAGCCAAGCTTCATCACCACTAATAATTGGTTCTACAAGCATTGTGCCATCTTTAGAAATAATAATATTCTTCTTGTTATCTTCTGCTCGATAACCACGGCTAAGCACCGTAGGATGAAGGCCCTTTTGAGTGAGTACATCACAGATAAATCGTACCATCGGTGTTTTACCTGTACCACCTGCCGTAATATTACCAACGCTGATAACAGGTACTGTAACTTTTGTAACGCCTTTGCCTTCATCAAATTTAGCATTGCGCATGGATACAGCCTTCGCATAACCTTTACTTAAAAAGCCTAAGCTAGAACGAGCTATATCACCTAATATGGATTGATTTTCACCACTAACTATGGATTTGAATAATGCTTCCCCACTCATAGGTGA
>FLSC01002600.1_pt1 | contig 14325 bp, 21 predicted proteins | sample 1550561 | NCBI WGS metagenome assembly FLSC01 (sample SAMEA4031775, study PRJEB14383) | metagenome | biome: human; feature: oral; material: saliva | place: Philippines | collected 2014 | reverse complement strand
CCATTGTCAGACAATTAAACCAATTGTGTTTGAAATAAAAAAAATTCTGATATCGTTGTAGGGCTCCAGAATCGCCATAGAACGATTCTAACCCTCTCCAATGGACGACAATAGCCCTAAGGCTTAAAATCGATCTACAGGCGTTCTGGTGTGTCACCCCACTCTGGGGGGTGGTAGTTTCTTTACCACTTTAACATATTAAAGTATTTTGTCAATAATTTAACAAATAGATTTGACTAAGTTAGTTAATTAAATAATTAACAAACTGAATAGGTCTGTGATTGTTAGTTAATTAATTAACGAATTGCATAAGTCTACCTTTGTTAATTAAAAGATTAACAATCTCCATAGGTCTAATATTGTTAGTTATTTAATTAACGATAGAGTTGATCCATTGAAACGATTGTTAAAGAAATAACTTTTATTTTTGTTGTAATTTTTGTTGACAAGTAAAAGAAAGTGTAGTATTATATAGTTGTAACAAAGAGAAGGACAAATACAGGAGGTAAAGAAATGAGAAACACAGGTTTAGAACAATTTTGGGATGGTCGCTATGTCAGAGAGGAAGATTTATCAGAGGATTTTTTAATTGGTTACAATGATTTACCACGCTATAATTGGGAGAAAATCAAAAGAGATTTACAGGCAATTATTGACAACACAACGAGCTTACAGAGGTCTTTTTTTTGGGCACCAGGACGCAACAAGGAATGGACGGAGAAACAATATACTGTTGACTTCTTCGAGTTCTATTTTGACGGTCACAATTACACTTTCAAGTTTATTGTGAACTGCTCAAGAAATCATGTCTATATCGACAGGGAATATACAGTTGACGGTGTAAAGAAAGATTTGCGGTTGGTTCGCAAGGTTTTAAAGATGTTAGAATAGCGTTGTAATTTTACTTGACAACTCTGTTATTTCAGGGTTATAATAGAGTTGTCAAGAACAAGAATAATGATAAAAGTCTAGGAGGTTAAAGTTATGACAAAACAAGAATGGGATGTGTTATCTAAACGGGATAATGAGAGGTATTTAAAATTGTACAGGCGGTTCATGTATAACGAAGGTAATTATTGGAAATGTGAGGAATGCCCCGAAAATATCGGAGCTTATAGTTCATTTGAATACCTATTGCCATGTGGTCAATATAACTGCTGGGTGGCGTGCCACTGCAACAGTTTAGAAAGGAGTTAGAAGAATGACAGTTGAACAGTACATGATAAATAGGTTGACAGAATACTATGACGGGGAATTTTGGGGTAATTTGTCAGGTAATGAAAGAGAGTTATTAGGAGAATGGAGAGCAGACAAGAAAAAGAATCTTAATAATGGGGATGTTGTGGAGTTATACAATGAGCTTTGTTTTTTGAGTATTAAGGGCGTGTATTATGAAGGCTATTACTATCCTGCTGGGGGTGAGAGCATGAAAAAAGTATCTAAGAGAAAATGGCTTAAAGTAATGAGGGAGTACTAAAATGTTAAGTGAAAGACAAAAGACAGTTGTAGCAAAGCAGTTTGACGGTGTGCGGTGGGATTGGATAACTGAATTGTATCATAATAAATTAGGTCGCTGGGTGGCGGATGAAAAGCGACCGATAGAAACAGGAGATATTACAATTCTATATAATGAAACTTTCGCTTTACAGGTGGCAGGGCGTAAGGTTTGTGGGGGGTACTATCCGCTACCGGAGGCGAGAATTGAGCAGATTTCTAAAAGAGTTTGGAAAGAGAAAATAAAGAGAGGGTGAGAATATGCAAGTAAATAGAGGGGGGTTTATTTTTACCCCCACCCTCTTAGGAGGGAAAGTTGAGTATTTAACTTGTGTGCAGAATGGTAAGCAATACGATATATACCGTTCTGGAAAGTTAAAAAGTGGTTGTTACACTTGGCGGAGTTTTCAAGGTGTTTTCTACAATTACATTGAACTAAAGGAGATCAAAGAATGACAAGGGTAAAGACAAGGGCACAGAAGAATAGGCAAAATCGAATTGCTAGACTGAAAAGAAAGGGGGTTATTGAGTCCGCAAGGGGACTCAGTAACACCGAACTTTATAATTTAGAGAGAAAATATAATAAGACAGCTCGAAGGGTAGACAGAACCCGACCACAAACCACGAAAAAGAAACAAGTGAAAAAAAAGACGGTTGAAGTATCCGAGCGTGAAAAGGCACTTAGAAAAATCCGAAAGTTGAAAAAGAAGTATCCTAATTTACGGTACGATGTCAAGGGTAAGTCACTAGATGAATTAAAAGAATTTATTGCAATGCAAGAAAAGCCACTTGTAACGGCTATAACAAAATACGAGCAAATGATAAATATTGCTGTTCGTTTAGCTGATGCTTTAGAGGGTGAGTTTGGATTGTGGGACAATCCCGATTTTAACACAATTATTTACTGGTTAAGAAATGTATTGCCGGGACAATTAGACAGTAAAAAAGTAAATGGTTCAAACTGGGTTCCGCATGAAATTTTTGTGCGATATCTCCCACCATCTGATTTTGAAGTGGACACGGGAGAAAGTAAAGAAGTTTCAGACATAGGGTATATTTATGATATTCTATTCGCTTATTTTAGTAAGTATATGAGAGGGTAACAGATGATAATACTGTACGCTGATACAGAAACGGTTAATATAACCACGAACAACTTGAATAAGTTACAACCATCTATGTATGATGCACACATACAAAAAAGACTTGCACAAAGTAAAGATTTTGTCAAGAAACAATTTGACAAATCAAAAGATACTGGAGAAAGTCAAGTACTTCAAGTGGTCAATGTGTTAAATCAAGGGATTTTTGAAGATGGTACGGAAATTATGGACTATACTATACCCAAATTTTTCACAAAGGTGGTTAAGTATGTACGGCGAAAGTCAAAAAAAAGTTGTTTAGTTTACTATCATAATTTAAAGTTTGACGCAATGAATATTATTGACTACTTTAAAAGCGAAGGAATTAATGTTACTTTTAAAGATTATTTAATCGTCAATACCACATGGTATACTTTTCAATTTTTTTACAAAGGTGTACTTTTTCGCTGTGTGGATTCGTATAAGCTGTGTATGATCTCACTAAAAGAATTTGGAAAAGCTTTTGGACTGGATAAAGAATTGTGGAAAAAAGAGTATACTTTTGATAATTCTTTGGAGCAAGTCAACGCTTTATTAACACATACGGATAAAGATGTAGAAATTTACGGCATGAATGATGTACGCTGTCTAAAGGGAGGTCTAGAAAAGTTTAGAGAATTTGCACACTCGGGCAAAATGACAATTGCCAGTTGTGCATTTGACGATTGGAAGAAAAAACAGACGGTTGATCTTCCCACACTTGACACTGATGAACAAACTTTTGCAAATATGACCTACACGGGGGGAATTTGCACATACAATAAGTTGTATCAAGGTAAAGTGTTAGAAGGTGACTTTACTTATATAGACAATAACGGATTGTATAGTGCCGCTGGATATAGTGAAATAGGTAAATTCACACATCCTTACCCAATTTCTGTAGGTCGTCACGAGTTTAACAAAGTACCCGATTTTAAAAACAGAGATAAATTCTATACCATTCGGGCAAGAATTCATGCAAGGGTAAAAGAAGATACAACAATTCCATTTTTTCGATTGGGTAAACAGTGGAATTTGGGTATTCCACTGTCACGAGCTTACAAGCAAAATGAATATGTAGAATATTTTCACGAGGTTTGTTATATAAACTCTATTGATCTACGGCTCTTATATCAATACTATAATATTTTAGATATTGAGTTCTTAGAATATTACGAGTATCAAACCAAAGTCGGTATTTTTGATAGTTATACTGATGAATGGATAGCGAAGAAAACGCAAGGAACTGTGACAAAAAATGCACCACTCAAAACCGTCGCTAAATATATGAATAATTCGCTGACTGGGAAGTTCGGGCAATTTATTTTACCTATTCAAACGCAACTTCAACTCAATGATAATTCAATTCTTTCGTATCAAAGAGTACGAGAAGACAAAGAGCCCACTTTTGTATATATGCCCATTGTGTCCGCAATTCTTAGCTATGCTCGTGAAATATTTTTAGACATGACAAATTCATACCCCAAAGAATTTTTTATCTACGGGGATACAGATAGCAATATTATGTTTAGTGAAGCATATGAAAAGTGGGTTGACAAGTCAAAAATTTCTCCTACCGCTTTGGGCTTATGGGATATTGAACACAAACTTAGTAAAGTGAAAGTTTTACGCCAAAAAACTTACATGATGACAGAGAAAGACACAGGGGAAATCACGGTAAAATGTGCAGGGGCTACCAAAGAGGCTAAAAAGTTTATCACTTATGATAATTTTGAAGTAGGAGGGGATATTTTAGACGAAAATAAAAAACCTGTCACACAATTAAAACCCTCTGTTATACCGGGGGGTATTGCTCTAATTCCTCAACCTTTCAAAATCAAAGAATCGTCCTTCTTTCACTAAGTGAAAAGCCGTTTATAAGAAAATTCGACAAGTCCAACCACAAATTCTAGGCGGTTACGGTCATGCACATTTTTATAAACAGCACTGACAATGATCCTAGCTGTGGTGCTATCTAGTTTAAGAACTGTTTGAATACCACGGGTAGATAGTACCCAACGATTCAATAGATTTTCACCACCATCGAACAGAAAAATTTTTGTACTGGCAACTTCTACATAGCCCACACACTGATAGTTTGTTAAGTTATATGATATTTGCGGTACTAAAATATCCCCACTGAGATAATTTTGCACAGCTTTGTTCTTTACATTGTCAAGTTGTGCTTTTTTAAGAATTTGTACTTGTAAAAAACTATCCTCTGTGAAATTCACAGAGAATAAGTCATCTTCAAACAGGTTGTTAGCAACCGCAAACATCTTATAATGAGGGGATGATTGGCGGATACTTTCAAGCAATTCAATAAGATTGAACGCTCTGTTTAGTCTCTCATTGCCAAAAGTGCTAAATTCCTCATAGATAATGTAATCAATTTTTTTTCTGGAAGATTTAAATGTCTCTTGATCTCCTAGATACAGCGTATACCCGATTAAGATATCTGTATCTTTTGTTGATAGTGTGACAGAACCGGCCCCCAACCGCCCCAACTTGATTTGGCTATTTTCATCAGACAAAAAAGAAAAGTAAGAGCGAGCGGACGAACAAGCAGCACGGGAGTTACGAATATACAAGCCCACTTTGCCAAGGCTAAACATTTTTTTGACTTCTTCACATACACTATAAGTTTTACCGCAACCCCTCGCCCCACACAAAACAAAGATATTCGTAGTTGGGTACTGGTTCATATAGTCTTGTACAGAAAAATATTCATCATCTTTTAAATGTACATTTTTAAGCATTTAAGATATGAACCCCCCTTTGAAAAATGTCATTAATTTGTCTAAATCGGTGTAGAGGAATAGCCCCCCCCTTTCCCTCTACTGACAGAGTACCACGCACAAAAGCATGATTATTATATAAGTAGCTAGAAATATTTAACGGTTCCACCTTTTGCGTTTCAACTCCAAAATATTTATAAATTTTGTCTAGCTTTTCGAGCTCTTGAATGGAAATTGATTGAACTTCTAGCCAGTAAGGTTTGAGTTTCATAGCTGGAAAATTGATACCTCTGACGCTTGCACGCACAGAATCATAGTGAGGGATAAAGCTAGATACCACACTGCCGACGGCTTTTCCTACTTGCTCACCAGCCAAGGGATTACCAAAGGCCCCACCAATTAAAAATCCAAGACCACCCCCCACCGCTTGGGCGGTTGCGGTGGTGGGTGTGCCGTCATCATTTAACAATTTATTGTTTGAAAGCATTGTTGTATAATCCATAAATCAACCTCCATGCGTAACTTGACTGTCATCTAGTCTGTTATATTTTGTCAAAATTTGTTGTTGTGGCGTAAATGTACGCCCTGCCATATCCATACTTGGATACTGGTTAAAAATCAGGCAATCCCCCTCACCCCCACCAATATATACAGGGTAAATAACGCTTGTTGGCTCGGGTACAGTGGAATGGTGCACCTCTGCGGCGAAGGGATTAATTAGCTTATGCTCTAACATTTTGTTATAATCAACTTCCATTCTTTGCCCGTCAATCGTGCATAGAAAACCTCTAATATACGGAGGATATAATAGTCGCCTGTGCACGCCGGGAAAAGTGGGCACCACGCAGGAAATTGTTTCTTTATCTGACTTTTGACCGTTTTGAGTTGCAAAAAAGGACGGTAAAATATAAGACTTTGCAACAACATAAGTTTTAAAAAGATTCGTGGCTTGGGGTGGCTCACTGGCTAGATCTTCAAGGTCTGTTAAGTAGCCTGACACATCCCCGTTGTCGTTAAATTGCAAAAAAGTTTGCATATCATCAATGATATATGTGTCTTGTGCCGTTGGCTTTTTCGCCTGCCACGCAATCACAGTCTTATAATCATCATATTTTTTATCGCTGTATGTGATATCAATATCAGAGAATGGCAAAACCGATTGACCCAATACCCCAATTTCCCCCCACCCTTCGGGGTCGGATGTTGTCACTTTACTTAGGTAAATCGTTGGTGTACCTAGAAAATCTTTGTAAGTCTCCCATACATCCAATTCACAATCAAATAGTACTGCATAACCTCCCCAAACTTTTTTTATTGGATCATAGTCAGGATAGTTTAAGATGGTCTTATTTTGAATAAAAAAGTACCTTGTTTTATGATCGTATGCACCACCCCCTGCCCGATCGAGGTAATCAATTTTCAAATAATTAAATCTTGTTGAATCCGTGTCAGGGTTACAAGTAATCTCTACTTGCATATGGTCAAGATTTTTAGGTGCATTGTTAATTGTGTAACTTTCCGAGAAACCTCGCCCGGCTTGTACTCCAATATTGTAGATAAAAGAATAGTCGGGGGCATTTCCTTCCTCGTATAAAGTGACTGTGAAAGTGTCTTTGTCGAAGGGGAATTGCCCTTGTGGCGTTGTTTTAGGCATAACTTAATCCCCCAATTAAAAAGTGTCCATCTAAGCGACTTAACAAATCATCTAACCACGGTTGGAATTTAAAATCACTTTCTAATTTTGCAATTTCGAGAGGGCTATAAGTTCCGCTTGTGTGCACATTGGATACTTGTTTATCCTTCGTTAGACGGTCGTCATTACTCATTGATACCCCTGTTTGATTGTCAACGGTTTTTGAAAATCCTGTTTCCGTGGTGTTTTGCTGATGCCCTTTGCTATAACTTTCATCATTCTTGCTTGCTAAGTACTTTGTACTTGTGGTTTGATTGTCAAGTATAGTTAGCGTGTCGCCCAATTCTTCCCGACTATCCAAAGTGTCACTTCCGCTTGTGTTTGCACTCTGGTTACTTGTGACACTTCCTGTTTTTTGTGTGCCACTCGTGCCAGAAATCCCCTGACTCGTTGTGTCCGTGTCTCCCGTCCCTTTTTTGTCAATGTTTTGATTCACATCCCGAAAATAAGCCTGTAAATATCTACCCTTTTCGAGTAGATATAAGCCAACATCACCCAAAAAGTTATCTCGCCATCGGTCTGTATCAATTAAATTGACTTGCTTATGATTGCAATAGTCATACAATAGCTTACTAAGAACGAGACATACAGGGTTTGGAATGACAAAATGAGAAAGAGACTGAATAACCGTATCGTCTAGTTGATTTGTTGTGACAACACTTTGAAATTGTTCAAATTCGTACATATCCAGCTCATTATAATCAAAGTCGTTCTTCCAATAAAACAAAGTAACTCCTCCTTTTACAATGTAATCATTGGTAGCACCCTAGCCCATTCACTTAAGAATTGGTTAAAGTTTTCACATTGTGGGTACAGTGCATTTAAATTTACTAAAAGTGAAATGATCTGCCCATTGTCATATCCTTCAATCTGATTTGCTACATTTCGCATAATAGTTTGAGCACTCATAATGTTAGAAGCATTATATGTACTATCGGCGTGTACATACCCCGAACCGTCCATCGTAATATTCATTGTCACCCCTCCAATCGTTGAAATTTTGGTAACCCATCGGTTGTTCTAATTTGCCAACCGTTTTTTCTATCAAAGTAATATCTTTTCCCATTGATAACATGAACGCCTTTTCGCATCGTGCCGTACTCGTCAAAACTATATACAAGCCCATCAATAGAAGCAATAGCGTTAATAACCATCTCGCCATTATTCCAATATTCCCAATCTTCAGTGTCATACTGATTCCATCCGTCCATCGTAATAACCCCCCATCCAGCAATATTTTTATTTGTCCGCTTATACTTTTTTAGTGCTACTATGTGCCCCTCAGCGACCACATCATTTGTCGATTTAGTGTTTCCTTCAATCGTATAAATATACTCATCGTTAAAACCCTGAATTATCCCCACATGATGAATTCTTTCCGAATTTTTAAAAAAGATAGGAATTCCAACTTTAAGAGGGTTTTTTGTTGAACAATTAACATTATCTGCAAAAGTTGGAGTCCATAGCGAAAAAGAACCCCCTAACATTTTCATTGCTCTTTCTTTACCATAAACGGTGATATACATTATGTTTACAAAGGTTGCACACCAAGGCAGCCCTTGTGCCGATCTGTTTAAGAGCTTTTCATACATCTTTGCAAAAATCGTGTAATTGTTATATACTCCGTTTCCTTCAAACTTTTCGGGTCGGTCTAAAGATTCCCCTAAAACTTTTTCATTTGATTTCTCTTCATACCCAACCCATTGCATGGCATAATTAATTAGATTCATTTTAGTTCCTCCTTATCCCGTAATTTTTCTAAAATCGCCCGAAGCCATTTTGAACCTTTAGTGCCTTTTGTTTTTTCAATGTTATCTAAGATACTAAGCAACTCATTTACAGTTAACCATATAATAAATAATTTAGTAATACCGCCTTGAATAAATGACAAATTGGATTCTTTCATCAAAAAATCAACACTAATTGTTATGAATACATAGAATAACATATTCATCTTTTTAAAAATACCTGATAACGCTTTTTTCCTTGACCATTTTTCACGATTGGCAAGTACTCGAAAAATTGCACTAAAGTAATCTGACATACTCGCAAGCACATATAGCAGCAAAATGTATTTACTATCATGTAGTAAATAAGCAACACACACGCTAAAACCATTAATTAACAACATCGTCTTTTTCACTATTTGACACCCCCCATTACGCCAATATCTTTACTATACGCATTAAAGTGTATTTGTAAGTGTGGAAATTTTGTATTGACTTTATTAACAAAGTTTGTTCTAAACTTATTTAGCGAGGCACTAAAGTAACGAGCTACTAAAGAACTTTCTTGAGTGGTTTGTATATTAACATACTGATTCGTCCCCTCTTGTGGAATGTTGGTATTGATACCCAGTTCAAGCAAAAACTCTTTCATGATACTAGATCTCTCGTTATTGATCTTGTCCAATATAAAATCAACTTGTGGGTTAAAAAAGATCTTGTTAACATCTTCTTTTTGTTGCATTTGCGTGGGGTTAATCATACTAAAAACAGCGTTCAATTCCCCTCGCTTAAAAAAATTCAATAATTCATTATGTGTTGACTTGTTGTTGATTGCCATGATAGGCAAAGATAGCTTTTGCACATTTTGCATATACAATGCATCTAGTTTTGTGAGCATTTCCGCATATTTTTGAGTCAATGCCCAAGGATAAGTAAAAGTCCGATTACAAAAATAGACAAAACTATCTATTGTATAGTGCCGTACTAAATTTTTGGGTAGGTTTTCCCCTACAATTCGTATTGCCTTTGGTTCCCCTTGTCTGATTTCCCCGAAAGTTGTTACTTGAAAAATATGATAATTATCAGATAACACAACTGCTTTTCCGACTTTGTATTTACACCGAACAAGAGCGAACTCTTGACGGTTAAAGATGTGTTCTTCAATAAGTAGCAAGTCTTGAAAACTCATGTTACCGTGCCATTCATAAAGAGAAACCGCAACATCTCGAAGCAATGCTGCCCACTGTGAGAAACTTTGATAAATACCTAACTTTCCCTTGTCAATGTTATTAAAAATAATTGCATCGTCAAAAGTTTCAATTTTACTCATTTATACCCCTTTAAAATTCAGCCCCTCAGATGAAGGGGCTTATCATGTTACTGTACCACTGCAACTACTTTTCTACGATCTGAAATATTAGCAAGTGCGTCAATGTGATAGAATAGAGAAGTTTTGAGGGTGGCCGCATTGTCAAATTGGAATCTGCCAATCTCTTTGCGACGGAAAATCATGGCATCTTCTTCACAAATAAAACCGACTAATTTTTTGGTTGGGGTAATTGGCGTATATCCTCTTGTGATCTCGATTCGTGGATCAATAGCATTCGGAAACTCTCCGACTCTCGTCACATTCCAACTAAATCTATCATTCTTAAACCTGTCCCCAAACTGGGTATTCAGAGCTGTCATAAATTCAACATTATTTAATAGTTCCGTTGTGGCAATAAAGTTAATACCCCCCACGGCGACATCTTTAATGGTCGGATCTGGATTTGCCGTGGAACGGTTCCACGGAATGTATTTTGTTGACGGTTCAACCGTCATTTCATCAATAACGGTATTGATCGCAATTGCACCCAGTGCAGCAGTATCTACATTTGTAATGGCTGGAATTGTGATTTCATCCATTCCGCCTGCTAGGTACTGAGTAACAAACGCCGCTTTAGATAAATCATGGATATAACTAGACACAGACTTTTCTAAGTTCTGCATCTCTGCGTTAATATTACTCGCTAAGTTGTCCCAGCTAATGGAGATTCTAGCGATTTCATATTGATCATATGTACTCGCAAAAACTCTTAACTGATTGATTCTATGAAAAAAGCTATCATACTTTGTGATGTAATTTGACAAAATAGCTGAATTAGAAAGCCCCTGACGATCAAAACTGTCTTTGATTCGTGGAGCGTATTCTTCGATATCCCCCCCGATCTCAAGTGGTTTCCAAAAACGATCGAAAGGACTTTGATAAGAGCCAACTTTTAAAATCTGCTCTCCAATCTTCCAAAATAGAGTTGACCACAATGCACTAAACTTTACGGTATAATCTGCGGAATAAATACCTCTATATTGAAGAATATGACCGAATTTCTCCAATGCGTCCGCTGGTAGTTTGTCCAGTAATTGGCGTGGAGTGGTCAATTCGTTGATCTTAAACTGTGCCCCTTTTCGCCCTTCGTTTATAATTTTTTCTGTCGTTTCTCTTAAAACTTTACCTGTAATATTCATATTTCCCCCTTTAAGTAGTCATTAAAGTCATTCCAAAAGTTGCGTGCCCTGTTGAAGAATATTCCACGGATAAACGCTTTGTTGTAGCGTCATAATTGTAACTATTCACATAAGCCGTAATAGGTTTACCGCTATCTTGAATATAATTGATAAACACTCGATAATGACCAGTACTCAATTTATCTTCAATTTGCTGAGGCGTTGGAAATGAATTGATCCAACTTGTCAAATCATACCATGTTGTCATGTGGACACCGTCAACGGTTTCAGAAAATGAGTAAAAATAAGGGATGTAATCCCATACCCTTAATGCCCCTTGCAACTGGGTTTGTAAGTCTGTAATTGTTTGATTACTTTGTTGTAACTGCCGTTGTAAATCAAGTACATCGTTAGTTGTTTGTTGTGTAACAGAACTTACAGCATTTGCAGTGGTTTGTGCCTGTTGCGCTGTCTGTTGTGCCTGTTGTGCTGTTGAACTCACAGCATTAGCTGTGGCTTGTGCTTGCTGTGCTGAGGTGTGGGCATCGTTTGCCGTCTGTTGGGCTTGTTGTGCTGTATTGCTTGCTGTGTTTGCTGTATTCTGTGCATTTTGTACATCTCTTTGCAAGTTTACAATGCTTGTTTCATTTGCTGAAACTCTCCCATCCAAAGTATTTACAGTGTTATGCAAGTTTGTCACATCACCTTGAATAGTATTCACATCTGTTTGCAAATGTTGAATATTTGTCTGATTCTGTGTGATATTGCTTTCCGCTGTATCTAGTCGCCCTTTGACCTCGTTACAACAAGTGTCTAACTTATTTTCTATTTGATTTTCCCTTGCTGTCGCTCGGTCTCGCTCTGCATTAACTGTTTGCTGTACATAATTTGTACTAGCAAGTTCTAATTGCCATCTTTCTCTATAATTTGCTTCATCTTCGTGACAATGTAGAATAAGAACAGGTGGTGCTGTCTCGTTCGGTTCTTCAATGTCAAAAAACAGATCATAATTGTCACTACCCGAGTTATCTCTCCAGATGTGGATTTCTTTATCTTTATTTTCCACAATGCCACCCCCTAAATCTCAATAATTTCTTTTTCGTCTACTAAATCGTCAGCTACATCAATAACTGATTCAAGTCTGGATAGTCTAGTTGCTAAATCTAAACCTTCAATAGCCGTTAGTCTTGTCAAGATATCATCAAAGTTATAGTTTACAACGGTGTTTCCTTCAACCTTTTCGGGTTCATCAAATAAAACAACCCCGTTATCTATGTCATTTGTGAGAGTGTCAAGTGTCACAGTCTTAATACCATCGGCGTTTGTTGTGACTCGCTCGGAGTTAAAAAGCCCATTGAGCCAACTTTTTAGATTGTCAGTAATCATTCCTTTACCTCCATTCGTATTAATAAATCTGCCGCCGCAATAGAGAGTATGCGAGACATATGCCCTATTGTTTCGTCAACTTCGTCTGTCACGCCCTCTAGTGCCTTAGCATTTATGGTGATAAACCCCATATGCCAATCTTGTGTAAATACATACACTCCATCATGTAAACAGGATTTGTCCAATCTTTGATGATTTGTTAAGATTTCTTCTAATTCTTTTGTTTGTTTTTTTGTTAACTTAGACAAAAGATATTCACTACATTTCATATTTCCCCCATAAAATAAAAGGACAGATGCTTTTGATGTTGTGAGCATCACACCTGTCCACCCTCTTCGGGTTCACACCTATATTATATACCTTTCTCTATAAAGTGTCAACACAAAGCCAGTTATCTAATCCAATAAGTCCATTAAGAACCTTCTACGCCCTGCCTGTTCTACCTGACGAAAACGGATTCTTGGACTGGTCATATTGCACTGGTATAACATTTTGAGTGTCCTGCCGATGAATGTAGAAGTTGTGGCAATATCTCCCTTGTCAGTGATTAAAATGTACTTATTGTACCTCCCCATTTCGCCTGTTTCTTCATCAATAAAATCAAGAACCACACCGCCAAAGCCTAACAATGTTAATTCCTGATTTAAAAAGTCGGAAACTGATTTTGCAGAGCCGTTCACAATGTTAATCATTTTTGCTGCGGACAATTCTTCACCGTTAAACATTTTTATAATGGGTACGCTTGTTGACCCCTCAAATACTCCTAATTCCTGTGTTTCGTTTACTCTCAATTCTTCCATGTTTTTACTCTCCTTTTCTTTATTCATGATACACTTTAACAGTAACATAACTTATTTCAACTGTCAAGTTATTTTGATGTAAAAATTCTTTTTTTATAGCCCCCGTATTCAACTATAATATCGGTGCAATACTTAAACCGTTGTTCTGTGAAGTATCGTCTAGCTTTAATAAAAGCTGTGTTATTATCAATGTCAAGTTGTAACCATTCGCCTAGTATAATGAGTGTTACTAACCCCATATCAGTAACAAAGTCTTTTTGTTCTTGATTTAATTCGTTATTATCCATAGCCATTTGAGCCAACCATAACAAATAATATTTTTCAGCTTTATAATAATTGTCCGCCCATTCTTTTGTTGTCATCGTAACGCCTCCGAAATTTCCACTTTAAACCGTGGATCATACATATAGTGCAATACTCTTGACTTTGATAACTGAAAGTCAATCATTATATCGTTTTCGTCTCTGATACCACACTCAAACAATTTCCCATCCTGCCATTGACAAAGTTTATACACTTTGACGGGTTTAGTGTCCGTATAGAAAAAACGATAAAAATTATTTTTTACTCTTAAATCTTCAAACACTTTCTTTTTCTCCTTTCTAGTTTAAATGTAACATAAATAAAGATAAATTGCAACAAAGTTATTTAATTAACAATATTAGACCTATGGAGATTGTTAATCTTTTAATTAACAAAGGTAGACTTATGCAATTCGTTAATTAATTAACTAACAATCACAGACCTATTCAGTTTGTTAATTATTTAATTAACTAACTTAGTCAAATCTATTTGTTAAATTATTGACAAAATACTTTAATATGTTAAAGTGGTAAAGAAACTACCACCCCCCAGAGTGGGGTGACACACCAGAACGCC
>FLSC01004019.1_pt1 | contig 14634 bp, 10 predicted proteins | sample 1550561 | NCBI WGS metagenome assembly FLSC01 (sample SAMEA4031775, study PRJEB14383) | metagenome | biome: human; feature: oral; material: saliva | place: Philippines | collected 2014 | reverse complement strand
CGTGCGGAGCAGATGCTGGCGGGCGCTATCGCGGCGGAGGCGGCGATGGAGGCGTTCGGGGTTGAGACGATGCGCGTGTGCCCGTGGGCGCTGCGTGAGGGCCTGATCCTGAAGCGTATTGAGCACCTGGCGGAGGGTACGGGTACTCCGGTCAACCCGAAGACCCTCCTGGGTGCTTAGAACATGATGATGACCCCCGCAGGCTGGTGCGTAATGTGCACCCGTCTGCGGGGTCAACACATATAACGAAAATAACCCGCTGACAACGATGTAGGAAAGGAACAATCACCGATGAAAATCCAAGAAGTTATTGACGAGGTTAATGAAGCCTGGGGTGAAGAGCACGAAGAAAAGAAGAAACAAATATATTGGGAGAATATTGTTCGAAAGCCCCTTAAATTATTTAGAAATATTTCTTTTTGCTATATAGTTTTAGGTATTGTATTTTTGGTTATGTATAATACTACGCCTAATGAGGTTAGGCAATTTTTTCTAGATTTTATAAGCTCAATGTTTAATATCCCATATTATCTACTTGATGTGCGCAGTTCAATCATTGCTTCGTTGGCCAGTCTGCTTTTAAGCTTATACATTAGTGTTGGAAAATTTGCTGATAATATTGAAGGTGTTATTGGTGAGGCTCGCCGTGCTGTCTATCGACAATTTGCAAAAATTGTCAGTGGTATTGTCTTTATAATATTTATAATTAACTTTTGGTATGGGTTGCTTGCTGGGTATTTTCAAGGCTCATCTAATGCACCTTCGATATTGGGGGCTTGGAGTGTGGGGCCAGGGTGGGGTAGGCTTATCGTCCCAGAGTACATTAACCTTTCCAGGTATGGTGAAATTCCTCAATGGGTATTGTTGTTTTTTGCATGGTTTACATTATCCTCATCTCTAATGCTTACATATAACGAGAAAAGTATATTAATTAAAAATTCACTTTTTCTCAATAGGTTGAAGAGTGTCGATACGACAGGAAAATCGACATATGGGGATGAGTATGAAATAGCAAGATATGAATTTGAATATGGAGACCCGAAAAAGAGTTGTGAAACAACTGATGAATTGAAACCGTCCGATGGCTTGAAATGTGGTAAAGATGAAGTGGTTTATTACTCCAGTATCTTAAAGTTTGGGGAGCGGTATTCCAATTTTTCCGTCAATGTAAGTATTCTATCATACATTTTAAATATACATTTTTTGAAGGTTTTCGTTCCCTGGGCTATAGTATGTATTTTGTCCTTGATATTTTTGGGGCAGGATGGAATTGAGTTTAGTATTACTTTGACTGTGTTCTACTCTCTATATTGGTTTATGGTTGTGGGGAATAGTTATAGCCTTATATCAGAAATATATAAATTAAATGTTCTATACCTGAAGCGAGGGTACCGTAGGGCCTTTGAATATATCTCATTTTATTCGGCAGTATGGGCGAATAGGGTGATTGCATTTATGGCCGCCTTTGCTTCCCTTATGGTATTGGTTGATAGGTATGTTAGGGAAATATCAGATTTAATTAATGGACTCAATTTGTCAGATGAGATTTCTATGGCGGTGTTTATCGTTGGGATTCTAATTGTTACTTTGATTGTGACCTGCGTTTCCGTTATTATTGTGGAAAAATCTGTACGTGGGTCTCTGAGGGATATTATTAAAAGAAAGTCTGGACCAATCCTGGCAAACAACTTTAAGTTTTCTACCTTGGTATGTAGGGAAAGGGAGAAAATTGACTTTATAATGGTTGCCTACATTTATTATTTGATGTGGGTTGCAAGCGATATATATTCCAAATATAAGTCTGAGTTGGGAGAGGGGAAATCCGAGATTTAATCAAAATGTGTTGTATAATTTTAGAAATTGCAGGCGATTGAGTTTTAATTTTATAAACCTTTGTGTTGAAAGTAAGTCTATTTTTTTAGATATCCTTCAACGCCTCAAATGTTGAATCTGAGAAGCCACATGTGTTTCGAACAGCCACCATTATCGTAGCTTCTGGAAACACATGTGGCTTCTCGCTATGGGGCAGCTGTAACCCTCGCAGAATTTGTGCCATGGTTTAGCTTTTTCGGTAATGGGTTAGTGACTTCGGGCTGGGGTTTTAACCATTACCAAAGACGCTAAGTCATGACTGAAATTGCTAAGTCATTACCAAATTTCCGCCCCGCGCCGAGCAACCCAAACGAAACAGGCGGCCCCGGACGCACACATGCATCCGGGGCTGCTTCTTTCGCTTTTTTGACGAATTCTCTATTATCATTTTGATATAATTATAGGAGATGTAATTAATAGTCAGAAGGACTGGGGTATCTTGATATATTGCAGAATTTTTTCATATTAAAATTTAGTGACGCAACAAGAGAAGTGACTCTATGAGAGGCTATTGGAGGTATCGATGAGTTTTCTAAACTATAACAAAGATGAAAAGCTAGAATTTAACTATAAGAGGGCATGCGGCCTGTGGTTAATTGTGGTGGCGGCAGTTATAGCAATAGCTACCTTGGTTGGAGGAAAGCAAATAATAAATATGCAAGTATTCAGCATTGGGTACGTCGTCAGCTTTTTCTCAATCAACATGAACAAGAAGGTGCTGAATAGACTAGCCGATGGCCCTTCGAGCGAATTTCAAAAGAAAGTATCTTCACGTGCCGTTATTCTATTATTTGTCTTAATGGTTTTGCTGGGTGGCCCATTCTTTGCAACTGAAAATTGGAGGCTGATTTGGCTTGGAGCGCTGATGGCAACCGCGCTACACTTCTTCCCATACTATTTTGTGCATGGAAAGTCAATGATATACCTGGGTCTTATCTGTGCCATCAACGTGTTTGCGGGATATATTTTTACCAACATTCCGTTAGAAGTAATCGCATATATCGACGCGGCGATTAAGATCATCTTCGGAATCTATCTGCTATTCCTTTCAAAGCCGTCAAAGCAAATTTAAGGCAGTTCTTCGGCACAACAAAACAGGGCGGCCCCGGACGCACACACGCATCCGGGGCCGCCTGCTAGGAAAGGAACAATCACCGATGACGAACCAACTACTGTTAGCGCAGGTGCTAGCTGCTGGATTTGACTGGGACTATTTCTGGCACTGGACTCATGACCAGGAGCTCGGCAAAGTGCTGATTTCTGCAATCCCACCGATTGCAACCGCTGCCATCGCTGCATTGAGTCTTATACTGACTGCTCTCAGGGAGACCAAGCAGATGGAACTCTCTAAACAGGGGACACCTCCTGAACTAACCCGGTACAAAGAATGGCTCGAAGTTTCTGAACGGTATAAGGAACTTGTAGGAGTCCCGGATGCATGTAATCTCACAGAAACTTCGGAAGAGTACCGGGAAATTGAATCTTCGCGAAAGGAAGCTCTCACACGTGCGGTTTGGGAGAGGAAAGTTATTTCTGTCTGTCCTAATGTACGTGGGCAGAAGCGGCTCTTGAATGTTCCAGCAAGTCTGGTTGTGCATGGTGATAAAAGAATTATCACTTTACCTAATTTTAGATACGGTATATATCTCTGGATTGAGGCTCTGATTATTGTGTCTGTATTTATGGGAATGTTAATTACTATGGTTTTGGTTGTTGGATCATTTGCTACCAGCCTCCTATCAGGTGCTGGGGATATAATCGAGACAACCGTATCTTTTATTTTTGTTGTCTTAGTCTGTTTGTATGCCTTAATTTATGGGATTAATTTGGTTGAGTCTACGCGGATGAGCCTATCTGGAGAACGGTTTGCTGAGTATGGTTATCTCCGTATCCTTCAGGAAAATCTGCCGAATGATAAGTTTAAGGATGTATTTAAATCTTCTTTGAATAAAATGAACAATTCGCAGAGATTTTTCTTTGCGCTTTGGGATGAGAATTATCGAAATTTTGTCTATTGTCCTAAATGGATAGGGTCCAAATATTTTTCTGTTATAGAACCATTTATTCTTGGTCTTCCCTATTGGATTATAAATTGGGGGAGTGGAAAACGCGGATATGACTATGGCGAGTATAAGCCAGAAACTTTTGGGATTTCAGAGAAAGTGTCGGAGGGAGAACAAACTGAACAAGATGAGAATCTGAAAGGTAAAAAAGCCTCCGTGAGCAAGCGGATAGTTTTGTGGATTTCTAAAAAGTGGGAATCTCTGAATCGTAGTTAACGAATTTTGGTTGGGTTCTCTTCCTATGTGATTCTTCGTTACGGGGATGGTCGTACCCCCGCAGAATTTGTGCCATGGTTTAGCGTCTTCTGCCATGGTTTTTAACTACGACCAAAGACGCTAAACCATGGCACAAATCCGTAACCCATGACCGAATCTCCGGCTGCGCCAGGTAGGCGGGAACCGGTAATGACTTAGTGTTTTCGTCGATAGGTTAGTGTCTTCACCGCGGGTTAAAGACCCACGGTGAAGACACTAACCTATCGAAAACCTCGGTCTAAAAAGCGGGCGGCCCCGGACGCACACACGCATCCGGGGCCGCCCCCTATTTCTGCAATCTACTTCTTAGCACCGAACACCCGCGTCCACGCCCAGCGGGTCAGCACCGCCGTGCCCACCGCAACCGCCATCGGCAACCACGCACTCGCACCCTGACCCGTAAAACCAATCAGCAGAGTCAATGCAGACAACGGCGCATTCATCGACACACCCAAAAACGCCGCCGTACCCGTCAACGCCGCCGCATACAACACCATTGACGCACCACCCGGCACCCCGCCCAAACCCGGGAACGCCCACAGCACCAGCGCCGCCACACAAAACGCAGCCGCCGCACCCAACGCCAAACCCGGCGTCAACGTACCGCCATAAGAACCAAAACGCAGACTCAACACCACCACCGCAGCCTTCGCAACAGCCAACGCCAACACATACACTGCCGCCGCCGCAGTCAAACCGCCCGCCGCCGCATCCAACGACACATTAAACGTGTGCTGAGTCAGCAGACGACCATTACCCAAAATCTCCGGAAGCCACAGCGAAACCACCGCGACCAGCGCAAACGCTACAGGAATACGCCACAGAAGAGAACGATCCTTCGCCTTCAACTTCTCCGCACGCTGCGACAACGCCCTAAAACCCAACGCCAACGGAGTCAACACCACACCCGTCAGCGCCGCCACCGTCAGCGTTGTCGCATCCAACGGAAGCTGCGGCACCGGGTACGTCGGCTCATTGACGATCACCAGATTCGCCGTGACCGTCGCCGTCCACACCGTCACCGCACCCACATACAGCGACCGCAGGCTCAAACCAACAGCCATCGCCTCCACAAGGTACACCACGCCACCAATCGGCACCTGATACACCGCCGCCAAACCAGACGCCGCACCCGCCGCCACCAGCAGACTACGCTCACGAACACCCAACAGCGGGGCACCATCAGCGCCCACAAAACCAAGACGCACCAGCAGATTCGAGGTACGGCCAGCAGCCAAAGCACCCAGCTCACGAGGCGCGACCTCCTTACCCACAGGAGAGCCCGCACCCACAGCAACAATCTGAATCAGCGAATGCGAAATCTGCCGCCACAGCGACGGGGTACGGTCCTCCTCGGTAGCACCGGCAATCTGCGACTTCACGCCGACCACACGCCGCCCACCGGACTGCAGGTAATACCAGACCAACGCCACAAACGGGCCTAGTGCCGCTAAAACCAGGGCACGACGCGCCGGATCGGCACCCTCAGTCACCATCGGGTGATGCCCCTCAGCCTGACCGAAAGTTAGCTCCTGCATAAAGTCCAGAACATAATGCAGAGCAATCGCACCCAAGCCGCTGAACACGCCCGTGACCAGTGCGGCAAGGGTCAGGGCGATAACGAGGCGAAACGAAAAAGAGCGGGAACCCGCAGAATTCTGCGGGCTATTCGGGGAAGAATTCGAGGAAGAACCAGTATGAGAAGACATAGAAAAATTTGTGTGTTGCGTGCTGTGTGGTGTTGAAGGCTTCATGCCCGGCACAAACTGCCGCGGGTGAATCTGTTTTCATTCTACGCCCGCAGAATTACGCCCTCCCCGGCATGCCAGAACGTGAGAAGCGGGGTCGGATATGGGGGCGGGGTAGTACATGGGGACTGTACGCAGAGTGAAGCCGCCGCCCCAGAAAACACGGAAGAAACACGAGCCCGGTCACATGCCTGCCGTTGCACCCGCTAAGCTGGAAGGGTACGCCTCCATGCGCCCGCCGCGCACCGAACAGTAGCCCCCGGAACACACCGGCGGCACGCCTGCCGGCACCCGGCGCAGGCACCCCATTAGGAAGGATCAACGATGACCGCAACTATTGCTTTTCTCGGCACCGGCTCCATGAACGGCTCCATCGCCGCAGGTCTGCTCGCTGCAGGCCACGACCCCGCCCACATCCGCGCCACCGTGCGTAGCGAAGAATCACGCGCCGCCCTCGCCCAGCGCCTCGGCGACAAGGTAGAAATCATCACCACCGGCGGCGAAGCTGACGGCAACCACAAGGCAACCGCCCACGCAGATGTCGTACTGCTCGGCGTGAAGCCCTACGGCATCGTTGAGCTTGCCCGCGATATCGCACCCGCCCTCGCGCCGAACGCTGTTGTGGTGTCCGTTGCTGCTGGCGTGACCCTCGAAACCCTCGCCGAGTGCCTTCCCGCAGGTCAGCCCATTGTTCGCTGCATGCCGAACACCCCCTCCTCCGTGGGCAAGGGCGTGCTCGCCATCTCCACCACCGACTCCGTGAAGGACGAGCAGAAGAAGCTCGTCGAAGAGGTCCTGGGCACCGTCGGCTTGGTTGTTGAGGTCCGCGAGGACCAGATGGATGCGGTCACCGCCGTCTCCGGTTCCGGCCCGGCATACGCGTTCCTGCTTGCGGAGGCGATGGCAGCCGCCGGTGAGAAGCTCGGCCTGGACGCAGACACCGCCCTCAAGCTTGCCAGCGCAACCGTTGCCGGTGCGGGCTTCCTGCTCGACACCAACCCGGATGCGCCCGCCCTGCGCCGCGCCGTGACCAGCCCGAACGGCACCACCGAGCGTGCACTGAACACCTTCGTGGACGGTGGCCTCTTCCAGCTGACCGAGGACGCGATGCGCGCCTGTGCGGCACGTTCGGCGGAAATGAGCCAGCTGTACACCGCTGACGAGGACTAACCAGCGGAGACTAATACCGTCCGGTAGCATCCCCCTGACTAGCTGAAACTACAGAAAAACAGCCTCCTCCCGGCAGAACGGGAAGAGGCTGTTTTTCTATGTCTATTTGCGGGCTCCTCAAGGCAGCGAGGAAACGTGCGCTTAGGGTCGCGCCGCGAAGCGCTCAATCAGGTCCACCTGACCGGACACAATCAGAATGTCGCGCGAGTGAATGCGGGTGGTTGCGTCCGCGTAGGTGAAGTCCTCACCGGGGGACTTAATGCCGACCACGGACACGCCGTACTTGGAGCGAATATCCGACTCGGCGAGGGTAAAGCCGTGGGTTTCCTTCGGCGGGCGCATCTTCGCAATCGCGAAGTCGTCATCAAACTCAATGTAGTCCAGCAGTCGACCCGAAACGAGGTGCGCGGCGCGGCGGCCGGCATCCGCCTCCGGGTAGACCACGTGGTGCGCGCCAATACGCTCCAGAATCTTGCCGTGCGCGGGGGTAATAGCCTTCGCCCAAATACGCTCCACGCCAATGTCCACGAGGTTCGCGGTAATCAGCACGGACGCCTCCACGGAGGTGCCCACACCCACCACGGCGGAACCGAAATCGTCCGCACCCAACTGGTGCAGGGTGTCGATATCGGTCGCGTCGGCGGAGACCACGTGCGTCAGCACGCCGGACCACTTCTGCACCAGCTCGGGGTCCTTCTCAATGGCGAGAACCTCTTTATTCTGCAGGCGCAGCTGGGCCGCCACCGCGGAGCCGAAGCGTCCCAGACCAATCACGAGGACGGGGGCGTTATGTGCACTAGCCAATGGTGGGCCTTTCTTCGGGGAACTTGTAGAGGCGGCGGCGTGAACGCAGCGCCAGGCCGGTCGCGGCGGTTGTGGTGCCCACACGGCCAATGAGCATCAGGCCGCTGAGCACGTAGATACCCGCCGGCGGCAGGCTGGAGGAGAGACCATTCGAGAGGCCGCAGGTCGCGAAGGCGGAGATGACCTCGAAAATGACTTCCTTGAGGTCCGCGCCGCTAATAATCAGAATCGACGCGGTGCCGACACCTACCACGGTAGCACCCATAACAATCACGGAGATAGCAATACGCAGGGAGGACTCGGGGATGGTGCGGTTGAACGCGACAACCTTCTGATCGCCTCGCGCCTCAGCAAGGATAGACAGGGCAATCACGGCGATGGTCGTGACCTTCACGCCGCCTGCGGTCGAGCCGGAGCCGCCACCAATGAACATGAGCGTATCCGTCAGTAGCGTGGAGACGGGGGTAATGCTGCTCATGTCGACCAGATTGAAGCCGCCCGAACGCATCATGACGGAGGCAAAGATGGCGTTCAGAACCTTGTCGCCTGCGGAGTAGTCGCCGATGGTGGCGGGGTTATTCCACTCGAAAGCACCCCAGAAGAAGGCACCGAAACCGAAGAAGAAGAGGGTGGTGACTATGGTCAGTTTTGCGGTGAGCTGCCAGTGCGATGGGCGGAAAGGGTTGCGCTGAATCGCAATGAACACGGGGAAGCCGAGCGAGCCGAGGAACACCGCGATGCAGATGGGCACGAGCAGGAAGAGATCGTGGCCGTAGGGCACGATACCGTCTGAGTGCGGGGTGAATCCGGCGTTGTTGAAGGCAGAGACGGCGTAGAAAATGCCGTGCCACAGGGCCTCGTGTGGTGCTTCACCGAGCGCGAGGAATCGTGGGGTGAGGAGCATTGCAATGAACGCTTCGATGGAGAAAGACGCGTACGCCACCGCTTTGACGATGCCGCCGACCTCGCCGAGTCGGCTAATATTCAGGTCTTCCTGGGCGATGAGTTTGGTGCGCAGACCCATTTTGCGGCCGATAGCCAGCGCCAGCAGGGAGGTGATGGTCAGCGTGCCCAGGCCACCCACCTGGCAGGCGAGAAGAATCATTGCCTGACCGAAGGTTGACCACTGATCTGCTGTGGAGACGGTGGTCAGACCGGTCACGGTGACCGCGCTGGTTGAGGTGAAGACCGCGTGGTGTAGCGCGACGCGCTGCCCGTCTGCCGAAGAAATCGGCAGGGACAGCATGATGGTGAAGAAGATGATGACTAGAAAGAAGGCACCGATTGCGGTGCGTGAGGGAGACGCCAGAACTGAGGAATCAATGAAGTCGCGGAAGCGTTCGAGAGTCTTCTGGTTGAACTCTAGTGGGGTTCGTTTGCGCTGAGTCTTGGGGTCTTCGTGGTCACGTAGGGTAGGCAGACGGTCAAGATCGATGCCGGGCACGCTGGTGAGGATGCTGAGCTTTTCAGCTTCGAGGCGGTCGCGGCGGCTTCGGCGAACCTGCTGCTTTTGCGGTTCGGAGGTGGCACCGCTGAGGGTGTCCCAGCGGCGGTTGAGCTGGCCCTGGGGGTGGTGATGTCGGCGCCGGGTGCGGCGGAGTATGCGTCCCATGCGCCTCCTTCAGCGGGTCTGGGTGTTGGTGTGTTGGGCGGCGGATTTGTGCCTGTTTTGACGCCTTCTAGTGTATCGCGCCGGGTGCCCGCTGAGGGGGTTGGGGGTCTGGTGGTTTGGGGGTAAATATGTGAGCTTGGAGAAGGCGTGCGGTTGGTTTTGTGGGTGGAACCACGAAAACTATATATTCTGTATTAGCTATATAAGTATTGAGGGGTTCGCTGGGTTGCATATGCCTAGGATGAGATACAGGAAATCACCACGAGATGTGATAGGCACTTCATGCTTTTCTCCCTTTCAGGGCTCCATATTGGGTTAGCATTCAGTGGTCTTTCAGAATTTTTGAAGGTAATTTCTGTATCAGCCTCATTCTAAGCTTGAGGCGCCACTTTATATGTCATAATCGCTATATGCATTCTGATGTTTTTTCTGTCATCGCGGATTCGACTCGCCGCCGAATTGTGCGTATTCTCGCTGAGCAAACCCACACGGTGGGCGCAGTGGTTGAAAAGCTGGGCATGAGCCAGCCGACCATTTCGAAGCACCTGAAAGTCCTTCGCGATGCAGATGTGGTCTCCGTGACCGTGGAGGGGCAACGTCGCCTCTACTCCCTGAACCCGGATGTATTCGCCACCGTGACCGAGTGGATTAACGAGACCGTTCAGATTGCACGCCAGTCCAACGAGGCGCACGCGCCCGTGGCACTGCCCGGTGGCGTGAGTGCATCTGCCTCCGACAATGCGACGGCTGAGAAGCCGGTCGAGAAGACCTCCGAAAAGAGTGCTCAGAAGCCCGAAGCGACCGACTCTGAGACTCTCACCATTGAGGCACCCACCCCCGAGGAAATCGAGCAGGCTCGCATTCAGCGCGCCCGCGCACAGCACATGACCCCCAGCGCGCGCATCTACTCGCGCCCTGCGGAACAAGCAGCTGACAGCACCGCTTCCGAAGCTGCCGCTGAGAAGGTGGGAGCTGTTGAGCCCACCCCGCAGGAAGAGGCAGTGGATAGCACCCCGATGCGCCCCTTCACTCCCGCATCCTACGGTTACGACGCTGGGGTGACCCCCGCGGCGTCGGCAACCCCCGCGGCACCTGCTGAGGCTAAGCCTGTCGTAGCGCAGAAGCCGGTGGCATTCCCTCAGCCTGCGGCTGTGGTGCCTTATGGCATCGACCCCGCTGCGGTTGTGGGTGGCTCGATTCAGCCTATCGCTGTGATCCCCGAGGCTGTTGTGCTTGAAAAGGTCGCCGAGGAAAAGGCTACCGACGAAAAGGGCGCAGCTGAGAAGCCTGTTGCACCCGCTGAATCCGTCAAGGAAGAAGCAACCCGCACGGAATTTGCAGCTGAGGATTCTGCAGCTGAAAAGTCTGTGATTGAGAAGAACGTAGTGGATGAAGTCGTGGCAGAAGAGCCCGTGAAGGCTGAATCTGTTGAGGCTGAATCCGTGAAGGCTGAATCTGCTGAGGAAGCAGCTTCGCCCGCAGAAGCTACTGAGAAGGCTGAACTCGGTAAGGTCGAGCCTGCCAATGATGAGCCCACCAATGATGAGTCTGTTGAGGGTGAGCCTGCTAAGGCTGAAACCTCCGCTGAGGAGCCCGAGTATCAGACCATGCCCGCCTACGATTCTGTGTACCGCCCCAACGCTGAGACGAACAGCGCTGAGGCGAAGGACAACCACCGCGGTGGCCTCTTCGGCTTCCTGCGTGGCCGCCGCCGCTAAGACAGGCGGCTAGGGTCTGCCCTGCCGATCACTTCCGGCATTAACTCTCTGTAAAACACACACACTCTCACTCACTTTTTGACCGAAAGACGCATTCACGTGGCTATTCATCGTAAAATTCTGCGCTGGCTCGAGAACGAACTGTTCGAGGGCAACATTCAGCTGGGTCAGGATCTGCCCAGCGATAGCGAAATTGCGCGCGCTATTGGTGTGGGTCGTTCCCGTACCCGCGAGGCTCTACGCACCCTGGAAGATATGGATCTGGTGCAGCTGTACAACGGCCGCGGCAAGGAAATGCTGGTGCACCTGAGCGATGAGCCGGCTTCCGCGGCGAGTGCCGCTCTGCGCCTGCACATGTCTAGCTCGCGTTACCCGACTCGTGACCTGGTGCAGACCCGTATTCTGCTGGAAAGCTGGGCGATTGCGCGTATTGACCCGAAGACCGCCTCCTTCGCGGAGCTGGACGAGATCCTGGCGCAGATGGAAGACTTCGACCTGTCGATTCGTGATTTCCTGGAGCTTCTGCTGACGTTCCACCACCAGGTAATGCGTTGTGCGGGTAATGAGCTGCTGGTGGGTCTGCTCGCGTCGGTGCGTCAGCCGAGCTTTGAGTCGATGCTGTCGCTGGTGGGTCGTATGCCGCTGTGGAGTAGCGCTGTGGAGCGTCTGCGTGCTGAGAGCCGCGCTATTGCGGAGGCTTTGAAGGCGGGCGATTCGGCGACGGCTCGTGCCATGGTGATTGGTCAGCTGCGCGGCATGTATGCCGATGCCGGTATTGACCTGGAGCAGGAGGCGACCTCTGCGAACGGTCTGCCGGGTGAGCCGATTGCTTCTGAGTTTGCGCCGGTTGATGTGGATGAGTTTGCCGCCGATGACTTTGACGATTTGATGCAGGATGATGCGTCCTTCGCTGATGTGGGGGCGTTGCCTGCCGCGGATGCGCCTGAGCCTGCGGTGGAGCTTGCTGTTGAGGCCCCGGCTGAGTCTGCGCAGTCTTCTGCTATGGAATATAAGGTGCCTGAAGGCGATGTCGTCTACATTGAGGAGACGGCTTCTGAGGGCCCTGCCGAGCGTGTTGATGAGCCTGCCGAGATTCTTCCGGGTTCTGAGGTTTCTGATCGGGCAGAACGCGCTGTTCCGGTTGCGTCCCAGCCCGCACCTGCTGTAGCTTCCGCAGCTCCCGCACAGCCTACCGCTCATCCGGTGAGCCCGGATGTGCCGCTGAGCTTTGGCACCCCGCGCCGCAGCACCCCGGTAGCGCAGGCTGCACCCGCCTCCCAGGCTCCTGCCGCGCAAAATTTTAGCTCGCAGACTCTCGGCTCACAGCCTCTTAGCTCGCAGACTCCCAGCGGTCAGTTGCCGAGCGTGCCTGCCGCGCACGCGCAGGAAGAGGCTGAGGGCCCCGCGAAGGTTCTGCGTGCTTCTACGGCGGCTCCGCGTCGTCGTAGCGGTCAGATTATTTCTCCGGTGCGTGCGACCATCATTAAGCCGGTGGATCGTAGTAGGGTGCTGACTGCGCCTGCCCGTACCGCGCGTTCTGCGGCTGTCGTGACTGCCGCGGCGCCCGCGGAGGCTGAGTCTTCTGAGAAGGTTCTGCGTGCTCCGGCGCGCCAGGAGGCGCCCGCTGTTCAGTCTGCTGAGCCTACCCGCCTTGAGGCGGCTGCGACCATTCACGACACCTATGAGAAGCTTCCGCATGATGAGCCGGTGCAGGAGCGCCGCGGTATCTTCTCGAAGATGAAGCGTTTCTTTGGCGTGGATGTGTACGAGCCTGAGGAAGCTCAGGAGAGCGCCGAAAAGGAAAGCCCTGAGAAGGCTCAGGCAGTGAAGGAACAGGCTGTGAACGCTGAGGCGAAGCCTGAGCCCCAGCCCGCTATTGATCAGGAGGCGCTGGCTCGTGCCGAGGCTGAGCGTGCTGAGCGTTTGAAGGCGTTGCACGCGGCGGCCGAGGAAAACTCTGCTGAGGAGGTTTCCGTAGAAGAGCCGGTTGAAGAAACCGCTGAGGAATCTAACCTCGCGCAGGAATTGACGCAGGAATCGGCTGAGGAGCCGGTAGAGGCCGACTCCCAGGCTGAGGAGAGCTCTTCTGAGGGTGCTGCAGCTTCTTCTGGTTCGGTGCTGTCTCATGGCCGCGGTAAGGGCTCGAAGAAGTCGAAGAAGAAGCGCCGTTAGGGTTGCCGAATCCCCGTTTTCGCCCCGAAATATCCCGGATATACCCGCAGGAAAAGCGGAAATTCAGGGAAAAACTCCTGAAAAGCCGCTCTCGAATGGTGAAAATGGGGGTAAACCTAGTACTCTAGGTAGGTAGCGCTCTAAAACGCAAGGGTATTTCTGTGCCTAAAATGCGTTTTGGATCGGTTATACCGGTATAAATATCCCCGGGTAGCTACCGAGTCGAATGACTCGGCCGGGTACGAGTAAAGTGAGGAAATCCTATGGGTTCCGTTATCAAGAAGCGCCGCAAGCGTATGTCCAAGAAGAAGCACCGCAAGCTGCTTCGTAAGACCCGCCACCAGCGCCGCAACAAGAAGTAAATAGACTTCTTTCGCCCCGCCCTCCGTCCGGAGAGGCGGGGTTTTTGCGTTTCTGCAGTTTCGCAGGCTGGGTTTTAGGGTGGGTTTTGTACGCCGGGTTTTGTATTTGTAGAGGGGATGTGCGGGTCACCTGTTTGGGGTGCGGCGTGCTATCTGAGAGACTGGGATTATGACTGAAACTTCCACCATTAAAGTTCACCTCATGCGTCACGGCGAGGTGCACAACCCCGAGCGTATCGTGTACGGCCGTCTGCCCGGCTACCGTTTGTCCGATAAGGGCCAGCAGATGGTGCGTCTGAGCGCTGAGGAGTTCGCGGCTCGTGCTGAGCGCGGCGCCCGTTTCGTGCATCTGGTCTGCTCGCCGTTGCAGCGTACCCGTGAGTCTGCCGCCCCGGTTGAGGAGCTACTGGGTCTGACCGCGCAGCCGGATGAGCGCGTCATTGAGGCGGATAACTACTTTGAGGGTCTGCACGTGAACGCGCAGGAGCTGCTGAAGAACCCGCGTCACTGGACGAAGCTGTACAACCCGGCGCGCCCCTCCTGGGGTGAGTCGTATCTGGATCAGATTCGCCGTATGGCTGCGGCTGTTCAGGATGCGGCGCGTACCGCCTACGAGTTGGGTGGCGAGGGCACGGAGGCGATTATTGTGTCGCATCAGCTGCCGATTTGGATTACTCGCCTGGGTGTTGAGGGCCGTATGCTGCAGCATGACCCGCGTGCCCGTGAGTGCAACCTGGCGTCGATTACGACCCTGGCGTTTAGCACCACTGATTTTGAGCATGAGATGCCACATTTTGTGGGATATGCGGAGCCTGCTGCGCCGCTGTACGGTGGCGTGATTCAGCTGCCCGGTAGCTA
>FLSC01028243.1_pt1 | contig 14718 bp, 12 predicted proteins | sample 1550561 | NCBI WGS metagenome assembly FLSC01 (sample SAMEA4031775, study PRJEB14383) | metagenome | biome: human; feature: oral; material: saliva | place: Philippines | collected 2014 | reverse complement strand
GATGTATTCGATGATGAATCGAAAAAACTCACTAATGTGAAATGGTTGGCACAAGGTACGATCTACCCTGACGTGATCGAATCTGCAGCAAGCAAAACCGGTAAAGCACATGTGATTAAATCACACCACAACGTAGGTGGCTTACCAGACTATATGAAACTTGGCTTAGTTGAACCTTTACGTGAATTATTTAAAGACGAAGTTCGTAAAATCGGTTTAGCATTAGGCTTACCGGCTGAAATGATCAACCGCCACCCATTCCCTGGCCCGGGTTTAGGCGTGCGTGTATTAGGCGAAGTGAAAAAGGAATACTGTGATTTATTACGCCGTGCTGATGCGATCTTTATCGAAGAATTGCGCAATAGCGGTTGGTATGAAAAAACCAGCCAAGCCTTCAGCGTGTTCTTACCTGTAAAATCTGTAGGTGTGATGGGCGATGGCCGTAAATACGATTGGGTTATCTCACTACGTGCAGTAGAAACCATCGATTTTATGACCGCACATTGGGCTCACTTGCCTTATGATTTATTAGGCAAAGTGTCTAACCGTATTATCAATGAAGTGAATGGCATTTCCCGCGTGGTGTATGACATCAGCGGAAAACCCCCAGCAACGATCGAGTGGGAATAAAAAATCACTTTTTCAGATACTTTCTAATCATTTCAATAACTCAAATAAAGCCTTGCATATCAAGGCTTTATTTATTTCATCTCATTTCTAGTCTTCTCTACCTATTTCTTAATTATGACGGTATTTTAGACGGTGCTGTTTGACAAAAAATTTTTCAAGATCAAGAATACCGTCAGTTTAACGACGGTATTGGAGAATAATATGCTCACCGATAGTAAAATTAAGGCGTTAAAAGCCAAAGAAAAATTGTATAAAGTACAAGATCGTGATGGGCTATATGTAGCCGTATCTACAACTGGCACTATTATGTTTCGATATGATTATCGAATAAATGGCCGTAGAGAAACTCTGTCTATTGGCAAATATGGTGATGACGGTTTAACACTATCCGAGGCTAGGGAGAAATTATTAGAAGCTAGAAAACTAGTTAATAGTGGAATATCCCCCGCTGCTGAAAAACGAAAACTAAAAAATGCTATTAGAAATGCAGATCGTTTTGAAGATTTTGCAATACGCTATATTGCAGAAGCAGAATTTGCTGAAAGTACTAGAAGCCTAAGGACAGCAACCTATCAAAGAGAGATTGCCCCCTACTTCGCCAAAAAATTGATGATAGAAATTTCTTCTGAAGATATACGCAACCATTGCCAAATTATCAAAGAACGGGGCTCTCCCTCTACAGCAATCTTTGTTCGGGATCTATTCAATGCTGTCTATAAATATGCAATTTCTAAAGGGCATAATTTTAAAAATCCAGCAGAACGGATTTCTAATTCATCAATAGCTACTTTTCGACCTAGAGAACGCTCATTAACCCCGAGAGAAATTCATTTATTTTTCAATGAATTAAATCAAACCGAACGATATTTTACTCTAAGAAAGGGCGTTTTATTCATCCTTTATACAATGGTTCGGAAAAGTGAATTTGTTAACGCCACATGGGATGAATTTGACTTTCAACGCAATATTTGGACTATTCCAAGTGAAAGAATGAAAGCTCGAAGAGCTCATAATGTTTATTTATCTACTCAATCACTTGAGATTTTGACAGCCTTTAAAATTTATTGTGAGAACTCTGAATTTATTATTCCATCTCGAACAAGTCGTTTAAAGCCTGTCTCATTATCTTCACTAAACCGAGTGATCACTGAAACAGTTGAATTGATGAATAAAAAAGGTATTCATATAGATCCTTTTACCATTCATGATCTACGCCGTACAGCATCAACATTACTAAATGAAAAAGGCTTTAATACTGATTGGATTGAAAAAGCACTCGCACATGAACAGCAAGGTGTTCGAGCTGTTTATAATAAAGCCGAATATGCAGAACAACGTCGAGATATGATGCAGAAATGGGCTGATATGGTCGATACCTGGATTAGAGGTGAGGATTTATAATTTAGGTGGGGAAACCCACCTATTTTTTGCTTTCTTATTCTTAATATTTATTTTCTCATTAACTATTCACCCTATTCACTTTGCAGTAATAACACATCATTTACTCAACATAACCCTTCGACAGACTATTCATCGTCTTCACTAACATTTTTCCATTTCTAATTATCGCTAGTTATTTCAACTTATTTACTATTTAAAATCATATGGTTAACCTTATTTTCTTTTAGAAAGAGATAGCTATAATAAATAAAAAAGTTAGTCTAATTCTATGAGCGAACAGCATAAACGAACCAAGCAAATCATTATCCGAGTAAGCGAAGATGAATACCATCAACTGTTAGAAAACTGTCTTTACCCTCGACTTGCTACTTGGATCCGTGAAACATGTCTTGGGAAAAAAATTAGTAAAAAACCTACTCACTACACAGATAAAAATTTACTTGCTTGGCTTGGGCGTTTGAATGGAAATCTTAATCAAATTGCTAAATACATTAACGTTCAGAATAAAGCCAAAAATCAGATCGATGTGCTAAAAATCATAGCTGAATTAGCTCTTATTCGTGCTAGCTTAGATCAGTTATTAGAAATTCAATATGCTGATAAAAATATTCAAAAATAAAGGGAAAGGCAGTGCAAAAGCAAGTATTGATTATTTGCTAGATAAAGATAGAAATCGGGAATTAGCAACAGTACTAAAGGGTAACCCTGAACTATCTTTGGAATTAGCTCAAAGTTTAGCATTTTCAAATAAATATACAGTAGGTTGCCTATCTTTTGAAGAAGCCGACTTACCTAAGAAAAGTAAATTAGAGTTAATGGAAAAATTTGAAGAAATGGTCTTTGCAGGGCTTACTAGCGAACAATTTAACATCAGCTGGATTGAGCATAGAGATAAAGGGCGTTTAGAACTCAATTTCTTTATTCCCAATGTTGAATTAACTACTGGCAAACGCTACCAACCCTATTTTCATCGTAATGATAAACACTTATTTGATAGTTGGATGCAGTTACAAAATTACCAATATCAGCTTAGCGATCCGCACGATCCAACAAAAAGGCAACTTTGTAAGTTTGAATTTAGTGCAGATATGCAACAATCCAAAATTAAGGAGAATCTAACCGCACTTATCGCCAATGGCATTGCTCAACAACATATTTCATCTCGCGAAGATATTATTGAATTACTAAAACAAAGTGACTTTAAGATTGAACGAACCACAGAAAAATCTATTTCAATAAGTCATCCAGCCCTAAAGAAAAATATCCGTTTGTCAGGAGCTATCTATGAACATAGAGAATTTAACGGCGAATTTGCAGAAGAATTTAGGAGAGAAACAACGATATATCAATCAAGAACTAGAGAACGAATTAAACAAGCACAAGCAACATTTGAGCAATTATTTCAACGAAGAGCTGAATTTAATCAGCAAAAATATACAGAAATTAAACCGCTTGTTAATTCGCCCAATCCTGATTATCAGCATAATTTGTCTAATGTTACCGAGTATCTTAATCGTTACACTATTTTATCTGAACAACAAGATAGACAAGGCTCAAACAGATTTGCAGAACCACAGTCTGATATACAGTCGATTACAAGCCAAAGATCTTGCAAAATTGAATTTATTCGAGAACAAATCAATTCTTCAGCTGAAAATTCCGCAAGAACAAGGGAGAATCTTTCAAAGTCAAAATGGCAATTACATTTTAGAGATCTACAAAGAATAGGAATTGAGTATGCTCAACGAATTCAGCAACGCATTGAGCGATTATTTAACAGAGTTAGAACAGAATTTGCATATTTTACTGACCGAAAACGAGCAATTACGATTTCTGAACAACGAATTAAACAATCAGAACGAACAATTAGTGCAGCTCAACAGCTCATTACAAACACAAATAAAACAATTACACGAACTTTTGCACAACGACAAATAGTACAAAAGCCGAACTGCAAAATCAGAATATAGGAGTACAAAATGAGTAATTTTATTGAATTTATCGAAGGTGAAGAAGGCGTCGATATTGGTGATGAACGTGTTATAGATTATGAAGAAGCCGTAGATTGGGGATTAGAGCCTGAAAGCTATAAAAGAAACATCCCTGTTGGCTTTCATACTGTTAAGCTCATTTTCAAAACTTGGGGACAAAAATGTGCTTTAAATTGCTTTTTTAAAGATATAAAAACAGAAAAGAAATATCGAATAACCTTATTCACATCGCCGAAAAATCCTTACCGCTACACGGCAAGGGACAATTTGATAGATTTTTCTGAAAGTGGAAACCTTGAAAATATCTATCAAATTGAAGTAAAGCATAGCCCAAAAGGTTATCCAATTATGCTATCGGCAAGTTTATTAAAGGCTGAACCTTGCATTACATACCCACGTAAAACCTTTCAATAAAACTACGAGTTTTAGCAACTAAACTATTAAATAGGCTTTCACGCTGGAATAAACCGACTTTAAAGTTTGGTAGCTCTTTCATTTCGTCTTGGCGAGGTAAACGTTTAGTATGTTGGTAATTTTCTAATAAAGCTCTAACATTAGTTTTATTTAAGTTTTCTGCTTCACAAAATTCATTGTAAGCTCGTTCACGCTCAGCATCCCAATAAGTTTGAAATGCTTCATTCACATTTGTTTTTTCATCAAAATGCGGCATGTTTTGATCAATAAATTTGGCAATTAGATCTTGCTTATTTTGTAGCGTGATTTCAGTTGCTAATAAATCGTAAACTTGAGCTTCATATTGTTTACGTTGCTCAAAATTTTTGGTTTTTGTAGCTCGTTGTAATAAACCTAAAATATAACCCACATTGATTTTATCCGAATGCAGTAATTCCAGCTGGAAATCCACATCATTTAGCACTGATACTTTTTTCTTTTTGACGTATTTATCCACTTTTCGGCGCAAATCAATGTATTTTGATGCAAAATTCGCATAATCTAACTTATTTAGAAAAGTTTCATCCTGATTATACTCACTAAATGTTAAAAGTTGAGTATTCAAACGCATAACTAAACGAAATGCCTTGATAAACTCAAGTTCATCTTCTTCGGTCAATAATTCATCTACACTTTCATACGTTGGCGTAATCTTGAGTAATGCTTCTACCGCTTGATTATATTCAGTTTTAATTTCATCAAACTCTGGCACAAGTACTATTGACTTAGCATCTTTATTAGAAAATAGCGATAACGCATCATCAGTCGCTTGTTTTAAGTTACGGAAGCAAACTATATTACCAAATGGTTTTTTGTCATTATACAAACGATTAGTGCGTGAGAATGCTTGAATTAAGCCATGATATTTTAAATTTTTATCTACAAATAACGTGTTAAGTGTAGGAGCATCAAACCCCGTTAGAAACATATTCACTACGAGTAATAAATCAATCTCTTTATTTTTAACTCTCTGCCCAATATCTCGGTAATAATCATAAAAACGATCGCCTGAGTTAAAATTAGTGTTAAAAGTGCGGTTATATTTTTCAATATAATTATCGAGATGATCGCGACTAGAAACATTAATTTGAGCCGGCAAATCCGTACTTTCTTCACCGATTAAACCACTACCATCTGAAACCGCTTCATTTGCAGCATAACTAAAAATCGTAGCAATTTTCAAATCTGCAAAATGTTCGCCATTTTGAGTGGTCTGCTCTGTTTTTTCAGCAAGAATTTTCTCAAAAGCTGCATAATAATGTGTTAGCATTTTTACACTGCTAACGCAAAATATTGCCGTAAATTCTCGATTACGAGTTTTAATATCAAAATTCTCTATGATAAAACGTGCAATTTTTTCAATGCGAGATTTATTATCAAACAACTCTTGGGTATCAATCGCTTCGACTTCTACGTCGCTGTCTATCAATCTTTTTTGAACAAATTTTCCGACATAGTCAATTTGAAAACGAAGTACATTGTCGTCTCGAATCGCATCCATAATGACATATTGATGTAAACGGTTATGGAAAAGATAATCTGTTGTCAGCTTTAAGCCCGCTTGGCTTTGACTATTATCATCAAAGATTGGTGTGCCCGTAAAACCAAACATTTGCGCTTTATTAAAAAATGCCCGAATTTTTCGGTGTGTTTCACCAAATTGGCTACGATGACATTCATCAAAAATGAATACCACTTTTTTATCTTTTAAATAAGCAATTTTGGCTTGGTTACCTTCTGTTGAAACCGCTCGATTAAGCTTTTGTAGCGTTGTTACGATCAATTTATCGTGTTTTTCGCCAAGTTGCTTGACCAATGTATTTGTATTCGTTGTAGTATCAACACAGCCTTCTTTGAACCTGTTAAATTCACGTACAGTTTGCGTATCAAGATCATTTCTATCGACTACAAATAACACTTTTTCCACATCTGGCATCTGCATAATCAATTGAGCAGCCTTAAACGCAGTAAGTGTTTTACCTGAGCCTGTGGTATGCCAAATGTAACCATTATCAGCTCTAGTTTGGATATGTTTAATAATATTTTTTACAGCATAAATCTGGTAAGGTCGCATCACCATTAGGCGTTTGGCATCTTCTAAAATAACCATATACTGTGAAATCATCTCAATTAAATGATGTTGAGATAAAAACACTTCAGCAAAATGCATTAATTCGTTAATTTTATGATTTGTTTCGTTTGTCCAGGAAAAAGCAAATTCAATATTTTTAGTTTGATTGCTGTAATACTTGGTGTTTGCGCCATTACTGATCACAAAAAGCTGAATATAGTTGAATAATCCTTGTCCTGCCCAATAAGCTTCACGAATATAACGCTGAGTTTGATGAAAGGCTTCTGCTATTTCTACACCACGACGTTTCAATTCAATTTGCACTAATGGTAAACCATTGACTAAAATCGTAACATCAAAACGGTGGCTTCTTTGATTAGCTCGGTTATCTACCGAGATTTGATTGGTAACTTGAAAAATATTTTCGTCTGCTTGTTCTGATAAAAAACGGATATGACGGGTAGAACCATCATCAAATTTGATCGGACATTTATCTCGCAATAACTTTGCACATTCAAACGCAGAACTACCTTTACTCAAATAGCTTAAAATCTGCTTCCATTCATTTTCTGATAAAACTGGAAGCTGATTAAAACGCTCTATTTGAGTTTTCAGATTTCGCAACAAGTCTGTTTCATTTTTAATTGTAACTTGCTCATAGCCTTGTCCTGCAAGCTGGACAATTAGAGTATTTTCTAGCTGTTGTTCAGTTTGGTTCATTGTTTTCTCTATCTGTAGAAATGATAAAAACACATAAATAAGTGCATAAATAAATACATAAATACATAAATAAATATTGAATTTAGGATCCGCAAGCCCTATAATCTAACTAACCCAACAAAACGTACGAGCAGGAATAGAACAATCTAGTGTTGTTTTAGCGTTTGTCCAGCCACACATATTGTGGTTACCAGCCCAAGAGCAGTTATAAAGCGAATCCTGTACAACCCCGCAATTATGCGGGGTTTTATTTATACTGGTTTTTTTATCCTTTTATTCATTACTGTATTATTCAATAACACAAAAAATGAAATTCGTTTGCGTCGTAATGGCGCGGTCTGATAATCACCACTTCTTACATATGCACTATTGATAAAAATATGCACGTCACACTCTTTTGATTTTTTCAATGAGAAATAGATTTCATAATCAACTGTCTCTCCTGATTGATTCTGAATAGAAATCGTCAGAAATTTATCATTTGCCGATGTAAAAAAACATTTTTGCTTATCCATTTCTCGCAAGATTTTTGGTAATTGTAGAGAAAACTGATAACGCTCTATACAGAAAATCCTAGTTTCTTTTTCCGTTGTATAATGCAAATTGCTCTCATAACTTTCCAAAGTCTCTCCCTTATGTGTATTCGGGCTACGGGTGAAACAATGTACCCCAAACTCAATTAAACAACGATAGCGCTTTTTAGCCTTATATTTTGTAGCAGCTTGAATATACTCCACATAAAATGCATCTAAATGTGAAAGTTGGAAAATTTGATTATTTATTTCAAAAGGTTCGTAATGCTTCATTTTTATAATAAGCGATTAAAATTCATAGTAAATTGTATTCTTCATATAATTACACAAACATCTGTTGTAACAATCCTTTCTTCCAAATTTTTGCCTGCTCTAACTGCCGAGCTAAATTTTCAATTCTTTTATCAATCGCAGTAAGAAAATCTGAGATTTTTGTTTGTTCTCGTAAATCACTTGGAATATTTATTAGAATTTCTGACATTACATTATTCATTAGTTTAGGATTACCTACATAAGAAACATAACGTTTAGCAATAGAATTTAATATCTCTGAAACACAACTATTAGCATATCCTTTATTACTAAGTAATACACCACAAACATTCGTACAATAAAATTTTCCTTTACGGAAATTGACTTCACCTGCATTTGCGCCATCTGTAGTCCATGTTATTGCATCTTGATATAAATAATCCGAATAGTACCCCAATAGCCCTTTATTTTTTGTTTGAGAACTATAAACAGGATATTGATAAATATCATCTTTATATTCTAATGTTTGTGAAACGGATAAAACCTGTCCTCGAGTCACCGAAAAAATATCTTTAATTTGAATATTCTGCCACTCCCCAAACTCTTCCCCATTATCATCTTTAAACCTAATTTCTTGGCTAAAGATTTTTTGCATTACACCTTTTTTATATTGAAGCATTAACTGGTGTTGCTCATTTAGTTGAGAGATCTTTTCATCCACTGCAGTGAGAAAGTTTGCGATTTTTGTTTGTTCATCTTTAGATGGATAGCTAACCTCACAATCATTTATATCACCTAAATTAATCTTTTTAGGAAATGCAGTATGAATAATTCTCTTATGTAATTCATTTTTAAATATATTAGTAGAAATATACTGATTCAAATACCCAGAAAGACAGTAATTATTTGGTCGAATTAATGCTAAACTCACGTAATATCCTAACGGCTCATCATTTTTAACTATGGCAGTTGCACCGATTTCTCCAGCTGTAATTCTAGTCATAAGAATATCATTAGCTCTAGGCTTATTTTTAAAATCGGCATCAAAAGCATCTTTGGTGATATATTTATCTGTAGAATATAAGTCGTTTATGTTCTCAACGCTTACAAATTTAACCCCTGAGTCTACATATTTTGGAGTTTGGTGAGTACCATCAAATATTTCTGAAATATTTCCTAGAGTAGATTTGCTCCAATCCCCCAAGAATTCTTTAAACCTTAACTTTGGTACTGCCATTATTTACTTCCTTCAAAAGGTGAAACAATACCTAACTCAGCACAATACCCAGCAATCACTTTGTCGATTTGCTCCGCCTCTAATGAAAGAGCGGTCAATTTTTCAGAAATTTTTACAAGATCGATTTCTTCTTCAGCCTCAAAGGTATCCACATAACGAGGAATGTTTAGGTTAAAATCATTTTCTTCAATTTGACTAAATGGCACGACTTCCGCATATTTTGCAATGCTTTCACGTTTTTCAACCGCTTGCATAATTTTATCAATATGCTCAGGCAGCAATACATTTTGTGTTTTTTGTTTTTCAAAGTCATTGCTAGCATCAATAAACAGAATATCATCGCACTTACGGTTTTTCTTCAATACCAATACACAAGTTGGGATAGTCGTACCATAGAAAATGTTGGCTGGTAGGCCGATAATAGTGTCAATTGCATTTAAATTTTTAATGAGATATTGACGAATCACTCCCTCACTAGAACCTCTAAACAATACTCCATGAGGTAACACGACAGCCATAGTGCCATACTCTTCTAATTGGTAATACATATGCTGCACAAACGCCATGTCTGCTTTAGTTTTTGGTGCTAGCTTGCCATAGCCTGTAAAACGAGGATCTTGTAAAAAATTAGGATCTGCTGACCAATTCGCTGAGAAAGGAGGGTTTGCCACAACGGCTTCGAAACGGTGTTCTAAATGTTGTGGACGAGTAAGCGTATCTTCTTGCTTAATATCAAAAGTAGCAAAATGAACATCATGCAAAATCATATTCATTCGAGCAAGGTTATATGTTGTACGATTCATCTCTTGTCCAAAAATGCGATCGACATTTTTTACCTGGCGTTTAACTCGCAACAAAAGCGAGCCAGAACCACAAGTCGGGTCATAAACTGATTTTAAACGGTCTTTACCGAGCGTAACCAAACGAGCCAACAAGGTCGAAACAGGCTGTGGCGTATAAAACTCCCCTGCTTTTTTCCCTGCACCACTCGCAAATTGTGCAATTAAATACTCATAAGCATCACCTAGCACATCTTTTTCAGTATTAGTTAAATCAAAATCAATACCATCTAAATGATTTAATACTTTAACGACTAACTCATTACGGTCATTTGCCGAATTTCCCAGTTTGCTAGAATTCAAATCCAAATCTTCGAATAATTTTGCAAAATCCTCTTCAGAATCGGTGCCAAGTGTACTTCGTTCAATTGCTTTTAACGTTTTATCAAGGTCATCCAAAATAAATGAGCCTTGTTTACCTCGTTCAGAAATAGTATGAAAAAGCTGGTTAGGAGTAAGTGAAAAGCCAACTTCAGCAATTGAATTTTTAGCAATTTCTGCAATATAGCGTTGATGCTCAGGGTTGTTATCATCAAGCTCTGTGAAAGTGATACCTTCCCCATTAAGTAATTCATTAGCGAATTTCACCGCTTTGTCGGACAGGTATTTATAGAAAATAAAGCCAAGAATGTAATCACGGAATTCATCTGCTCCCATTTTGCCACGTAATTCGTTAGCGATATTCCAAAGTTGTTTGTGTAGTATTTGCTGGTCTGTCATAAATATTTGATAATGAATAAAGTTATATGGAATTATAATCCGCGTAGCACTGAAATAAAAGGGTCAAGGGATATTCCCTTGCAAGTCCACAGCGATATCGCTGTGTGTACTTGCCCTTTTTTCTATACAACTTAAATGGGATTGATAATTATGGAAACTCTATACGAATATACAAGCACACGACATATTCAATCTTTATACAAGAAGGCTGTTTCGAAGCCTTATACTTTACTGGATTGTGAAGAATTTTCTAACTGGGGAAAATTAGGATTACTTGCAACCATACTTACCTATTTTCTTTTACCTATTACATTTCTAATCGTTTACTATTTATATATTGATACGCTAACTGCATGGGAATTCATCTTCTGCACATTTATTCTAGTTGGATATATTTGGCTTTTACGCAAGATTATTGATTATTTTCTCAAAATGTATAAGACAAATCTTGAAACTGCATTCAAAAATCTACCATCGTCACGAAATTTATTGTTAGTAATAAAAGGAACGCTAATATTTCTAAAAAAACATGGATTTACTCAAGGTCAGGTTAGTTCATTTATAGATGAAGAGCTACGTGCTCAAGTTAACTTCTGTAAAACAACAGTAAATGTATGGTTTGGAATGGCAAACAAAATAAATAAGAAAGATCAATGAGTTATATTTTTCAAAAGTTAAAATTAAGCATTTGAAAAGACTTTTTGAATACTTCCACATAGGATTTCCTGCTGTAACAAGTCGTTACAAGTTAGTTCAACTTACTGCAGGTAATCATTATGGAACAAATCATTCAACCTACTGATAAATTTATTCGTAAATCTGAAGTATCAAAGCTGACAGGTTTATCTAGTACTTCTATTTGGCGATTATCTAAAACAGGAGATTTTCCTCAATCCATTAAAATTGGGGGGTATTCCGTTCGATACTCTTTAAATGAAGTTCTAGCCTGGATTGAATCAAAAAAATCTACAAGGGGGTAATATGAGTATTCAAAAAGCCCCTTTTTATGAATACCAACTGAAAGATCCCTTTGATGAAACTTTTATTTTAGCAGGTACGCTGGCATGGAATAAGCTCTACCATGAAATGCTTTCTGATTGTCTATCTTTAGATAAAACCCAAAAATTTATCATCTTAGGTGATGAGCAACTAGAAAAACTGCCCAATTTACGGATTGTGCGGCAAGAAAAACGAGCAGCCAAAGTGATCCAACTTGGTGAGTTAAGCAATATACACATTTCATTGATTTGCCAAAGTATTGCGACCCTTTCTGATGTTTCAACATTGGTTCTATTAGATGATACTCTATCTATCAAAGAAAATTTAAGTGATTATCTTAAACGTATTCGTGATGGTCAGGCTATTCAATTTGCAGAAATTGAGGCCTCAGTAAAATTTAATGAAGCAGATGTTCCAAAGCTCTTTCTAGAACATTCAACGGAGCACTACTCTTACAACAAAGAGACCAAACAATTTTATTGTTACGAACAAGCTATTTGGAAACCTATTGACGAATATCAATTAACCTCTAGATTAATTTCCTTTCTTAAAACGGTTAAAGCCAAATACACTAAAAAACAGCTAGATAATTATCTTAGCTTATTAAGATACGATGTTCCTCTTATGCAAACATCCAAGCGTGATTTAATCGGTTTTTCGGATATAATCATTGACCGAGTAACTGGTGAAATATTGGAGCATAGCCCTGATAATTGGCTTTTTTCAGTTCTTCCCTTTCCTTATCAAAATAAGCAGCAAGAAAGCCCCAACTTTAATAAATGGCTAAACTTTACCTGTGATAACAATGAGAATAAAAAATCTGTTTTACTCGCCTTGTTGTATATGGTTCTGAGTAATCGCTACGACTGGCAGCTCTTTATTGAAATTACAGGGGAAGGTGCAACTGGGAAATCCGTATTAACTGATATTTGCATGCAAATGGTCGGCTTAGATAATGTCATTTCTCTTAATCTTAACAATCTTGATAATCCCAAAGAACGCTACCCTATAAAAGATAAATTACTTATTATTTGTCCCGATCAACCTAGTTACAAAATAATAGGTTCTGGGCTAAAAGCAATTACAGGGGGAGATCTTATTCGGGTCGAACCCAAATACAAAGATCCAATAAATATTATTTGCCGAGCTGTCGTCCTTATTGTTAATAATGAACCCACTAAATTTATTGATAGAAGTGGAGGAATTGAACGTAGGCGTGTGATTATTCATCTTTCTCGTGTTGTACCCGACAACGAACGAGATTTACAAATAAGTCAAAAGATTAAGGCTGAAATGCCAAGTATAATACAGCATTTACTTAGTCTATTTTCAGATAATCCATTAAAAGCAAGAGAGATTTTACTAGATCATAAACGGAGTAATGAGGCTTTGGAGATCAAGCAACTTTCAGATCCTATTACTGAATTTTGCAGCTATTTTCAAACTACATCTGATACCAACGGGCTTTTTGTGGGGAATGCAAACAGTAAAAATTGGAAGAATACACTTTATTCTGCATACTTAACTTTTTTGAGAGCTAATAATTTAGCCTATAAAGTTACATTACCATTTTTTGCTAAAGCGATGCAGCAAGGGCTAAAACAAAATAAGTGTACATTCGAATATAAAAGAACCAAGCGGAAACAGGGCTTTCAGACAAATGTACACTTTAAAGATATAGAAGAATTTAAGGTGCTTTTTATGAAATAAAAACTAATTCACTCCACCTTGTTCTTGCTTAATATTCTCGATTAACTCGGTAAGTGTAATCATTGGAAATGGTTCAAAACTCACACCTTCTAATCGAGAATATATTCCTTTGGCGAATTCAAGTTTTTCATAATGGCAGCAATATTCACTATACTTTATTAGTAAAGTTACTTGATTTTCTGCACTCAAATTTCTAGCAAGTTCTATTACCTCAGCTAGAACTGTACTCATGTCATTCCCAATACTAGGAATCACTTCCCCAAGAAAGGTTATTGTATCTATTGCATTAGTAAGCAATTTATCGCTTTCATCAGACATCTTTACTATTCCCCGTTAGATTTGTAAGTACCAAGTACTTATATCTAAAATACAATACTATTTAACGAATGATTATAAAAGCAGTTTTTGCTTTTTATTCAAATAAAAATTACAGGTGAATGAGGTGCATATTTTTTAGAAAAAAATGTTTTCCAAAATTCCCACAATAACAATTTGTTCATTTTTTAGGCAATCAAACTTAATTTTTCAAATTGACGGTACTTTTGACGGTATAATAGATTTAAAGCCTGATTTATTTTACTATAAATCAATAACTTAACTTAAAATAAGATAATTGAGTGGGAGTAACCTAAATCAATTTAAAGGGCAAATTATTTTGCCCTTTTCTTCTTTTATAACAACAACTTTTCTCTTCAAAATTCACTATGGATATCGCATTTTTACTCGGTACTAAAATTATTGAACTGACATTCATTGTACTTATTGGCTATGGGTTGGTTAAATCAAAACTATTAAAATCAGAAGATAGCAAGCCGCTTTCTATTATTGGGCTTTATGTTATCAGTCCATCAGTGATGATCGAGGCATTTCAAATTGATTACACACCTGAAATCCTGCAAGGTTTACAGCTCTCACTGCTTATGGCGGTGTTTCTTCACATTATTTTGATTATCATTGGCAGTCTATTAAAACGCCTACTAAAACTTGATCCTATTGAGCACGCCACCTCCATTTATTCCAATTCTGGTAATTTAATTATTCCGATTGTGATGTCACTATTTGGCAAAGAATGGGTCATTTACGCCAGCTGTTTTATCGTAGTACAAACCTTTCTATTTTGGACACATTGCCGTTTGATTATTGTAGGAAAAGGAAATTTATC